>Ga0137418_10002095_pt1 | contig 18300 bp, 20 predicted proteins | sample CZODoug3_1_2_16f_FD_122242 | JGI IMG/M metagenome (GOLD analysis project Ga0137418, IMG submission 122242) | Vadose zone soil fungal communities from Angelo Coast Range Reserve, California, USA - CZODoug3_1_2_16fungal (Hybrid Assembly) | ecosystem: Environmental > Terrestrial > Soil > Vadose... | reverse complement strand
CTATCCTCTTCTTAGGCTACGGATGAAGCAAGGGAAGGAAGACCTAGTACCGCAGGTCCCCTTTCATCCTTCATCCTTCATACTTCATACTTTAAATTATGGCCCGTAAAAGCATACTGGTAGTCGATGACGAGAAATCTCAACGTGAGATTCTCGAAATGATTCTGTCAGGCGAAGGGTACGACGTCACGACGGCGTCTTCCGGCGAAGCCGCGATGAAGTTCGCAAAGGAGCATCGCTTCGATCTCGTACTCACCGATCTGAAGATGACAGGCATGGACGGTATCGAGTTGCTGCAGCATCTGCTTGCTCTCGACTCGGCCATCATCGTCATCCTGTTAACAGCACACGGCACAATCGATTCCGCCAAAGAAGCGCTCCGCCGCGGGGCATTCGATTACCTGCAAAAGCCTTACGACAAGCAATCCCTGCTCGGAACCATCAACCGCGCGCTCGACAAACTCAACGCGATCGACACCGAGATCGTTTCGGCCTCTCCCAACATGGAGAACGTCAAGAAGATGATCTTCAAGGTGGCGAGGTCGAACTCGACCGTGCTCATTCGCGGCGAGTCCGGCACCGGCAAGGAATTGATCGCGCGCGCCATCCACCGGATGAGCCGTCGGGCCGACAACAGCTTCATCAAAGTCAATTGCGCGGCGATTCCGATCGGACTGCTGGAAAGCGAGCTATTCGGCCACGAGAAGGGCGCTTTCACAGGAGCGGTTAGCCAGAAGGTCGGGCGCATGGAGTTGGCGGACAAGGGCACGCTCTTTCTCGAGGAGATTGGGGACATCCCTCTCGAGCTGCAGCCCAAGCTGTTGCGTGTCCTGCAAGACCACGAGTTCGAACGGCTGGGCGGCACGCGCACCATTCACGTCGACGCCCGGCTCATCGCCGCCACCAATCGAGACCTGGCGGCCCGTGTGGCCCATGGTGAATTCCGCAGCGATCTTTTCTATCGTTTGAATGTGTTTCCCATCCGCATGCCGAGCCTGCGGGACCGCCCCGGGGACATTCCCCTTCTGGTGCGCTATTTTGTGCGGAAGCTCGCACGCCGCATGGACAAGCACATTGACACGATTCCGAATTCGACCATGGAAGCTCTGCTGAACTGGCATTGGCCAGGCAATGTGCGCGAGCTGGAGAACTTCATCGAGCGTTCTGTAATTCTTACGGAAGAGGGGACAGTGCTGCACTCGCCCCTGGCAGAACTGAAGCCGGAAACAACCCGGTTGGCGGCCGTGGATATCACACTGGAAGCCGCGGAGCGCGAGCACATCATCCGCACATTGCGCCAGTGCGGCGGCCTGGTTTCCGGCACGCGGGGAGCGGCGCTGAAGCTAGGATTAAAACGGACCACGCTGCAGTCCAAGATGCGCAAGCTGCGGATTTCGCGCAAAGACTACGCGGCTTGAAGGATGGTGGTCCGGACAGGACACCTTAACTGCTTCTACCTCAGAGCCACAGAGAAAAGCCATTTGGCAAAAGGTTCTCTCGGTTTCTCTGTGCCTCTGTTGTGAAATGGCTATATCTCTTCCATGTTTGGATGAGGAACTAGGCCACAATCTCTGGCTCGGGGATTGCGGCCAGGTCGAGAATCTCTTCGCCGCCGGATGCGGCTTCTTCCAGCATGAAACTCAACACCTCCTGCGGCACGGGCGCGTTCCATACCGGAGCAAACGACTGCCGGTGCAGCGGCGACGGACCATGCTCGCGCAGCGCCGCCAGGTGATGCGGCGTGCTATAGCCTTTGTTCGACGCGAGGCCATATTCCGGATAGATCGGGTCCCAGGCGCAGATCATGCGGTCGCGTTCGACTTTCGCGATGATCGACGCCGCTGCGATCGAGGCAGAAAGAGCATCTCCGTGAATGATGGGCCGTTGGGGCAATTCACAATCCAGCCGCAGAGCATCGACCAGCAGGTAGTCCGCGGCGGGCGCGAGCTGCGAGACAGCGATGCGCATCGCCAGACGCGAAGCATGGTAGATGTTGATCTGGTCGATACGCGCTACGTCGACCGCGGCGATCGACCAGGCGACCGCGTGCTCGCGAATACGCTGCGCCAACAGTTCGCGACGCTCCGGCGGCAGGAGTTTGGAGTCCCGCAGGCCGCGGATGCGGTATGCAGAGTCAAGGATGACCGCTCCGGAGACGACTGGTCCGAAGAGCGAACCACGGCCGACTTCATCGACACCGGCAACCAGCCGCGCGCCCGTATCCCACGCTTTCTTCTCATAGCGCAGCGTGCAGCGCAGGCGCTTCAGCAGGCGCAGTTTAGCGGCGGAAGGCGAAAGTTTTTTGTCAGCGGGCTTAGATTGCAGAGGCACGGCTAGGGTCTACTGGCATGTTCGCCGAGAGCGCTGTGGAAGCGCAAGCGGATTTGCGGATTTTTGTTAAGAATGATTTTTGTTGAGAATATGGATACGAGTTCATCGCGAGTTACGCCGAGAAAAACTAAAGCTGCGAGGGCGGGCAACGGGAGCCAACGTTCATGACAGATGAATCCGCAGAGGAAAAAGCAGATTCCTCCGCCTCCCCTGCGCTCGGCGTCGGAATTACAAGTTGAAAGAAGAGAATTGTAAAGAGCACGTAAAGGGCCTTAGCCGCTTCGTAACCGCGTCTTTGGGTACCGTCGTAAATTGAGTCAGTTTCGATCCCTTGGTACTCTCGTAACTGCTTCCCCCGGGGCTGTTTTTCCAGCCCACCCATATCCAGGAATCGGGAATTGTCAGTGACTGAAGAACTTCATACGCCAGAATTGGATCGCATCGAAAAACGGATTTCCGTCGCTCTGCCCATACGCGTCACCTACTACGACGACACAGCCAAACCTCGGCTCGAGATGGCTTGCACTTACGATATTTCCGCGCATGGGGCGCGTGTTACGGGCTTGCGCTGCGTTAAAGAAGCCGGCGAGATTCTGGTGGTGGAGCGGGGCCGCAGCAAGGCCTTTTGCCGGGTCGTGTGGATCGGCGAGCCCGATTCGCCCTTGCGCGGGCAAGTTGGAATTCAATGTGTCGAGGCACAGAAGTCCCTATGGGCGGCGGAACTCCGCGATATGGAAGAGGTGTATGAGAAGGTCAACCGCGATAGCGCCCAGCACCGAGCGAAGCCTGTGGGCGGGAGCGCGAATGGAAATCGGCGCCGGCACCAGCGGTTTGAAGCCGAAGGGATGGCAGACCTGCTCGAGAAGAGCACTACCGCCAGCCACCTGGAAGGCACGTTGCGGGATGTTTCCGAGGTGGGCTGCCTGATCGCGACTCAAAGCTTGCTCCGGCCGGGAACCGATCTCAAACTGCTGCTCAAAGTGGCTAACTATGATCTGAGTCTGAAGGGGCAGGTAAAGCACGCGGCCGTTGGTATCGGACTCGGCATCGAATTCCGGGAAATCCGCAAAGGCGATCGCGACATCCTGCAATGTCTGTTGCGCAAACTTGCCGGGCAGGATAAGACCGTCGAAAGCATGCGCGAGAAGCAACGGACGGCCTCTGCGGTCGCGCAATAGGCGGATTTCGACTTCTTACTTCGCGACCGCGGTTTCGACCACTTCCCGCTCGCGATCGACGTCTTTGAGACGCGCTGCCTTGCCTTTGAGCGCACGCAGGTAATAAAGCTTCGCGCGCCGCACCTTCGAGGAGCGGATCAGTTCAACCCGGTCAATCACCTTGGAGTTCACGGGAAAAATACGTTCCACGCCGTGACCAAAGCTGATCTTGCGCACGGTGAAGCTGGCTTGCGGGCCCCTGGCCTGCGAGATCACGACGCCTTCAAACGCCTGCACACGCTCCTTGTCGCCTTCGCGAATCTTCACGTGAACCCGGATAGTGTCTCCGGGAACGAATGCGGGAAGGTCGGTGCGCTTGGTTTTGGCCAACAGTTTTTCAATGATGAGGTTCGACATAATCTTGTCCTTCGTGGATCTCGTTTAGTTCTTGCCCGTGATCTGGGCCAGCAATTTCTTGTCTTCTTCGCTAAGTGCCACCAGGTCCAGCAAATCCGGACGATTGCGTAGCGTTTTCTCGAGGGCCGCTCGGCGGCGCCAACGGCGGATCTCGTCGTGATTGCCGTTCACCAGAACCTCCGGCACCGTCATCTCGCGAAACTCTGCGGGCCGCGTGTAGTGCGGATAGTCCAGCAAGCCGCCTGACGTACAAGTGGAACTCGGCCCTTCGCTCTTCTCTTCCGCACCGTCCGCCCGAGCCATGAAAGACTCCTGCCGGGTGGACGCTTCGTTGCCTACCGCACCTGGGATCAGTCGCGTGACGGTGTCAAGGATCACGGCAGCGCCCAGTTCTCCGCCGCTCAGAACGTAGTCCCCGATCGAGATTTCCCGATCGGCGAGATGCTCGCTCACGCGCTCGTCCACACCTTCATAGCGCCCGCAGATCAGGATCGCTCGATCGAGCGCCGCCAGTTCCTGCGCGAGCGTCTGGTCAAGCCGCCGACCTTGCGCCGATAGCAGGATGACCGATTCCGTTGAACGTCCTGCGATGCGCTCTGCGCGCGGTGGCACGGTCAGCTTCTCGATACATTCAAAGATCGGTTCCGGCTTCAGGACCATGCCTTCGCCGCCGCCAAATGGGCGGTCATCCACGGTGCGATGCTTGTCGCGGGTAAAGTCCCGCAAGTCGTGGATGCTGACTTCGACCAGGCCCGTTTCCCGCGCCCGGCGAAGAATTCCGTAATCCAGCGGTCCGCGAAAGAAGTCGGGAAAGATCGTTAGAATGTCGACCTTCATTTTCGGTGGCTAGTGGTCAGTTGCCAGTGGTCGGTCGTTGCTAGCCAACCGACCGCCAAGCAATATGATCTTCTTCTGACAAGAGCCTTTAACCGCGAAGACCGTTAAGAAAATCCGCCAAGACCGCGAAGCAATTTCTTTGCGTTCTTCGCGTGATCTTCGTGATCTTTGCGGTTAAGTGCTTCATTCCCGCCTCCAGCCACTGCCCTTCTGCTCTCGTTTCTCTTCTTCCGTTAAAGCCGCGTTGATCTCCAGCATGCCTTCCGGCAAGCGCATACGAATTTGCTTTCCGGCCAGATCCACTTTTACCAGGTACGCTTCCGCGTAAGGAATCTCGTACGGCGTTTTCTGCTTGCCTTGCACGATCAACAGCGGCGCTTCGCCCGCACCGAACTCGATGCCTTCAATCCGACCGATCTCACGATCGTCGTCGTACACCGTGCATCCGGTCAGATCGCTGGTAAACGTCCAACCGGGTTCCAGCTCTGCCCGCTCATGCAGAGGAACTTGCAACTCACAGCGAAGCAGGGTTTCCGCGTCCGAAATCGAGTCCACACCTTGAAACTTCAACACCAGGTGGCTTTTATGCGGCCACAGATCTTCGACTTCCAACTCCCGTCGTTTGTCCGCCTCGTCGAGCGCGAACACCCGCATGCCTGCAACGAACCGATCGGGAACATCCGTGTGCACTTCCACCGCAACTTCGCCGCGCCGGCCCTGCGTTTTCAGGACGCGAGCTAAGGTGATGAACTCATCGCCCATCGTAGTCCCTTGTTCGGGGTCCTTGTTCAGGGTCCTTGTTCAGGGTCCTTGTTCAGGGTCCGTTTGGGGCGCCTCTATTCGAGGATCTCGAGCGTGTAGCGCTTGTGCGCCTTGATGCCAGCGGCGCTCAAGAGCGTGCGCAGAGCGCGGGCGGTGCGCCCTTGCTTGCCGATCACCTTGCCCAGATCGTTCGGGCCGACGGTCAGCTCGAGGATTGTGTCTTCGTCCTCTTCCACGGAGTTCACCGAAACCTGGTCCGGCGCGTCCACCAGCGCCTTGGTGACCTGTTCGAGGAGAACCTTGACGTCCCCACTCTGCTCGCTCATCTGCGGCTCCCGATTTGTGGGGTGAGATGCGTTTTCCAAAATACGGCGCGCTTAGGCAGCAGGCCCGGCAGTAGCCGGCTCAGGCACAGGCTTGGCGACCAGCTTGCTCACGCGGTCCGACAGCTTGGCGCCCTTCGAAACCCAATAATCAATGCGGGCGCGCTTGAGGTCGATGTGGGCAGCAGCGCCTCGGGGATTGTAGGTCCCGACGACTTCGACCGAGCGGCCATTGCGGGCGCGCTCCTTCTCGATGACGACGACACGGTACTGCGGTTGTTTGCGCGCACCCGTGCGCGCCAGACGGATCATTAACACGGAACTTGGTTTCCTTTCCTAATCCTTCCGGATCCTTCCGGCAAGGGTAAGACAAACTGTTATTATCGCGGAAGTTAGCGGGATTGGCAAGGGTACGGTTTCGCGCATTAGCGGGTTGACTCGATTCCACTGGCTGCTAGTCCTTCACAGGTTGTGGCCGACATTTGAGTTCGCGATTGTTGGGATCTCGGCGGACGTGAATCCCGGACTTGTGCTTCGCAGAGCAGAAACAGCAAACCTCCCATGTTCGGAATTTAACGGAGTTTCATACCCCACGGAACTGGTCTGGGCCGATGTTTGTTCGAACGGGCCCGGCAAATGCTGTGACTGGATTTCCCAGCGGTCATTGCATTTAACTCACATGCCACGGTTCAGGTCTCGGACGCTTAGGTAGCCCTACAGAAGGTATCTACCACGCCTTCATGAACTCAATATTAAAGAATGGTCATTCCGAACGAAGTGAGGAACCCGCTGTGTGGCGGCGTCGAGAAAAAGCAGGTTCCTCGTCGCTGTCCTCGGAATGACAAGGTACTTGGTACAGATTAGCGATCCAAGCACGAGTGCCTTTTCAGAAAGAGTCCGGCGATCGCTCCCGCTACGCTAGCGGCAAACAGGGCCAGCGCAGCCCCGCGCGACGCGCCCCCTGCCGCATGCAGGCTCAGGATGATCACGCTCAAAAATGGGAGCAGCACAATCAGTCCCATCGACTTCATCGCAGCCGCTCCAAAATCTCTGCAGGTTCGGGCCGCTCGGTGTAGTCCTCGTTGGCCGACGCGTACAGCACCGTGGAATCGCGTTCGAGGATGTAGGTCGCGGGAATGGGCAGTTCCCAGCTCTCGTCTCCGTTGGTAAAGGGCAGGTTGATGAATGAGCGGCGATAAATCGCCTGCTGCTCGTCGGGAACGCGGTACACGAGTCCGAACTGGCGTGCGACCTGATTGCCCACATCACTAAGCAACCGAAATCCCAGCTTGTGCTGATCCCCCATGAAGAACGATTGCTTAACCGTCTGCGGAGAGATGGCCACCAGCAAGGCTCCGGCTTGTTCGATCTCCGGCAGAATCCGGTTCATGGCCTCCATTTGCCCGCAACAGAACGGATCCCAGCGTCCACGAAAAAAGCAGATGACGAGTCGACCTTTGCTCAATAACTCCGCCAAGCAAGCCGGATTACTATCGTGATCGGGCAGAGTGAATTCCGGAGCCTTCGCGCCCAGAGAAAGAGAGTTCGCCGCGAGCTTGCGCTCTTCCAACCCGGCGATCACACGGGCGTGCACGGCCTGGGTCTCCGGCTGCACGTACTGCGCGATCCTTTCTTTTTTCTGTGCGAAGATCTCCTGCAGGGGCCGCGTATCAAGGCCGGGAGTTGATTTGGAGAGGGAGCGCCATTTCATAAAGGCAGCTGTTAGATCGCAGGTCTCAAGTCTTAAGACTCCAATGTCGGCGGGTGGGACATCTCCGCTCTCCGGGACTCACGGCCCAACACCTAAGACCTGAGACCTAACACCTGCCTACATCGGCAGCTTCATCCCCGCCAGCCGTCTCGCGAAACTAGGTTTGCCCATCTGCTTGAACATCTTCTTCATCTGGGCATATTGGCGGAGCAGGTTGTTGACTTCCTGCACGGTAGTGCCAGAGCCGCGGGCGATGCGCTTGCGGCGGCTTCCGTTGATGACTTCATGATGGTGACGCTCCTGCGCGGTCATCGAGTTGATAATGGCTTCCACACGGTTCACCTGCTTCTCGTCCACCTTGTCGGCAGCTTTCTGCAGGCCGCTAAACGGGCCGATTGACGGCAGCATCCCCATCAGGCTCTGGATCGATCCCATCTTGCGCACCTGGCGCAGCTGATCGCGGAAGTCTTCGAGTGAGAAGCCGTCACCGGCGAGCGCGCGGCTGGCCATCTCTTCAGCTTTTTTCTTGTCGATCTGCTGCTCGGCCTTTTCGATGAGAGAAAGAATGTCGCCCATACCGAGGATGCGCGAGACGATGCGGTCAGGGTGGAAGGGCTCGAGCGCGTCGTATTTTTCGCCCACACCGATGAACTTGATGGGCTGGCCCGTCACGCTGCGGATCGAGAGCGCTGCGCCGCCGCGCGCGTCGCCGTCCATCTTGGTGAGCACCACGCCTGTGAGCGTGAGCTTTTTGTGGAATTCATCCGCTGAGCGGACGGCGTCCTGGCCGGTCATCGCGTCCGCGACAAACAGGATTTCCGAGGGATTCAGCAGGCGCTTCAGCGACTGCATCTCATCCATGAGCTGATCGTCGATGTGCAAGCGTCCAGCCGTGTCGACGATGAGCACATCGCTGCCCGAGATGATGGCCTCGCGCCTCGCCTCTTTCACCAGGCGCTCGACCGTCGCCGTGTTCGATTCGGTTACTTCGCCTTCGTAGATGTTGGCCCTGATGGCGTCGGCGACTATTTTCAACTGTTGGCGCGCCGCGGGACGGTAGACGTCGACGGAAACCAGCAGTGGGCGATGCCCGCCATTCTTCAACCAGTTAGCCAGTTTGCCCGAGGTAGTGGTCTTACCGGAGCCCTGCAGGCCCGCCATCAGCACGACCGTGGGCGGCTGTGACGCGAACTTGAGCTTGGCCGTGTCTTTGCCGAGAACTTCAACCATCTCGTCGCGCACGATCTTGATGACCTGCTCGCCGGGCGAAAGCGCGGTGGCGACTTCCTGACCCACCGCTTTGGCCTGGATCTGGTCGATGAGCTGTTTGACGACTTTAAAGTTGACGTCGGCTTCGAGCAGCGCAAGCCGGATCTGGCGCAGGGCTTCCTCAATATTCTCGTCGGTGAGGACGGCTTGGCCGCGCAGAGTCTTAAAGGCGCGCTGCAGTTTTTCCTGAAGATTCTCAAACATAGGCGTAATCCGTTATTTTAGCAGTGGCACTATACGTGATGTGGGAGAACTAGCGCCATACTTTCAGTGCCTCTTTCCCACCGTCTCATCCTGAGCCAGTGAGGCGTCCGCCGAACGGAGTCGAAGGCGCCTTCACTGGCTGCAACAGCAGGATCCTTAGAAGAGCTTCTCCAGCACGGCGCGATGAATACTGGGCCACTTCCTCAGTCCGTGGAAAGAAAAGAACCTTGACGCCGTGCTAACCGCCGGATGACCGGAATTCTTCGACTGCGTTCGGCGGACGCCTCACTGCTCTCAGGGATGACAGGGGCTGGGTTTGCGACAACAGGCTCCTGAACGAGTTCTGTGACTCAAACCTCCACCCGCCGCTATTTTTTCGTCGCTTCTCTTTTCAGACGCTCGATCTGCTGCAAATGGTTAGTTCCATGGCCCGCCATTTTCTCGACCAGCGTGGCCAACGTCACGGCCTGCTGATATTCCGGGTGGAAAGCGGATTTCTCCAGATCGGCGGGTTTCAGCCGCAGCAGCAAACGCAGGTTGTGGTGGCGATTCAGGCCATAGAGTGCGACCAGTTCGGGCGCGGGCGTGTCCATATAGCCGAGGTTCTTCGCCCACTCGTCCTGGTCCATGGGCGCAATCACCGGCTTCTGATCGGCCAGCATCTGGCGCAGGCGGTAGGCGTATACGATCTCGATGTCGGCGAGGTGGCTCAGAATTTCGAGGATCGACCACTTGTCCGGGGTTGGTTTGTAGCGCAGCACCTGCGGCGGCAGCCCGGACACGGCCGCGGCAATTTCCTTCGGACTTTTTTCAGCGGCTTCTAGATGGTTCTTGAGTTCGGTCTCAGTCACGTTGCCTCCAGAAACGTCATTTCACTGCGGAGGCACAGAGGCACGGAGAAAACCTTTTTGGGCCAAGAACGTGGCCTCTGAGCGGATAACCAGTGAAAGCTGCAGCCGAGTGAGTTAAATAAAGCCCTCTGTGTCTCCGTGGTTAAAAATCTCCGTCAATTGACCTGCACCTTCTCCATCCACTGCGCAACCTGCACATTCCATCCCAGTTCTTTGGCCATGGTATCGCGTAACTGCGACGACGCCCCGGACTCACCGTGAACGAGGTACGTCACGCTCGGCTTCTGCGGGAAGGTACGCAGCCACTCGAGCAGTTCGCGCGGGTCCGCGTGATCGCTGAACTGTTCAAAGGCGACGATCTGCGCACGAATAGGAACAAAGTCGCCGAAGATTTTCACTTCCTTCGCCCCGCTCTTGATGGTAAATCCACGTGTGCCCGGCGCCTGGAAGCCTATGAAGACCACTGTATTCTTAGGGTCGGGCAGCCGCTGCGCCAGATGATGCAGTACACGCCCACCGGTGACCATGCCACTCGATGAAATAATGATCGATGGGTAATGCGCCTCATTGATCTTCTTCGACTCCTCGGGCGTCGCCGCAAACGTGAATCCCGGCCATTCCAGCGGCGAACGGTATTTCTTGATGAGAGTGCGCGCCTCGTCGGTGTACTCGTCCTCGTACTTCATGTAGATTTCGACCGCCTTGATGGCCATCGGGCTGTCGCAGAACACCGGGATGCGTGGAATCTGCCCGGTCTCCATCAGCTCTTTCATCATGAACACGAATTTCTGGGTGCGCTCCACGGCGAACGCTGGCACCACGATGGAACCGCCGCGTTCGGCCGTCTGCCGGATCACGGACGCGAGCTCGGGCCGTGGATCGTTCTCCGGGTGCTCGCGGTTGCCATAGGTCGATTCCATCACCACCAGGTCCGCGATCTCTCCTTCCGTAGGTCCGGAGTGCACAACTTTACCGGGCGCGATGGTGTGATTCCGCACGCGTCCGATGTCGCCACTAAACAGCAGCCGGCGCGACTGGCCGTTGGTTGTGAGCGTGATCTCCGCCATGCACGAGCCCAAAATGTGAGCGGCGCGCACGAACCGGAACGAAAGTTCGGGGCTGAGTTGCTTGGTCTCGCCAACGTGCGCGACCTGGAAATATTGCATGCACTCCTGCGCCTCTTCGAAGCTATAGAGAGGCAGCGCAGGACTGTGTTTGGATTTCTTGATCTTGTTGTAAAAGTCGGCGTCTTCTTCCTGCAGGTGACCGGAGTCGGGCAAAATGATGCCACAGAGGTCGATGGTCGGCGACGTCGCGTAAATCGGCCCCCTAAAACCCTCTTTGACCAGTCGCGGAATCCAGCCGCAATGGTCCAGGTGCGCGTGCGTGAGGATGACGGCGTCAATCTCCTTCGCGGGGATGGGTAGTTCCTGCCAGTTGCGTTCGCGCCATTGCTTCTGTCCCTGGAACAGGCCGCAATCGATCAGAACCTGCAAGCCCTTCCTGCCATCGCTATCGAAGGAGGTATTGAGCAGGTGCTTTGAGCCGGTGACGGTCCCGGCTGCGCCGAGAAACTGGATGTAGGCCAAATCATTCCCTCCAAAAAACGCTGCCCAAGAACCTACCACGGAGACACGGAGAAGGATCTGTGATCTCAGACTCGAGGGGACCTGGTTGCATTCTTATCCCGCTGCATTTCGCTGCGTTCTCTGCGGTAGTTCTCGTCTGGCTCCGCAGTCCAGGATGCAAGAAGCGAAAACCGCAGAGTACACAGAGGAACACCGCAGAGTCTGCAAGAGACCAAGTCGGTCAGATCTTCCGCAGTGACTCCGTGTCTCCGTGGTGGATTTTTCACCTGTGCGGCGCCTCCACTTTGAAGGCGTTGTTATTTAGATCGCTCTCGGGTACGCTGCCGTCGTTCACAATGATCTCTGTCGGCGGTCTGGGAGTGGCGATGCGGACAACGCCTTTACTCTTGCCGCGAACTTCCACATGTTCGCTGGTCTCCCCACCGTCGAAACGCGCGATGACGGGAACTTCGGCTCCAGCCGCTCCAAGATTCTTGATGGTGACAGTCACAAGGTAGTTATCCTGCGAGGCCTGGCGGGGAAAGGCTGACTCTACCCGGAAATCGGGAAGTCCGTGGTCGTGGCAGACCCAATCGTCGAAGAACCATTGCAGATCACGTTTCGACTGGCCTTGCACGAGCTGCTGCAAGTAAGTGGGATCTTTATCCTGATCAGCCCGATAAGCCGATAGCACCTTCTTCAAGCCCTCCTCTCCGAGCAAGTCGCGCAACATCCACCAGACATAGGCTGCCTTGCTGCGGAAGAATTCGTCAATCGTCGTCGTAATCAGCGATTCGTCCGAAGGAGCCGCACTCTTTGCTTCTGCGGCGATAGCCTTCTCGGCCTCGACGATTGCCGCACGATGCAATCCCATGAAATCCAGAGCGGCCGCTCGGTTTTCTTGTCTCTCGCGGTAAGCCCCCTGTGCGAAATGTGCGAGACCTTCATAAATCCATGGCCGTGGAGAAGAAAACGCGGCGTGCGTTAGCTCGTGAACCATCGCGATCTGTAACAACTTCGTGTCAGTGTCGTTCAGCGGAGTCAGCAGCGTTGCCCCGCTTTCGTATGGCGAAGCTCCCGGATCAAAGAGTTCGGCGACTTGCGCCTTCCCACGAAGCGCCCCGAACCACTCCGTGACGAAGGGCACGACCGCCTCGGCGGCTTGCGCAAACTTTTCAGCATTCACCCTGTGCTCTGGACGATATGCAACCTGCGCGGCTGACTGGTCGAGAATCTGGTAGTTCGCCAGCGCAAATGTGGGCACACGGAAACCGAGCGGCGCAAAGTCGCAGTCAGCCGAGTCCTCCTGCGCCCCACTCACTTGCTCGTATCTGTGAATTCCTCCGTTCCCGCAAAGCAGAGTTTGAGGGCTTTCACCATTGTCCATTGCCAGGCTCACTTTGATTTTCACCTGTGCGTCTTGTTCACGCTTCTTCCACCGGCCAAGTACCTCAAACAAACTGCGCCCCTCCGACAAATTCCCCACCTCCATCGCCACCGGGTACCAGGTGACATTTCCCACTCCTCGAACCGCCGAATATGTCTTGCTGATCTGATCCCAGTCGCTATGGACCGCGGTATCCTTCGGAAGGCCGATGCGCGTAAGGCGAGTGGCATCGAGCAGAATCACACCCTCGTACCCGATGTTCAGTTCGACGGAGCCGCCGGACGAAATTTCTCTGGGGAGCGCCACGATCGCCTCTGACAATTCGCCGGTATGGTCGATATCAGACACGTAGGGCTGACTTACAAATTGGAGAGCTTTGCCTTCCGCCTGGATCGAACGCCAGGTGAGACTCGACGAAATCTGCAGCGCAGCATTTTTTTGGGCGGTAGTAGAGTCATTGCGTAGAGTGATCGTGCCCCGGACAGCGAGCCGTTGCTGCTCGGGCTCGATCCGAACATCGAGTTTGTACTGGGTGTAAGTAAACGCGTCGCGATCAAGGGAAAAGCAACTGGTTGCGCCTGCCGCGCAGACAACCCACAACACGCAAAACAACTTCATGCCGATTCCTGCGCTGCCTTCTTCCGCCTCTGCCGCACGATCTCGTAGAGAACAACACCCGCGGCCACCGACACGTTTAGCGACGAAACTTTTCCCAGCATCGGGATGGACACCAGGAAATCGCACTTCTTGCGGACCAGGTCGTGCACGCCTTTACCCTCCGCGCCCAGCACAATCGCGGAATCCATGTTGTAGTCCAGAGTGTCGTAGGTTTGCGAGCCGCGCTCATCGAGGCCGGCTACCCAGATATTCCGCTCCTTTAATTCTTCGACCGTGCGCGCGATGTTCGTAACCTTCGCAATGGGCAGATGTTCGCTCGCGCCCGCTGAGGTCTTGGTCACGACGCCAGTCACGGCCGCCGCGCGGCGTTCGGGAATGATGACACCGTCGGCGCCAGCGGCATCGGCCGTCCGCAGAATGGCACCCAGGTTGTGCGGATCTTCGACGCCATCAAGAACGACGATCAGCGAATAGGCGCCGCGCTTGGCGTCGACCACATCAGCGAGCCCGCTGTATTGCTTCGCCGAGGTAACCGCCACCACGCCCTGATGAGCCGCGTTGCCCGCCAGTCGGTCGAGTTCCGTGCGTTGCAGGAAGCGCACCGGCACGCCGAGTTTGCGGCACTCTTCGATGATGCGCTGTAGCCGCAGGTCGTGGCGCTCCTTCGCGAGTCCCACCCATTGGAAGGCGCGTCCCCGAGCCTTGATGGCTTCGGCAACCGCGTTGAGACCGTAGATGTAGTTCATGGAATGGTCAGTGTACTGCCTCAGCGCTTCCGCGCCCAACCCGCCTGGCTAACGACCACGTCGTCCAATGCTAGACTAAAAAGTTTGGAGGCACCCTTTTGACGGACGTATACATCCTCTCCGCGGTTCGCACGCCGATCGGTAAATTCGGCGGCTCGCTGGCCTCGATGTCCGCCCCAGACATGGGCGTGGTCGCCGCCAAGGCTGCGATGGAACGCGCGGGAGTACAACCCCAGCAGGTCGAAGAGACAATCTTTGGAAACGCCCGCCAGGCCGGCGGTGGACCCAATCCCGCGCGTCAGATTTCCATGCGCAGCGGTGTGCCGCAGGAAGTGCCCGCCTACACGGTCAACAAGGCCTGCGCATCCGGCCTGAAGTCGATCGCACTCGCCTATCAAGGAATCGCGACGGGCAATCTCGACTGCGTGCTGGCTGGAGGAACCGAATCCATGTCGCGCCTTCCATATTATCTCGATGGTGCGCGCTGGGGATACCGCCTGGGCCATCAGGAATTGGTCGACGGCATGTATCGCGACGGCTTCTTCTGCCCGATAGCGAAGATGGTGATGGGCGAGACGGCCGAGGTCCTAGCCGAGCAGTACAGGATCACGCGGGACGAGCAGGACCAGTTCGCGCTCACCTCGCAAACCCGCGCCGCTATCGCACTTGCCTCCGGCCGATTCAAGGAAGAACTATTCCCGGTGAGGTTGGAAACCAAGAAAGGACCACAGACTTTCGAACGCGACGAGCACCCCTTCGCGGACGCGAGTATCGAGAAACTGGCCAAACTTCCGCCCGTGTTCTCGAAGACCGGAACGATCACGGCGGGGAACTCCTCCGGCATTACCGACGGCGCAGCCGCACTTGTGGTTGCGAGCGAAACGTTCGCGAAGAAGAACAATCTGAAGCCACTGGCGCGCATTCTCGCAGTGACCTCGGTGGGTGTCGATCCACGCATTATGGGAATTGGGCCGGTACCCGCTCTCCGCAAGATGGAAGTGAAACACAAACTTAAATTGTCCGACTTTGATCTCGTCGAGTTAAACGAGGCCTTCGCCGCGCAGGTGCTAGCTTGCGATCGCGAACTCCAACTCGACCCGCAGAAACTAAACGTCAACGGAGGTGCAATCGCCCTCGGACATCCCATCGGCTGTACCGGCACGCGCATCGCCGTCACCCTGCTGCATGAAATGCTGAAGCGAAAAGTCCTGCGCGGGGTTGCGACCTTATGCGTGAGTGGCGGGATGGGCATGGCCCTGGCGATTGAAAACGCGTCCTGACCAACGTGCTTGATCATGGAGCCCATCTTCCGCATCGCCACTGACGCCGACCCCGAACTACGGCTTGCGATGATGCGCGAGTACTACGCCTATGACGGCCACGCCTACGACGAAGCCAGGGCTCGAGTCGCTCTTGTCACGTTTCTGCGCGAGCCCTCGTTCGGCCGGGCCTGGCTCATCTGTGACGCGGAAACACCGGTGGGTTACATCGTCCTGACCTTCGGATATAGCCTCGAGTATCTCGGTCGCGACGCCTTTATCGATGAGCTCTATCTCCGGGAGTCCCATCGCGGCCAAGGCTGGGGAAGCCAGACTCTCAAGTTTGTCGAGAACGAGGCACGAGCCAGCGATGTCCGGTCCATTCACCTCGAAGTCGTGCGAACGAACGTCACCGCCAACGAGTTTTACCGCCGCGCCGGCCACAGCGACCACGCTCACTTTCTCATGTCCAAGTGGATTGAACAGGGCTTTGCCAAGCCCACCCCCGGCTCCCACCGGCTCCCATTGAGAGCTTTGCCGGCGGCCCTGCTTTTGCTATGCTTTGCCTCAGGCAGGCCCCTCGACCTGAAACTTCCCCGATCACAATTGAGGAGAACATCGTGGTTCACCAACTCGCTTTCCGCCTTGTCGGCGTCGCCTTGCTTACGTTCGGAAGTTTGCCGGTTCTCGCCCAGGATTTCTCCGCCGAGATGGTGCGCCTGAAGCCAGCTAACGCTATGAAGGCGAAGGTATATGCGCACGACTACAAGATGCGGTTCGAGATCACGAATCAACAGCGCAGCAGCGTCGCTATCGTCGATCTGGCGAGTCGCACCACTCTGATGATCATTCCCGATAACAAGTCCTATGTGAAATCCCCGCACGTAAACGCGTCGATTCCTTTCTTTCACATCACCGACGTCGAAAATGCTTGTCCCGCGTGGGAGAAGAGTCTGGAAAAGCCTGGGACCTGCACCAAGGTCGGGAACGAGACCATCAATGACCGCGCCACCGTGAAATACAAGGGCGCCGCCACCGACGGAGACACTGGGTATGCCTGGGTCGATCGAAACTTGAAGACGGTCATCAAGTGGGAAGGCGAGCGAGGAGCAGCCGAATTGCAGAATATTCAAGAAGGACCGCAAGCGGCCGCACTTTTTAAGGTCCCCGACGGCTACGAGATGTTTGATCTGGCGGCCGCACAAGACGCGGCCCGGGAAAAGAACAAATCCAAGGCTCCACATCAGAGACAACCGCCGCCAGCACACTAAAGACGGGCGGTGCAGAACACAGAAGCGGTGCAGAGCTCAGAAAGGGATTTTTGCCCGGCAGGATCGCGCGGAGTGCTTACCCGAGGGCGGAAATTGAGCACGAGCCCATTTGCCTCGGCTTCTGATTTACTCTCGGCCTCGATGAAGGGTGGAATAAGTGAGCGTCGGCCAACATTCGGATGTCCGAGAGGCCGACGCCAACTGAACACATTCACGCCGCTCAATTGGGCGTTGTGAGCAGAACATCGCGATTCGCCAGACAGAATTGGATGAACTTGTCCCGCGATACCATCAGTTGCAAAGGCATGGGTATTGCGAGGTAGCCAACCTTTAGGATCTCCGTCAGGGTCTCGTCGTCCTTCGCCGCGGCGAGAGCGGCCGGACCGACCTTTTCGCGAAAGGCCTCCAGTGCAGGCAAAAGATTTTGATTGAGAGCGCTTTTTGCGACGGCTTGCAGTTTGTCTGTCCATCCCATGGCATCCTCCAAGTGCAGCGTTTTGAGGCTTTTTGAACCCAGCTGCGATTTTTCCACGTTTCCCAACTCGGACACCTCCTTAAGGGCAATCTGTTCTCCAAATCGTCAGGTCGGCTAAGATGATCAGAATCAGCACATTCTCAGTGGCTGGGACGAAATCCGTCATCCGTGTGGTTAGGAGCCTAGCGTGGTGGTTTGAGGAGGGTATTCCAGCCGTCCAGCATTCTCGTTGACGGGCGGCACTCGTTTCTTTGCAGTGGGCGCTGATTTATATCCAACCGCATGGCTCGGGCCCGTTTTCTTCATCATTGTGGTGGCATAGCCCACCAGACATCTCTTCGGTCACCTTCGATCATGATGTGTTATTCAAACTCCCCTCCCTGCGGGGAGGCGGGTAGCCTATTCAGTTGACCGGGTCGCTGCTGTGCAGGACCACTGTTGATCAGGCATTCCCGCATGGGCTTCCCCACTCTGCCGCAACTTTCCACGGCGGCAGAACTCTTCTGGTCGTGCATCATGATCCACAGCCGGATCCCCAGTTTGCGCGCGGCCGCGATCCTCGCTTTGCCCAGCCAGAGTTTCTCGAAGGACCAGGACATCATTGATCCGTTTCGAACCAAAGGGATCCAGATGAACGCCCCCTTCGGGGGCGCCCTTGATAGCACGTCGCCTGCAGACCCATCCCGGAGTAGGACCGCTGACGGCACTGGCTTTTGTGCTGATCATCGGAAAAGCGGATCGGTTCCGATGTGGCAAGCAGATCCGCGAGTTATCTGGGACTGGTGCCGCGGAGGACTCGAGCGGGAGTCGACGACGGCTGGGCCATATCACCAAACAAGGCAACTCTCTGTTGCGATTCTTGTCAGTGGAAGCGGCCCAGGTGACGGTGCGCAGCGATCCAGGATGACGGAGCAAGCACCACCATCTGATGACTAAGCATGGATGCCACGGTGATTGATCTGTGCGCCAGCGTGTTTGATTGGGCCCGCTTTCGCCAGACCAAGGGAGCGGTGAAGCTGCATCTGTTGTTGGGTCATGACGGCTACTTGCCTGAATATGCGGTGATCACCGAAGGCAAACGGCACGAGGTGCGGGTAGCGCGCCAGATGCGATT
>Ga0137418_10002092_pt1 | contig 18314 bp, 13 predicted proteins | sample CZODoug3_1_2_16f_FD_122242 | JGI IMG/M metagenome (GOLD analysis project Ga0137418, IMG submission 122242) | Vadose zone soil fungal communities from Angelo Coast Range Reserve, California, USA - CZODoug3_1_2_16fungal (Hybrid Assembly) | ecosystem: Environmental > Terrestrial > Soil > Vadose... | reverse complement strand
CCGGAGTAACCAGCGGTCACGGAATGCACACCCTTGAGGCGCTCAAAGACGGCCTGCACTCCCCAGAAGCATCCGCCTGCTAGCACAGCTGTTTGCTGGGACTTACTGGTCGCCAGAGGGGCGTCAATGACTGGTTTCGGAAAAGGGTAGCGCGGCTCCGCGGCGGGACGAGCGCCGATGGAGCGGACGGCATTCCAGCCGAAAAAGGCCACAATAGCGACAATGGCTAAGGTGCGGCCGATAGTGGGACTGCGCACGGCTTTACTCCAGAGAAATCAATGACAGGCGAAGCGGTGATGCGCTTGCTGAAGCGCGCCCCAACAACGCTGCTACTGAAGTATACGCGGCCGTCGTGATATTGGATGACGCGCTATTCGGGCTTACTGATGACACCGCACGCAATCCGCGGAGGAGCGGTGCTGGAAGCTCCGCCGGAGACGGCGTGAATGACAATCGCCGTGCCCCCATTGCTAAAAACGGAATGCTCGTCAGTACCAAGCGTGATGTTTGGCGCAACTACTATCGCGTGACCGGTTCCGTCGGCCGCCACAATCAGCGAGAAATCCGGAATGTCTCCAGCCGGCAGACCTGTATGTTCGCCGTGCCCTGAGGCGCCATTGAAGTGCGGGCCAGCCGACTTGAAGTCCGGCGCTTCACATTTCGCGTTCTGGTGGATGTGCAGAGAATGCTCACCCTGCGGCAAGCCTTTGACGTCGAGCTTGATTTTGACTCCGTGCGGAGCCTCGCTGAGCAACGCGGTTCCAACGCTTTGACCCTGGGCGTCTTTAATTTCCACGTTAACCGGTTTGGAAGGAGCGGCGCTGCGGGCTTGTACCGCGGCGATACCTCCCGCGAGAACCACGAGGCACACAACACTGGCAATCGTTTTCATCATTCCTCACTTTATGTGTGGATCGCATGATCCCGCGATGCGGGGCGAACACATGAAGCCACCTTAGCCAAGTGCGGCGCATTCTGAAACACGCTGTGGTCAGTCCGATACTAGCCGGCGGAGTAGAAAAGGGACAGGAAGATAGGGCATGCTATGGGCGCTAGCCACTTGAGGGAGATGATGATGCGTTCGTTATTTCAGGTTCTCGTTTGCTCTGTAGTTCTTCTTTTTGCTCCAGCACTACTCACTGCACAAGTCACACATGGAAAGAAACCACAGCTTCCGCTACCGTACGCGACGAAATCATCAGCGAACTCGCCCAACAAGGTTAGTCCGCCGCAGGGATTTCTCCCGACTGTTCCGGCTGGATTCAAAGTCAATGTATTCGCCACTGGTTTCAAGAGGCCCCGCTGGTTAATCGTCGCGCCAAACAACGATATTTTTCTGGCCGACACAGGCGCTGGGGAAATCATCATCTTGCGCGATCCCCAGAACACTGGCGGTGCGCAGTCGCGGGAAACGTTCGTAACAGGCCTGACGCGGCCATTCGGTATAGCCTTTCACGATGACTATGTCTATGTCGGAGCGATGAAAGAGCTGGTGCGCTTCAAGTACGATCCCAAGACTTCCAAGCGCCTGGGCGAAGTTGAGCACTTGCTGGACCTGCCGGGCGGCGGGCACGACACGCGCTCAGTGGTTTTCTCAAAAGACGGCAAGCACGTGTTCGTGGGTGTTGGATCAGAGTCGAATGTCAGCCCTGGTGAGGAGCCGATTCGCGCGGCTGTTACGATTTGCGATCCGGACGGAAAGAACGCGCGGCAATTTGCCACCGGGCTGCGCAATCCGGTGGGTTTGGCGCTGGAACCGGTATCCGGCCAAGTGTGGACAAGCGTTAATGAGCGTGATGAACTCGGCGACAATTTGCCGCCCGATTATTTCACTTCGCTGAAGGACGGAGGTTTTTATGGCTGGCCCTACAGCTATATCGGCGACAACGTCGACGCACGCGTAAAGCCCCAGCGACCGGACCTGGTTGCGAAGGCGACCGTACCCGACGTTTTGCTGGGAGCCCACGTTGCCCCTCTCCAATTTGCGTTTTACACCGGAAAGCAATTTCCGGAGAGTTACCGTGGCGGCGCGTTCGTCGCGGAGCACGGATCTTGGAACCGTTCAACGCGCTCAGGGTATCAGATTGCATTCGTGGCTTTTAAGGACGGACAACCCTCCGCAGATCCAGTGCCGTTCATGACTGGACTTCTGCCCGATTCCTCGTCTGACACAGTGTATGGACGCCCAGTCGGCGTGGCCACCGCGCCCGACGGCTCGCTGTTGGTGTCCGATGACGGAGCGGCGGTAATTTACCGCATTTCCGTGGCCCGCTAGTGGCCGACGAACTACTGCACCGTAAGCGTAAGCTGAATCGGCGCAACGCCCGGTAGCGGTGCGCCGGTTGAGGTAGTCACCGACGGCGTTAGCGTTATGGTCGACGTTCCTTGCGGCGTGCCCGTCGCGGGTGGGACCGGTGCGGGAATACTTTGCGGGCTCACGCCAGCAGCTCCGCCGCCACAACCTGCCGCCGCGAACAGGCAAAGCGCTGCCACCACCGTTACCGCCGCGGCGCGCGTCAGCCCGGCCATAGAGTTCGAGGCGTGTAGCCTTAAACCGTAAAGAAACAGTGCCAGAGCCCAGCAGCACGCCACCAAAGAAAGCACACGCAACCAGGTAAATGGGGGAAGCTGCAGCGGAACGACAATCATCGTGCTCTTCGTCGTCGCTACACTCACGACGTAAGGGATCGCGGTCCCGCCGGAGAACTGCGCGTTGGGAGCCGTGCAGGTGGCTTGCGCGGGAGCGCCCGCGCAGGCGAATGAAGCGCTGCCGGCAAATCCTGGGCCAGGCGTCAAGAGCAAGTTAAAGGCGGCGGTTTGCCCTGCGGTCACGGTTACAGAAGTCGAGCCCGGGGCTGCCGGCGAAATCGCGAATGCGGCATTGACGGTCGCGTCCAGCGCGATTGTCTGCGGTGAACCGGGCGCATCATCTGTAATCGTAATCAGTGCCGCGCGCGAACCGATCGCAACAGGCGAAATGGACACTCCAATAGTGCACGTCGCGCCGACTGCGTATGCTGCGGCGGTGCAATTATTTGCAACGCTGAAGTCGCTCGAGTTTGTCCCGCCAAGAGTCAGGGACGCAATGTGCAGCGAACCTGTGCCGGAGTTTGTCAGCGTAACGATCTGAGCGCTGACAGCCGTTCCTTGTGTCACCGTGCCGAACGAAATGCTGGTTGGAGTGAGCTTCACAATTGGCGCACCGGGTGGCGGCGCCGCACCTATGCCCGTCAACTGCACGGATTGCGGAGAATCTGGCGCGTCATCATTGATGGTTATAGTGGCGCTACGCAGGCCGGCGCCCAGCGGCGAAAACGTCGCGCCAATGCCGCAACTAGCACCCGCGGGATATGCTCCCGAGCAAGCATTAGAGATTTGGAAATCTCCGGGATTTGCGCCGCCGAGCAGCACCGAAGAAATGTGCAGCGTACTGGGGCCCATGCTCGTCACGGTAATGGTCTGTGCGGTGCTTGTGCTTCCTTGCGTGGTGGACGCAAAGGTCAGGCTACCTGGGACTAGCGAAACGGCTGGGAGGGGAGCGGCACCGATACCGCTTAGCGGCACCAATTGCGGGCTCCCGGGCGCATTATCCGTGGTGCCCAAGCTTGCCTGTCGCGCTCCTGCGGAGCTGGGAGAAAACGTTACGCTGATGGTGCAAGTAGCATTCGGCGAGAGAACCGTAGGCAGTGAACAAGTGGGAGCGGCAACAAAGTCAGAAAAATTGGCCCCCGTCACGCTGATCGACGTGAGGCTGAGCGCCTGGCCACCGGTATTAGTGAGCGTAACAAGCTTGGAACCGCTGGATTGCCCGATTGTTATACTGCCGAAATCGAGTGATGCCGGAAATAGTGCCGCTGCTGGTCCACTCACCGCTTGCACCGGTGCGCCGGTAATGGCCAATGATCCTTGCGCTGCATTTCCTCCGAAGGGCGAGCCAAGAAGTTCGGAGAGAGCACCGCTCTGAGGATCAACTAGAAATCCATGCACGCCATCGCTCTGCAGCGAGTAAATGTAGGGACCTAGCGGGTCCGCGGCCGCGCTAATGGGGTTAAAGGTGAAAACCGCGACGGGACTTGGTGCAGCGGCCAGCGCGCCGGTTGTCTGGTCAATTGCGTAGACGACGGAAGAGGTACCCTGCTGCACGTAGAGAAATTTGCCGCTGCTATCTGTCAGCATCGCGGACGGAATTTGATTTGCGGTTGGCACGCTCGAGATTCCAGTGACCGCGGTTCCGTCGGCCGGCGAGATCAGGGCGCTTTCGATGGTTCCCAATGTTGTGCCCGATCCATCGAAAAAGAATCGCGCCTGGGGATCGATCGCGATACTTCGTCCCGCGGATGCGCCGCTTCCGGCGCTGCCGGCCAATCCCAGCGTGCCGGTCACCGGATCTATGGAATACACATTTGTGCCCCCATCCTGCACTCCGGTCGAGCGATTTAGGCCGAGACCAACGTAAAGGTGAAGCCCCTTCGGGTCGGTGACCATGCCAATGGGGCTAGAAGCAATGTCCGTCGTCGGCTGCCCTGGTAATGAGATTAGCTGCCGATTGATGGCGTCGATCGAGTACTCGTTAATGGCGCCACCGGTGGTCAGATTGCCGAACTGATAGCCCACGTAGAGAAACTGGCCGGATTTTTCCGTGGCCAGATACACGGGAGACCTGGCAGCCATGCTGGGGTTCTCAGTAGGCCCGGTCGAGAACGGTGAGCCGGGCACTTGCGTGAGGCTTCCGTTCGCCTGATCGATCTGGAACATCGAAATGTTGTTGGTGCTGGTGTTGAGCACGAACAGAAAGCGGCCGAGTCCGTCGATGGCCATTGCGCCGCCCGGAAGGTTCTCGGCAAGTGGCGAGCCGGCTGCCGCGGAAAGAGCGCCGGTTTGGCCGTTCTTCACGTACGTGACCACCTGAGATGTGGCACTCGTGATGGGAACGGAATTGAACACGTATTGCTGCTGCGGGCTTTGAGCGCTGGCCCCCGCGGCAACCGCCAACTCGAGAAGAAATACCGCCGCGAACAACAGCGCCTTAGACACTGAGAGCGATAGGGAAGAAACAGGTGCCTGCTGGGCCATAGCTCTTTCTCGGCCGAAGAGAAACGGCGCTGAATCAGTTTTCCGAGAGGGACCTGCGCGGCAAGATACGGCGAGAGCGTGGAATAGTCAAGACATTAGTTAACTTAAAAGCAATTTATGGAATCGCGAGAATTCCCATTTCGGGAATTTATGCGCGTGCGGCTGTAATTGGTTGGAGGCCTAGCGCTTAGCTCGGCTTCCAATTCGGGTGTGAGGTGAACAGTCCGTCGACAAAGCCTATCTGGTAGCAGACAAAGAGGCCAAACGCGAGACTCAAGATTCCGGAGCCGGTAACCAGGCTGCGGTTCAACCAACCAAAACGGTACCCTGCGAAAGAGAAGGGAAGCGCGATCACGCTGGTGATCAGCACCATTCCGGCGATGGTGCCTACCCCAAAGACAAACAGGTACAACACGGCCCACTTCGGCTCGCGGATCGCGCTCAAGACCAGCAGCGCCACTGCTGCTGAGCCGGCTAGGCCGTGAACGATTCCAACAAATAGAGGCCGAATAGCTTGGTACGGGCCGAGGCCCGCGAACGACCGTTCGAGAAGCGCCGGTGGGGCGAGACTTTCGCCGTGATGCTCACTCTTTGGACTGTGCGAATGCCAATGGAGGTGCATTTTCGCGCCGTGTTCGTGAATGTGGGCGTGTTCTCCTGCGATTTGCGGATGCGTGGGCGAGAATTTATTGCTTATCCATTTCATCGCCCCGGTAAGATTCAGTGCGCCCAAGAGAATCAGCATCAGGCCGACGCAGAATTCCATTGTGAGCCCCACGCGAGCGGGAATCGCCAGTCCGAACAAAATAATCGCCGCGCCCACCGCCAAAATCGTCAGCGTGTGGCCCAAGCCCCACAAAATTCCTATGCACGCTGCTTTGGCGATGGAGCGTTCGCGGCTGACGATGGTGGAAACAGCGATGACGTGATCCGGGTCGGTGGCATGCCGCATTCCCAGGAAGAAACCGATGGCGAGGATGGCCAATCCGCTGGTCATATTTTTGCGCTAGTCCACTACTTTCGCAGCATACCGGAGAATGGCTGCATGCGCACGCTTTCAGATTGCGAGAAAGCGGATTATTGGCCGTCGCGCAGAATGCGCATAAGCTCCGCGGCTGCATGCGGAAGCCGCGCTCCACGGCGCGAAACAACGTAAACATGGCGGGGCAGGCTGAGCTGCCGCACCTTGACCTCTTTCATCCAACCGTGCTCGATCTCCCACTGCGCACACATCCGCGGGACAATCGCTACGCCCATGCCCATTTGCACAAATCGCTTGATGCTCTCGATCGTCGGCATCTCAATGGGCATGTTGAGAGTGGTGCGATTTCTGGCGAAAAGCTCAATGACGCGGCGCCGGTAAGGCGATTCGACGATGTGGCCGATAAATGTTTCATTGGTCAGGTCTTCGACCTCCACCTCGCGTCGTTTGGCCAGCGGATGTTTCAGCGGCACCACCAGGGTCAACTCATCCTTGCGGATTTCTGTCGCTTGCAGCTGCGTGTCTCGCGGGACGAAGGAAATGGCGCCGACGTCGAGCCGATAGTTCAAGACCTCGTGGGGAATATCGCGCGAAAACATGCGGTGGACGCGTACCTGCACGCCGGGGTGCATTTCGCGGAATTGCGAAAGGGCGGGCAGGAGCGCATGGATCGAGCTTTCGTTCACGCCCAGGGACAGCTCGCCGCGTTTGAGGCCTTCCAGCTCGCTAAGCCCTTTCTTTACTTCGTCGCGGAGATTCAACAACCGCTCCGCGTATTCCTTTAGCAGCACGCCGGCATCGGTGAGGCGCACCGGGCGGGAGCCGCGCACGAAGAGCGGCTGGCCCAGGGAATCCTCGAGCTTGCGGATACCGAGGCTGATGGCCGGCTGCGTGCGGAATAGCCGTTCGGCAGCCCGCGAGAAACTGCCTTCGCGCGCCACGGTCAGAAATACCTGAAGCTCGCCGAGGTCCACCTGTCGCCCTCCGATTCGGTAAGTATAAGGCAATATTATCAAAAGCAGAATAAAGATAAATTTGACCAGAGCTTCTCAGTCTGTTTACCTATCCTGGGGAGAGTGTATGGACTCAGTGCGCATTTTTGACACTACGCTGCGCGACGGCGAGCAATCGCCGGGCTTTTCCATGAATACGGCGGAGAAAATCCGCATGGCACGGCAGTTGGCCAAACTCGGCGTGGACGTTATTGAGGCGGGTTTCCCGATAGCCTCGCGCGGAGACCTCGAGGCTGTGCGTTTGGTCGCTACGGAAGTGCGCGATGTGCCGATTGCGGCGCTGGCACGCGCAAGGAAAGATGATGTCGCAGCTGCCATCGAGGCGCTGGAGCCCGCGGCCGCCCCGCGGCTACACATTTTTCTGGCTACCTCGGATCTGCACCTTCGCGTCAAACTCAATATGTCGCGCGAGCAGGCGCTTGAAGCCATTGCATCGATGATCCGTTTCGGCAGACAGCACGTTGGCGAAGTCGAATTTTCCGCCGAAGACGCCGGCCGCACGGATATTCAGTTTTTGTGCCAAGTGTGCCGGGTAGCTGTGGACGCTGGAGCCACAGTCCTGAACCTGCCGGACACCGTCGGCTACGCCGTGCCTGAAGAATATGGCGCGATGTTCCGCCAGGTGCGCGAATATTTGGGCGATCCCCAAGGCGTCACCCTCAGCGCACATTGCCATGATGACTTGGGCATGGCCGTGGCCAACTCGCTGGCTGCCGTGCGCGCCGGAGTTCGCCAGATCGAATGCACAATCAATGGCATCGGAGAACGCGCTGGCAACGCAGCGCTCGAGGAAGTGGTGGTTGCCCTCGCTGTACGCAAAGAGAGTTTCGGAGTCAGCACGGGCATCCGGCTCGAGGAGCTTTTCCCCACCAGCCGCATGCTTTCTGAGATTACCGGCGCGGTAGTTGCGCCCAACAAAGCCGTAGTTGGCGCGAATGCCTTTGCGCACGAAGCGGGAATCCATCAGGATGGCATTATCAAGAATCCGCTGACCTACGAGATCATTTCGCCGCAAACAGTGGGAGTCCCTGCGCGGTCCCTGGTACTTGGAAAGCATTCCGGCCGCAATGCGCTGCGCTTGAGCCTGCGCGATCTTGGCTACGAGCCCAGCGATGCGGAACTCATCGAAATCTACCGGAGGGTTACTGCTCTCGCGGATCAGCAGAAGGATGTTCGCCAGCGCGACTTGGTGGCTATCGCGCATCAGGTGATTCGCCGCGGAGCCGTGGCCGTCGCCGCGGAAGCCGCATCGTCGGCTTGAGCTTTCGAAGGCCCGGCGCGGAGTGGATTTTCTCGATCGGGGTCTGTCATGAAGAAGAGCATTGTATTGCTTGCGGGAGATGGGATCGGCCCGGAAGTCACTCGGGCTGCGGTTACTGTTCTGCGAGAAGCCGCGCACGAATTCCACCATCAATTTGACTTTGCGGAATTTCCGATTGGTGGCGCGGCGATCGACGCCGCGGGGACGCCGCTTCCCAACGCTACGCTCGACGCGTGCCACAAAGCCGACGCCGTTTTTCTTGGCGCGGTCGGCGGACCGAAATGGGATGCGCTTCCCGTCGGCAAACGCCCGGAGAGCGGGCTGCTAGCTTTGCGGCAGGGGCTGGGGCTTTATGTGAATGTGCGGCCGGTGAAGCTGTTGGAGCCGCTGCGCGGGATTTCGCCCTTAAAAGCTGACCGGCTCGGAGATTTGGACCTTGAGATCGTCCGCGAGCTTGCCGGAGGGATGTATTTCGGCGAGCGCGGGAGCGTCGTGGAAAATGGCGTCGAGCGCGCCTTTGATACCGAGTCCTACTCCACGTCAGAGATTGAGCGCATCGCCACTTTCGCGTTTGCGCGCGCCGAAAGCCGCTCGCGACGTGTCTGCTCGGTGGATAAGGCCAACGTGTTGGCGAGTTCGCACCTTTGGCGCCGCACGGTCACAGCCATGAGCGCGGCCTACCCCGGCATCCGGCTCGAGCACATGTACGTCGATAACGCCGCGATGCAGCTCACCTTGAGGCCGTCGCAGTTTGACGTCTTGCTCACCACCAATATGTTTGGCGATATCTTGAGCGACGCTGCCGCCGCGTTGGCCGGGTCGATCGGCGTAATCCCGTCCGCAAGCTTCGGGTCCGGCGCACCGCTGTTCGAGCCAATTCATGGCTCAGCGCCATCTCTGGCGGGCACGGATACGGCAAATCCGATCGGTTCCATTCTCAGCGTGGCCATGATGCTGCGCGACGCGTTTGGATTATCGTTGGAGGCCGATTGGGTGGAGCATTCACTCCTGAGAGTCCTGAGCGGCGGCTATCGCACCCCGGATATCGCTGAAGCTGGCACAGGCACTGTGAGTTGCTCCGCGTTCACGGAAATGCTCCGCGAAGAGATGCAGCGTACACTTGAGCACGCCGAGCGCTACGGCTGGGGCGTTTAGCTTCCTCGACCGTCTTTCACTTTCCAGGGCATCGGGGGCCTGCCACGTCGGTGTCTCGCTAGCCCGCACGCTCCTTGCGAGAACGCGTCGGGGATGCTACTTTTTCACTTCCCAAATAGGTGACCGCTCACCTAGGTCGGGGACGATTGACCCAGGTGCAGGCGGAGCTTCATGGGTGCTGTCCTCCGGGTCAATTATGTGCCTACATTTCTGCAACATTCGGGCGTCCGGAACATTCGGGATAGCCGCGGTGCGTGCACTTGCTTGATAATCGTTTGTTGGTATGACGGAAACCATTGCCACATTGAAAGGCGCTCCAGGACCCGGTGCGTCGCGACACGTGACCTATTGGCGCGTGGAGGGCTCGTTGTTTGAAGTGGGCGCGATGCGCCTCGTTGGCTTTTTCACCTGGAACTCGCAGAGTTTTTCGGAGCGCTGGGCGCGTCGATTGGGCATGGCAGCCATGGCGCTCTCGCGGCCCTTCGCTTACGCCGTGAGCCGCACCTTCGCCACACGCCTGCTGCACACGTTGCTTCGCGGCGTTAGCCAAGACCGTCTGGACCTGCTAGGCGAAGAATACTTCCAGTATGTGCTCAAGCCGCAGTTGCGCCGCGAATCAGCAGAGAAGCTAATTACGGCCGTGCGTAACGGCGAAGAGATCGTGTTGGTGAGCCAGCTCCTCGAGCACGTGGTCAGGCCCATGGCTCATCACTTTGGTATCTCTTCGTTTGTCTCGAATCGCCTGGAGTTTCGCGATGGCTACGCGACGGGTCGCCTGCTTTCGCCGGTGGTACGGCCGCGCGGCCCGCTAGCCTGGATCGCGAGCGGCACCACGGATGGCCGCGTATCGAGCCAGAAATTGTTTTCGCAACTTGGTTGGAGCGAGTCCGCGCTCGCGCGAGCCAAACAAAGCACGGCGCGTCCCGAGTCGCCAGCTGTCCGGGCGGTTGCGGCGCTTGGGGACGTGCCGCGCGTCGGGCGGCTCCAAGTGCGTGGAACGCTGGCCAATCGGCACGTTTTGCTGGTCGGCGTCACAGGTTTCATCGGCAAGGTCTGGCTCGTCGATTTGCTCGAAAACGTTCCGAATATTGGCAAGATCACCCTGCTCATCCGGCGCAATCGCACCACCTCGGCACAACGCCGCTTTGAAAAAATACTTGAGGAGTCCCCGGCCTTTGACACGCTGCAGGCGCGCCACGGACGGCAACTCGCCGCGTTTCTAAAGCAAAAAGTGGAAGTAGTGGAAGGCGATGTCAGCCAGCCCGGTCTGGGGATGGACGAGGCGACGCAAGAAAGATTAGCAAAATCGCTGGACTTGATTGTGAACAGCGCCGGGCTCACCGATTTTAATCCCGATTTACGCGAAGCGTTGGCCTCCAATGTCGATTCTGCCATTCACCTCCTGGATTTTTTGCGGAAGAGCGATCACGCGGGCCTGATGCACCTTTCCACGTGTTACGTGGTTGGCATGCGCGATGGACGCGTAGGTGAAGAGCTGCATGATAATTACAATCCGGCGCAAGATGCGAATTTTGACGCTGAGCGCGAAATCGAGTCGCTGCGCGAGATGATTGGGCGCATTGAAGCGCGTTCGGAAAACCCAGAGCTAACTCGGGCTTTACGCCGCCAAGTGTTGGGACGGGCGGGAGATCCGACTGCTGTCCCCGCAGACGAATTGGACGGCGTGCTAAAGCGGAATCGCGTGCGTTGGGCGCGCAACCGCTTGCTGCGTGTGGGCCTGCGACGCGCGCAACACCTCGGCTGGCCGAATACCTACACATTCACGAAAAGTTTGGGTGAGTCGGTCCTTACCCGCCAGGGCGCGGATTTGCCGATCGCGATCGTTCGGCCTTCCATCGTCGAAAGCTCGATGCGTTCACCGTTCTCCGGTTGGAACGAGGGCATCAATACTTCCGGGCCATTATCATATCTGCTGGGCACCACGTTTCGGCAGCTTCCAACGAACGAGCGCAAATGCCTCGATGTGATTCCGGTCGACATGGTTTGCCGCGGAATGACCTTGATCGCCGCCGCCGTGATCGCGCGACGCAGCGCCCGGATGTATCAGCTCGCCACATCCGCGATCAATCCCGTGAACATGGGGCGCAGCATCGAGCTTACCGCGCTGGCTCACCGCAAGCATTACCGCACCCAGCAGGGAATTGAGCATTGGCTCAAGGTGAAGTTCGAGACCATCCCCGTCTCCAAGCAGCGCTACGAGCGATTGTCGATTCCCATGCAAAAAGCGGTGGTCTCGCGCATCAATCGCGTTGCCGTCACGCTGCGCTTGAAGAAAGCTCCGCTGGCCCGCCAGGAGCGAGATTTGCTGCGCGCAGAAAAGCTGATCGAGCTGTACGAGCCCTTTATCCTCCATAACGAACACGTTTTTGAATCCGAAAATGCGCGCTTGCTCTCCGCCGCGCTGTCTTCGGAGGAGCGCGCTCTCTTCGCGTTCGATCCGGAATCCATCGATTGGTGGGACTACTGGATCAATATCCATATTCCGGCGCTGCGTCGTTGGTGCTATCCCCTGATGGAAGGGCGTCCGCTCGAGGCGCGCGTGCCTCGCGAACTTGATTGGTCCGCGCAAGCCGCATGCGCCACCGCTGGTCCTGGCACAGCGCCGCCCCCCGACCCTTTATGGCGATCTTCGTAACCGGTTCGACCGGATATCTCGGCAGCTACCTCGTCGCTGGGCTGCTGTGCGATCATCGCGACTCGCTGAACCTGCTGGTGCGCGCAAATTCTGAACAGGAAGCGCGCGAGCGCCTATGGCAATCGTTGCAGCTCCATTTCGATTTTCCGGAATTTTTCGATCACATCAACTCGCGCGTGCGTATTTTCCGCGGCGACCTTACCAGCGAGCGCTTCGGTTTGTCGGACGACGACTACGGCGTATTGGTCGACACGACAGACTCCATCATTCATTGCGCTGCGTCGTTGAACCGCAAGTCCGAGAAGCAATGCCTCAACGTGAATCTGCGTGGCTCGCTGGAGGTACTTCAGCTCGCCCGGCGCGCGCAGGACCGAAAAGGACTGCGGCGTTACTCGCATGTGTCCACCGTTGCCGTTGCCGGCCAGCGGCGCAACGAAGTTGTAACCGAAGATGCGTCCATCGATTGGGCGCGTTCCGATTACGATCCCTACGCCCGCACCAAGAAATTTTCCGAGCACATGGTCGCGCAGCTTCTGCCGGACGTTCCACGTACGATCTTTCGTCCCGCTATTGTTATGGGCGACAGCCGGCGCGCGGAAACTTCACAGTTCGATATGGTGCAGGCGTTTGATCTGCTCGCGCGCCTGCCTGTTCTTCCGCTGCGTCCTCACGATAAAATCGATATCGTACCGGCGGATTACGTCGGCAAAGCCATCGTGACCATTCATCAGAAACCGCAACCCGCGCACGGCATTTATCATCTTTCTGCTGGCGGGGGTTCGCAGACGTATCAAGAGCTGACCGACAGTCTTGCGGAAACTGGCGGGTGGCGTCGGCCTCTCTACATGCCATCGTTCGGGCGGCCGTTTTCCGCGACGGTGAATTGGCTGGCCAATCGTGGAGGCGCGGTCGGCTATGGCGCCTCGCTGATGAAAGTCTTTTGGCCCTATCTGGATTGGAACACCGTGTTTGACAACTCGCGAGTCGTCGCCGAGCTTGGGGAGTCACCCGCGAAATTTTCCAGTTACGCGTATCCGCTGCTCAAATACAGCCGCGAAAACAAGTTCCGCTACCCCGCGAAACCCTGGCCTTCTTCCGCAAGTGACGCAGCCTCGAAAACAGTTGCTGGGAGCGCTCGCGCATGACCGATTTCCTTCTCGTTGCCTGGGTCAGCGCGCTGATCGAAATCCGCCGGCTCGGCTGGACATTCGGGCTCGGCCACCGCTGGGAACCTGGCGAAAAGCTCCGCCTGCTCTTCGCTGGGTATAACGGCACGCGCAATACGGGCTCAGATGTTCGCGTACAGGAAATGCTGCGCCAGGTGCGCCACGTGCTTGGCGCCGATAACGTCGATTTCAGCGTGATGTCGCAGGACTTCAATCGCAGCCGCGGCTATTTCGCGGGTACGCGCCAGGTTTATCTGCCAGACGTGTTTCCGCCGTTTCTTTTTCGCGAAGTGCGCCAGAATCATGGCGTCGTCGCTTGCGAAGGCTCGATGTTCAAAAGCAAATTCGCCAATGCGCTCACGACGATGATGATTGGTTCTCTCGGCCTGGCATCCGCGGAAAATAAATTGTCCCTAGGGTATGGCGGGGAAGCCGGGCAGATGGATCCCGTGATCCAAGACATGTGCGCACGCTATGTGCACGATTCGCTTGTCATCACGCGCAACGTGGAATCGCAGGATTTATTGCGCAAACTCGGTATCTCCACCGAACTCGGCACCGACACCGCGTGGACATTCGAGCCGCATCCGCCCGAATACGCGCGCAAGACGCTGCGCGAGGCAGGCTGGGACGAGAAAACTCCCATCCTCGTTCTCTGCCCGATCCATCCGTTCGTCTGGCCCGTGAAAGCGTCCATCGCCAAGTACATTGCGCGCGCCACGACCGGCGCCTATAAAGAAAGCCAATATCGCACCGTTTATTTCTTTCAATCTGGCGATGAGATTGATAAGAAATATCGAAATTACATCTCCGCCTTTGGCAAAGCCGTCGCCGCCTTCCGCGCGCGCCATCGCGTCTTCCCAATCCTCGTCGCGATGGAGCGGCTGGATGCGCAGGCCTGCCGTGCAATGCTGGAGTTTCTGCCCGGCACCCCGGTGTTCACTTCCGACGACTACGACATGTTCCAGCTCGTCTCCATTCTGCGCGCCGGCTCGTACATGGTCTCGTCGCGCTATCACGGTATTGTCACTTGTATGCCGAGCTTGGTTGCCTCTGCCGGCGTCACAATGGACGAGCGTATACGCAACCTCATGCGCGAACGCGGCCACGAGCATCTTTTCCTCACCGTTGATGAACCCGATCTCGAGCCGAAGCTCTTGCAAATGATGGAATCTCTCGTCCGCGAAGCGGACTCCGTCCGGGAGGGCATAGGCCGCACCGTCGTCCGCAATCTGAAAGTCATGGCGCGCATGGGCACCATTCTTGAAGACACTGTCCGGCGCACGTATCCAGAATTCCAACTGCGCTCTGGCGTACTCTCCTGGGAAGACTATCTGCCGCCGCTCAGCGAAACGCTGATTGATTTGGCGCATCAATACGACGCCAGCACGGTTGCGCAGCATTCTGTCGCCGGATCCGCATCTCGATGAGCAGGCTCGCCGTCGCGCCGAACGCGTCCGGGACTCTCCGCTTCTGAGGCCATGCCCAACTTTCTCGAAAACATTTTTGCCCAACTCCAGCGCGGCGCTGACCGGGTTGTCCTGCGCGAGATTCACGGAGAGCAATTTGTCAGTACCACGGGAAGGGAATTGCTCGATCAAGTGCGCGGTATTCGCGCTTACCTGCGCAACGCCGGACTTCGTACAGGAGATCGTTGTGCTCTTCTCGCTCCTAACTCAATTCGCTGGGCGGCTTTCGATCTCGCACTCATGGCTGAAGGACTGATCGTCGTCCCGCTCTACTCTCGGCAATCGCCCGCGGAACTCGCGGCCATGATGCGCGACTCCCAGCCAAAGCTGCTCCTTGCCAGTGATGCAGCTCTCGGCGACACCACAATGGGTGCGTGGAGCGGCGATCCGTCCAGCGCGCCACGCCGCGTACTCTTCGACGAGGTCTTGCAGCCGCACGCGCCAACTCAATCGATTCCCGATGCTCCCAATTCGCGCGCAGATTACGACATCGTGACCATCATCTACACGTCGGGCACGTCCGGCGAAGCCAAGGGCGTGTGCCTGACCGCCGCCAATGTCACTCACATGCTCTCTTGCGCGACCGAGCGACTCGATCAGCTCATGGGCCAAACCCGCGAGCCTGACCGCGTCTTCCACTACGCACCATTCAACTTCGCGGCTTCATGGATCCTCCTGCTCTCCTGCCTCTCACGCGAAAGCGTTTTGACGCTGTCCACCGATCTCACGAAACTTCCCGACGAAATTCGCCTCTCCGCTCCGCACTATTTCCTTAACGTGCCCACGCTTCTCGAACGCGTGCGCCGCGGCGTCGAAGACGCTTTGTCCAAACGCGCAGCTCCGATTCGCTCTCTTTTCGCGAAAGCCCGCGAAGCATGGCAGCGCAAAGCGTCAGGCCATGCTCGCCCGGCCGACGCCTTGTGGCTTGTCCTCGGCCGCAAACTTATTTTCAGTAAAGTCAAAGAGCGCTTCGGCCCCAACGTACGCGCGCTAATCTGCGGCTCGGCTCCGCTCGCGCCTGAAACGCAACAATTCTTCCTGATGCTCGGCATTCCAGTCTTGCAAGCCTACGGCCTCACCGAAACCACTGCGATCTGCACGCTCGACGACCCCCGCGTCCCCGTTGAGCCCGGTTTCGTAGGCCAGGCGATTAAGGGCATCGAAATGAAAATCGCCGACAACCAGGAAGTCGTCGTCCGAGGCCCGCATATTTTCGCGGGCTACTGGAATCGCCCCGAGGAAACCGCACGCGTGTTACGCGACGGCTGGTTTCACACCGGAGACCAGGGCGAAGTCAATGCTCGAGGAAATTGGCGCATCATCGGCCGCATCAAGAATCTAATCATCCTCAACTCCGGCCACAACGTTCCGCCAGAGCCGATCGAAGATAAAATCGCCCAGCATCTGCCCACTGCGCAGCACGTAGTCATCGTCGGCAACGGCCGTGGCTACCTTTGTGTCCTGATTGCCGGCGCCGTCGAGCCGCAAGCCGTTCATTCCGCCCTCGACGTAGTCAATCCCAACCTTCCGCACTATCGTCAAATCCGCAATTTCGCAATCGTGGGCGAGGCCCTTACGCCCGACAATGGCCTCCTCACCGCCAACGGCAAGCTCCGCCGCGACGCCATCAATGTGCGCTTCGCCTCCGAAATCAACTCCATGTACGATAGAAAGCAGTCATGAAGCATTTCGCTGGGAAAACGCTGCGTTGGGACTGGCGCGATGGCCTCGTTGAGCTCACCCTCGACCACGAGCCAGCCAACGAAATCGGCACCGAGACTCTAGCCGACCTCGAAAAATTTGCCGCCGCGATTCCCGCGCTCGCCCCGGAAACCGCCGCCTGCATCATCTCCAGCGCCCGCAAACAAGGCTTTTGCGCAGGTGCCGACCTCCGCGAGCTTTATCGCGCTGCCGAGCCGCTCTCCGAAAAAGAACGCCTCGCAGGCGTGTGCCAATTCCTGGAGCGCATTCACTCGGTTTTCAATGCTATTGACGAAGCTCCGTTCGTCACCATCGCCGTGGTTCACGGCGTCTGCTTCGGCGGTGGCTTCGAGCTCGCGCTAGTCTGCGACATCATCATCGCCGACAAAATGGCGCGCTTCGCTTTTCCTGAGCTACGCCTCGGGCTCATTCCCGGCTTCGGCGGCATCCCGCGCCTTAAGCGCGACCTCGGTAACGGCTTTGTCCGCGATCTGCTTCTGACGGGCCGTAGCGTCAACGCCGCGCGCGCGCAAACCGTTGGCCTTGTCGCGCAACTCGCCGCCGAAGGCGAAGCCCTCAAGATCGCCCGCTCCACCGCCGCGCAAATCACAAAGTTCGACGGCGTCACCCGCGCCGCCGCCAAAAAATTCATCAAGCCCACTCCTCACGACGAGCTTCGCCGCGAAATCGATCTCTTCTGCGAACTCTTCACCCGCCCCGCGGTAATGGCCGCCCTGAAAAAATTCGTGGAATCCACCGACGCCATGCCTTATCTCCCGTAGCACACGGCTTGTAAGGGACGAGAACCAATGCCAATCCTCAGCCTCGACCACGTGCAAATCGCCATCCCCATCGCTAGCGAAAGCCGCGCCCGCGCTTTCTACTCCGGCGTCCTCGGTTTCACAGAGGTCGAAAAGCCGCCGCAAATGGCCGAGCGCAAAAGTATCTGGTTCGTCGCCGGCGCCGTGAATCTTCATCTCGGCATCGAGCCCGATTTCACGCCCGCCATGCGCGCCCATCCTGCCTTCGTAGTCGAAGGCCTCGATGCAATTCTTGCCGCCTGTGAGCGCGCCGGCATCACCACCAAGCCAGACACCTCCTTCAATAGCTTCCGCCGCTTCCATGTCTTTGACCCCTTCGGCAATCGCCTGGAATTAATGGAACGCGCTGCCTAGAGCGCGGCCGACCAAGTTGTAGGGGCGCGCTTTAGTTCATCCTGAGGAACGAAGGGCGCGACCCAGTCTCAAGCGCAGCGAGAGACTTCCTCTAACGCGCCCCGCTCGCGCTCCCCTCAATACCTAGCCGTTCGGCGGATGTGCACGCCCCACCGCCTGCCGCATCTTGTTCATGGAGGCACCAAATGTCATCCGAACTCATCGAACTTTCCAACGCCCTCGCGCAAGCCACCGAACGCGCCGCGGCAAACGTAGTCGCAGTCCATGCGGAATCCCGCGGCTCCGCCAGCGGAGTCGTCTGGCGCGCAGGCACAATCGTCACCGCCGAACACGCCCTGCGCCGCGACGAAGAGATTCACGCGACGTTGCCGGATGGCCGCGTCGTCCCCGCAACGCTCGCCGGTCGCGACCCGTCAAGCGATCTCGCCGTCCTGAAATGCGCGGAAGCATCAGCCGCCGTCTCCGGCTTCGGTGACGTCAACGCGCTGAAGCCCGGCAGCCTCACGCTGGTCGTCGGCCGCACCCGCGCCAGCGGCCCGGTCGCCGCACTAGGTGCAGTGAGCCTCGTCGTTCCCGAGCGCCGAACCTGGACCGGCACCGCCCTCGCGCCCTACATCCGCCTCGACGTTGGCTTGCAACCCACCGCCATCGGCGGCGCGGTAG
>Ga0137418_10002089_pt1 | contig 18319 bp, 13 predicted proteins | sample CZODoug3_1_2_16f_FD_122242 | JGI IMG/M metagenome (GOLD analysis project Ga0137418, IMG submission 122242) | Vadose zone soil fungal communities from Angelo Coast Range Reserve, California, USA - CZODoug3_1_2_16fungal (Hybrid Assembly) | ecosystem: Environmental > Terrestrial > Soil > Vadose... | reverse complement strand
GTCATGATCGAAACCAGCGGGGAGCGCTTCATCGGAGGGCTGCCGCGAGAAGTCATCAAGATTGTGGACGTGAAGTGTCCCGATTCGGGCGAGCCGGATACCTTCGAGATGCGCAATCTCGAGGCGCTGTCGGAAAACGATGAAGTGAAGTTCGTGCTGTCCACGCGGCGCGATTATGAGTTTGCGCGCGAGTTTACGTCGCAGCACGGCTTGGCACAGAGGGTGAAGCAGGTTTTGTTCTCGCCGGTGTTCGAGGATCCGCAAGGGAAATGGGCGGGCCTCGAGCCGCGCATGCTGGTGGAGTGGATTCTGGCTGACGGACTGCCGGTGCGGCTGGGGCTGCAACTGCACAAGTTCGTGTGGGACCCGGCAACCAAGGGCGTTTGACTTGCGCGTGAAAAAAAGAAGGAAAGAAAAAGACAACGCGGAGACGCAGAGGGCGCAGAGATTTCGCAGAGAAGAATGCCGAAAGCAGGGGCGGTGGAATTGAAGAGAGATTTGAAGAACGATTCACGCAAAGCCGTGGTGCTTTTGAGCGGCGGGATGGATTCCTGCGTGAGCACGGCGATTGCGCGCGAAGGCCACGGCGCGTCCAACATTGCCTTGCTGCACGCCAGCTACGGCCAGCTCACTCAGGAGCGCGAACGGCGCGCTTTCGATGACATTGCGAATTTCTACGGCGTGCGTGAACGGCTTGCCGTGCAACTCGATCACTTTCGCGCGATCGGCGGATCGGCGCTCACCGACAAGAGCATTTCCGTTCCGGAAAATGAATTGGGTGCGCCCGGCCCGCAGGGCAGCGCGATTCCCGTGACGTACGTTCCGTTTCGGAATGCACATTTTCTTTCCGTGGCAGTGAGCTGGGCAGAAGCGATCGGCGCGGGAGCAATTTACATCGGAGCAGTGGCGCAAGACAGTTCAGGTTATCCGGATTGCCGGCCCGAGTATTACCGCGCGTTCCAGGAATTGATCCGCGTGGGAACGCGGCCCGAAACACAAATCGAAATCGTAACGCCGGTCATCACGCTGAAGAAGAGCGCGATCATACGGCGGGGCATCGAACTGGGCGCGCCTCTGCATCTAACTTGGTCGTGCTACCAGAACGAAGATACCGCCTGCGGCATATGCGATAGCTGCCTGCTGCGGCTGCGCGCCTTTGCAGAGGCCGGCGTGCCGGATCCCATCCCCTACCGGCGAACCGTTTCTGCCGGGCGCTGAACTTGGAATCTGGCCCGAATGAGAGATAATGGGGCGCACATAGCCCGGAAACTCCGGGTGGGGCTCCCCCGTGAAAAAGGAGAATGGAGCATGAAGAGTTTCAAAAAGTCAGGAGCGCTGGCCGCAATTCTTGTGGCCGCGCTGCTATGCCTGCTGGCACCGCGTGCCGGGGCCCAGACGGGATCGATTAGCGGCACAATTTTGGATGTGAACGGGAAGCCGTGGGCCGAAGTTGTGATTCGAGCGGTAAGCGACCAGGGCGCAAAGCAGGAGACCAAGACGGATAGCGGAGGCAAATTTAGCTTGCCTAACTTGCGCTCTGGCATTTACAGCGTATTTATTGTCTTCCCGCCGCCAAATGACAAACAAGCGCCATTCGAGGCCAAGACCAGAGTGCAGAGCGGCGAGGATGCGAAAGTCGATCTCAACTTCAAGGACATCGTCTCCAAGCAGGGGGCCGAGGCACAAGAACAGGTGAAGAAGGCGGAAGAGGCGAAAAACAAACTTGAGGGGCTCAAAGCGCACTTTACGGCAGGCAACGCGCTCATCGATCAAGAGAAGCAGGCGAAGATTGATCTGCAGAAGGCGCCCGCGGACCAGCGCGACGCGCTCAAGCAAAAGTTGAATGAACTTTCGGATCAGGCAGTCAAAGAATTCCAGGAGGCTTCGAAGAGCCTCGTGGAGAAAGATCCCAACGCGCATCTAGTTTGGTTCAAGCTCGGAGAAGCTTACGACACCGCGGGGCGTAACGACGATGCCGCTCAAGCGTACCAACAGGCCATCGCCGCCAAGCCCGATGTGCCGGGGTATTACAATAATCTGGGCAACGTGCTGGCACGCGCGGGAAAAATCGACGAAGGCAAGGCTGCGTATACCAAGAGCGCGGAACTTGACCCACCCAATGCCGCGACGGCGTGGCGCAACTTTGGGATCAGCTTGTACAACGCGAATCGCCTGGGCGATGCTGTCGAACCGCTAAAGAAATCCGCGGAACTCGATCCAAAGAACGCCCAGACCTGGTATCTGCTGGGAGCTTCGCTGGTTTACAAGATGACGACGAAGAAAGTTGGCGATAAAGAAGAGGTGCAGTTCGCGCCGGGAACCATTGAAGCCTACCAAAAGGCGGTCGAGCTCGACCCTAACGGAACATGGGGCCAACAGGCCAAGCAGGGACTCGAACAGCTCCAGTTGATGGCTCCGGGCATCGACACCAAAGTCAATTTGAAGAAAAAGAAGTCCTAATCAAGATCAAGGCAGTTTTTTCGGGCCGGTTCCGCTAAGCGGGGCCGGCTTTTTTTCAGCTATGGGTAATTGGGCCGGCGGTCTTTGTGCGGCGAAGCGACGAGGCAAAGACAAGCCTGTCTTCCGTTCGAAGACAATCGGAACTCTGCCCCTTGGCGCGCCGGAGAGAGGAAACTTCTCTCGCTCTCAGGCATATAGCGAAGCGCCGCAATCCCCGGTAGAATACTTTGCGAGGGGCAGTCAGTCCTCCGGTGCGCCGTGGAATTGAGGCCCGGGGGTTCCCCTGGAGGAGCCGTGCGTATTGTTTCATTCACGGACCGTGCCGCCACGCCGACCCATGTTCTGGTCCGCATTTTGGATCGGGAATCGGTATTGCTAAATCTCGAGACGGAGCAGTATTTTGGTTTGGACGAGACCGGCACGCGAATGTGGCAGCTCGTGACGGGTTCGCCGAACATTGACGCGGCCTACCAGGAGCTTCTTGCAGAATTCGATGTCGAACCGGAATTGCTCCGCTCCAACCTGACGGAACTTCTGAGCCGACTCGTGGATAGCGGGTTGCTCCAAGTTCTCCCAGCGGATGTGGGAACGGCTCCGGCGATTTAGCGCGCTGGAGCGCCCAGCGCAGGGATTTTTTCTGCGCGCCGTGGTGCTGTTGCCGCTGGTCGCCCTGAGTCTGCGATGGCGGGGTTTCCGAGAGACGCAAGGGGCGCTGCAGCGATTCCTTTCGAAAGCAAATCCAGAGCCTGACGCCACTCTTGCGATCAAGCATGCGGCGGTAATCGCCCATATGGTCAATGCTGCGGACCGGCACGGGCTGGTTCATCCTTCCTGTCTGGCAAAATCCCTGACTCTCTGGTGGCTTCTCGGGCGGCGGGGAATACCGTCGCACCTGCGCGTCGGCATTCGAAAGGAAAAAGAAAGGTTCGAGGCACACGCCTGGGTGGAGCGCGATGGAACCGCGCTCAACGAAGCGGATGAGCCCCACCATCACTACGCCGCGTTCGATGCGTCGCTCTCCGCGTTGCCACCAGAAGAGACATGAACGCGTTCGCGAGCCTCCGACAAGTCACTCGGATAAACTCGATCGATTGAGATTGAGCCGACTGTATATGAGTGTGGAGTCAGTCTCCAGCACGTGTGGGTTCGTGAGGAAAACGGGGAAGGGAAAAGGCCCCCGACAGCCCCGGGGGCCTTCGCGAATGTGCCTCCGCTACTAGATGCTGGTGCGACGCGAGACGAGGCGTTTGGTATGCGCGGCAGGTGCAGGCAACTCAACAGTGAGCGAAACTTCACTCTTGTTGCGCAGAACGCCCAGCTTCACCGTGCGATCCTTATCTTCGCGCTTCGCCGCGAGTTTTTCGCGCAGCTCGCCGGCGGAACGGATACGCTCGCCGTTGAGCGAGATGATGACATCGCCTGCTTTCACGCCGGCCTTTTCCGCAGGCGAACCGGAGTTGACATCGCGAACCAGTATTCCCTCGCCATCGGGAGCGCCGAAAAATGCGCCGAGCTGCCCGCTGAGATCTTCGGCATCAATGCCCATCCGGGGCTGCCCGCCGGGGAGCATGCTGCCGTTCCATTCCATCGAAGGGATTTCGGGGATCTCCGGCATGCGGAAAGCGAAGGTCCCAGGCGTCGGCGCCACCATCTTCATGGCGTGATGACGCTCTTCGGATTTACCGAGAGTCGCGCTAATGGTTTGCGTGCGCCCATCGCGCCACACAGTGAGCTGGATGCTGCGGCCCGCAGGAATCTCATGGATCATGCGGCGAAATTGCGCGGCCCCTTCGACGCGCTGTCCATTGATTTCCGTCACCACGTCATTTTCCTTAAGGCCGGCCTTGGCCGCGGGACTGTCTGGAACGATCTTTCCCAGGACCACGCCGCGCTCGGCTGAAAGTTTCAACTCCTTGGCCTTGTCGGCTGTCACTTCGTGTGTTTCGACGCCAAGCCAACTCGAACCGTCGTCGCCGATCACCATATTAAACTGATCATTTTCGATGCTTGGCAGGACTTCGATTTGCGTGGGGTCTTGATCCTCTATGACGACAGCCTGCCCCGACTCCTCGAGCGCGTCCGCGTCAGCCAGTTCTGCCACATGATTTTGCCCGTTCTCAAGCTGCGCCTGCAATTTTCTCTGCAGCTCATCAATCCTTTGCTGCAAACGTGCGATCGTGGAATCACCGGGCTTCTGCGGTCTTGCGGAACTGGCGGGAAGTGCCATGAGCACGAGCCCGAGGGCCACCGCTCCCCCCATAGCAAGCAAATTTCGTTTGTTCATTTTCGTCCCATCCTCCTCAGCGGTTAGACGCGTCAAAAGGAAAAGCGTCAGACGGTCGACCGCAGAATGACCACCCGAATCCCGCCATTCACGGTGCGCAAATGAATCGGAGCGCCTCCGTGCCCCAATTTGCCATGCATCTCCCGGGGCCGCTGGGAACTCTCCATCGTAATAGGGAGTTCGGAAAAGAAGTTTCCATTCAGGCAGCGAGCTTCGACATCCGCTTGCAGGTCGGACGGCACGGCCAGAACCAGAGAGCCGTTCGTCGTTTCAACGGTAGCGCCGGTCTTTTCCGGAAGCCGCGCCAACTCCAGATGGACGTTGCCGTTGGTGGTGTGCGCATGGACACTCCCGCCGGCCTCAAACACTTCGATATTGCCGTTTACCGTGTGCAGGTCTTCCACGGTTTCGACGCCGGCAACGCGCAGCGTGCCGTTCACCGTGCCGATATGCTCGACGCGGGCGCCGTGCGGAACATGGATGGTGTATTCCACCGCCACTTCCACGCCCTCGTTTTGCGGATAGCGAGTGGTGATAGAGATAGCGTCGGGCTTGGCGTCAACCTCGATGGAAACACGTTCAAGATCGGACTCCTTGTGTTTAGCGGTCTTTACCGCGTGGACTTCGATCTCGTTGCGATCCCACCCTTGCACGTCCACGGTTCCGTTGACGTTCTGCAGCTCAACGGAACCGCCGGGTTGCAGCGGATAGGATTGATTGAACTCTTTGCTGATGGCGAAGCTAGGAACCACCCAAACAACGGCTAGAAGCAGTACGCATAGAGCAGTCGCGCGGAGAGATGGACGAAGCATAAGGTTCTACCCCCTTCGAGTACGTGCTACCAACGAGAACCGAGGACCCGAACGAAACTCGCTGCGCCGAGGCGGCTGCCGCTCAGTGCAACTGAAAATTAAATGTCACCGTCGAGATCACCTCGACCTGCTTGCCGTTAATCGAAGCCGGTTTTGCCCGCCACTGCTTCACCACGGCGATGGCGGCATCCGCGAGCGCCGGGTCGCCTTCAAGAAGTTTCTGCACCTCGATGCTGCCGTCTTTCTTCACGCGTACCTGGAGCTTCACGATGCCTTGCAAGCCAGCGCGTTGTGCGAGGGCCGGATACGAGGGCTTTGGAAAATTGACGAGCCGCTTCTGGAAATCGTCAGGATCCTCGGCGATGCCACCCCTGAAGGTGATTTCCAAATTCACGAGCCAGCTTTCGAGCCAGTCCGTCTTGGCTTCGATTGGAGCCGGCGCTTCGGGTAAGGCCGGGGCTGTTGGCCCTACTTCGAAGGGAAAAGGCGCCTGAGAGAACCCAATTTCCGTCAGTCTCTTGTTGAGGCGGTCCACCTGCTCGCGGACGAGCGATTCGTGAAGAGCAATCGCCGAATCCAGGAACTGGAGACGAATTTTTCCGGACGTGGTTCGTAATTTGAGCGGGGCGCCGCCACCATTCAAAACAGCCGTGGCGTGCAGGGGACCGGAACCATTGGCGGACCCTTGAACTATCAAGTGCAGCGCGGGATCTGCCTCGATGTGATGCTCTCCTCCGTTCGTCACGGTGGCATCGATGTTCGCGGCGAGATTCCGCGGCAGAAACACGAGGATCTCGCCGTTGCCGGAAGCAAGCTGCGACGCGCCCGCGAGCCGCACGTTTCCGCCTCCGGCGGGCGAATCTGGGTTGATCCAGGCCGTAATCGTTCCGCCGGAAGTGGCCGCCTGCAGGGCGCCGGCGACTCGAGTCAGACAAATGCTGCCGCTGCTCGATTCCAGTTCCATCGGACCGGAAACGTACATGACGCGAATCCCGCCTCCGCCGGTTTGGGCATGCACCGAGCCGCGCACTTCGCCGAAATCGATCTGCCCGCCACCGGTACGTACGCTGACGAAATTCCCGGCGTGAGCCACGGTGATGTTGCCGCCGGCGGTTTCCAGTTCGGCGCGCCCTCCGATTTGGCCGGCGCGAATATGGCCGCCCCCGGTGCGCAGCGAAGCGTCTCCCGCAATGTTGCCCACGTTGATGTGTCCGCCTCCGGTGAAGGCCGCGAGGTCACCCGCGACATCAAGAACTTGGATGTGTCCGCCTTCCGTCTCCAGCTTCGCGGCGGAGCGTCCCAAGGAAGCGTCGCGGAGTCCCGAACCACCGATGCGCCCGGTCTTAATGTTTCCGCCCTGCGTGTGAAGAGCGGCCGTCCCACCGATGTCCCCTGTCGTGATGTCGCCCGCGTCGGTGTTCACTTCGATGCTGTAGCCGCGCGGCACGACGACCTCAAACTGCACCCAGAACTGAGCATCAGCGGAGCGCGCAGCTTGCGGCGCAAGCGTGCCGGTGATTTCCACGCCCGAGGAGATCGCCTTGGCCTTGAGAGAGTACGTATCAAGAAGTTGCTGAGCGGCGGGACCGCGGGCATCGGTTTCGATGTGCACGGTGTAGCGCACGACGGGGGCGGCGCCGGCCTCGAGTGGAACGATGTTGACGGACCCGAGATCCGTCGTCAGCCGCAGCGTCAGGCCATCTGTGGTGGTCAACACGCCGGTGCGAACAGCGGAGGCATGCTGCGAACCCGGCTCAGGAGGCTGGGTACGCTCGGTGGCCGCTGGTTCTTTAGCTTCGGCCGCAAAGACCGGCGGCGCGAGCGGTGTTAGAAAAAAAAGGATCGCCAGGACGTGGAACAGCGCCAAACGGCGCGCGGCAGGAAAAATCCCTTGTTGGAAACGTGTGCTCATCGTTGAACGAATTCTCTGAACGGCTACTGCACTTCGCGCGGGCCAATCTGCCGCAAGGCAGCGGCGCTGCGCAACCGCACGTAGCGGCTGGGATCTCGGTGCTGCAACTGTTGCAGAGCGCGAACCACTCGTTCCACGGACGGATCTTCTTCCGGACTGCTTGGCTTCACTACCGGCGTGGCGTCGGCCGCTTCGGGCGCCGTCTCTTCCGATTCGCGGTGCTGCAAAGATCCAACAAGGACATTGACGGCTTCAACGCGCACGCCCGGATTGGCGTCATGCTGCAGCGCATCGAGCAAAGCCTGCCGGACGTCATCATCCGCTGACGCCTCGCGGAGCGACTCCAGGGCCTTCATGCGCACTGCGGGATTCTGATCCTTGCGAGCCGCGGCGATCAACGCCTGACGCACTTGCTGATCCCGCGAAGCGGCCTTCAGCGCTTCGAGGCAATCGAGGCGGACACCGGCGTCAAAGCGCTCGCCATTTTCAACAACGTAAGTGAGTACATGGCGCATGTCACTATCATCGACGCTGCCGGTAAGAACCATCGGCTGCTCGGCACTGAGCTTGAGCTGCACGTTGGGAGAGCCGGCATCTGAAGAAGGAGAAAAATTGATGCCCGCGATCTCCATATTATCCAGTTGATCTTTCGAGAGCGGCGGCTTGGCGGTGACGTTCATGGCCTGACCGTTAGCGTTGCCGTTTTTGCCGTTCTGCAGCCACGGAAGAACCTGAGTCCCAAGCACGATCCCGAAGAGAACTAGGAGTGCGCCGCTCCAGGCGGGACGCAGCGCCATCCAGCGGCGCAGCCATCCGAAGGGACGCCAGTGTTCCTGGATGGGAGGCGCGGAAAGATCGTCGAGGGCTTCGGCAAGCTCGCTACGGCACTGCGAGAGCAGGATACCGGAAGAATCGAGTTCATCGGCGGGTTGCGGAGCAGCGACCATGGCCTCCTGGAGATGGCTCTCTTCGGCAAGCTGGGCGGCGCACGCTTGGCAATTCGCCGCATGTGCATCAATCTGCTTGCGTTCCCTGTCGCTGACTTCATTGCACGCATAGAAAACCAGGAGCGGTGCAACGTCTTCGCAGTTCACACTCTTTTCAAAAGCGCTCATCGCAGGCCTCCCAACTCGTGGCGGAGTTTGCGCGTGGCGCGGAAAAGCGAATTCTTCACGGTTTCCTCGGTCGTGCCCAGGGCGTCACCGATGGCTCGGAGCTTCAGGCCCTGATAGTGCTTCATCTCAAAAACAATGCGTTCGCGAGGGGACAGGCGCTCCATGGCTATGGCGATGCGCGCCTTGATTTCTTTGCCGATGAAAGTGCGCTCGGGGTCCAGCGTCGGGCGTTGCTCGCGTTGGCGTTCGAAGAAATCGGTGATGCCCTCCTCGTGGAGGCCGGAATTCAGTTCGGGAGCCTGATCTTCGGGGCGCGCCTGACGGCGGCGCAGGTGGTCCAGGCAAACGTTGGTGACGATGCGGTAGAGCCAGGTGTAAAAGCTGCACTCGAAGCGGAAACGGTGGAGGTTGCGGTAGACCTTGAGGAATGCTTCCTGGTAGACGTCCCGCGCATCCTCGGGGCGCTTCATGAGATTCAGAGCCAGGCGCAGGACATCCCGGTCGAAGCGGCGCACCAATTCCTCGAAAGCCGCACGACTTCCCGTTTGCGCTTCCGCAACCAGGGCCCGCTCGTCGAGGTGGGACAAGGAGATCACCGAGGCCAGGGCGGCGTCTGTGCTACCCGAGCGACCGTTGTAATCGGCCAAAGCCAAAGCCCATCTGGGGAGCGGCATATTTCGCTTTCTTTTCGCATGCGCCGGTGTTGTCGCTTGTAAAACAACACCTTAGCCCAAATTTTAGCAGGCGTCTAAACGCTGCGCACCACGCGACCACCCAATTTGGACGCACGGCTACGCCCTTGGGTGAGCACCGCTTCCCACTATAACAACGGTGAACCTGTGGATTTTGTTTCAAGAAAACCAATCAAATGAGGCTCGCAAGACCAGATTTGAGTCCTCAATTGGTGGCCAGCGGCCTGCGCCGGCTGCTCAGATGGCCTTGGCCGAACCGCGCATACGCCACGCCACGAAGGGCCAGGCGAAAAAGAGAACGAGCACTAGCAGAACGGCATAGCCGTTCGCGCGGTAGAACGAATCCGGCTGCGAGAGCAGTTCGGCCGCGCCGCCAAACAAGGAAGTGCCCGCGATGATGAGGAAGCAGCCCAGAATGTTAAAGCGCATAACGTAGCGCACGCCGAAGGCGAGAATGCTGAGCACGATGAGTTGCGTCAGGAATCCTTGCGCAAAGTCGGCGGCGCTTCCCCAGTTTCCGCCCGTGAGAGCGAGCGCGCCAAGCAGGAAAAGCAATACGCGTAGCCCAGGCTGCCGTACCTGCGCCGCAACGAAAGACGCGACCGCAGCCACCAGACCTGTGTAAAACAAGCTGCGCACCACCGTCCCGCCAAGAATCGAGCCGAAGGGGAAGATGGCGTCGAAGTCATGGCCGAAGGACGCCCCCAGCGAGCGATGCACCGTCGGCCAGCGGGTCCAAGCAGCCGCAAGGAGGTGTTGCAGTCCGAACAGCCCCGCGGACCCGCCCACACCGATCCACAGTGCATCGCGATAGTAAGCCGGTGACACCCCGGCCCAACCCTGCAGACGTTCTTCACCGAACGCACGGCTGCCGAAATACCACGCCGTGCCGAAGAGCAGCGCGATTCCGCCGACGTAGAGAGGAGCGCCGAGCAGCGCGACGATGGCAATCCCTGCATACGTCAGCTTGAGTGGATTGCCCGTATCGTAAGCACTCAACGCACTGGGGAGGATATTCCCAAGAGCGAAAACGGCGAGATATCCGGCGAGAGCCCAAATCGACCAGCATGCGATTCTTCTCCAGGGGATCGAGCGCGCAAATGGCGACCGCAGGTTTTGCAATAATACAATCAGGGCCGTCAGAGCCAGCCCGGCATAAAACAGGATAGGAATTACGATGGAGATGATGATCCGGGAAAGACTTCGCTCCTCCTGTTTGCGCTCCCAGCTTTCCGGGATGTGGACGTAGGTTCGATAGTTTGTGACCTCGTCTCCCAAGATCTTCAGCTCGATGCGCGCATGAGCGTGATCTTGGGAGTTCGCGGTCGGCGCTTGCGCGGAGTCGAGGGGTTGCGTTTGCTCCCAGGTCAAGGTGTGATCGATGCGGTGCGGCTGCTTTTTTGACTCGTCTCCAACCAAAGACCAGCCCTTCAGGTCGAGCTTTTTTTCAAGGCGAAGAAACTCTTCGGCGCGGGCCAAGGCTTGGTCCTTGTCGAGCGATGCGCCGGGCGCTTCTTCGGCCAGTTTATGCCACACCGAATGAAGCGACCCGTCGGGCTTCAGAACGACCGCGAATTCTTCCGGTTGGCTGTCGCGGAAATAGCGCACGCGCCAGAGCGCAGCCGGAACTTGGCGGGAGTAGATGGCGTTGACTCCCCCAATACCGATGCGCTCCCGCAGATATTCGTTTGCATACGAGTCAGCATTGTTGACGAACACGACGGCGCGGTAATTCGCATTCGGATCAACGCCACGCTGGCGCATGACTTGATCGGCGCGCGCACGAGCAGTGCGCGCGTCGATGGACAGCTTCAGGTAATCGCCAATGGACTGCGGCTTGAGCCGCCACGCCAGCGCGCCACCGGCAAGCAGGCAAATGGCAAGGAAAGCGATCATGCCGGGAGAGAGGGCATCGTAACCGCTTGATTTGACTTCAGAAGTTGCAGTTGCAGGTTCGCTGGTAAGATCGATTTCCGGCGCGGGCGCCGCGCGATTGAGAAGGTCTTCGCCGTTTTCGAATCCGCCACGAGTCAGGTAGGAAATACACGCAAAAGCCAAAGGGGCGAGCGCGGCGGCGCCCACGACCACGCCAGATATTTTAAAGTAAAGACTGTTCGAACGGATGAGCAGCAACCCGACCAGCGACGCGTCCACCGTGTAATGCCAGATGAGCGTCGCGAGGATGCCCCAGCGCAACATCACAATTCCCGCAACAATGCCGATGATGCCGACCTCGATCCCGCGGATATAGCCAGGCTCCTGCGGATAGGCGCTGTGGAGAAAACTCCAGGAAAACGCCGGCAAGATAACGGCAAGGATTCGCGACTTCGTCACGCGCTCTACGAACGGGATGGCAAAAAGGCGAAACAGAAATTCCTCGCTGGTCGAGGCCATCAGGCCGATGGCCACACCCGCGATCCACGGGAAAGTCGTGTTGACCGCGTCGGAGTAGTTCAAATCCTGCGGCGCCCAAACTCCAAAACGGCTGCCCACCATATAAAATGCGACGATGAAGCCGATATGAGCCGCTGCCAACGCCAGCCCGATTACTGCCGATGAGAAAAATTCTTTCGAACGAAGCCCGCGCAGCGTGAAGGCCTTCGAAAGCTGCATCCGATTCGGCAGATAGGAGCGATAGAGCGGCTCCCCGCCAGGGAGCACCAGCGTCACCATCAGCGCCGTGCCAAGTGCCGACAACAAAGCGATGCCGAGCCGGAGCAGGACAAAGCCGCTATAAGGATCGTGGGTGTCATAGCTGGCGCGTGTGAATTGCCACTCATTCAGCTCCATCAGGAAAAAAAGCGCCGCGACGATCACGCCCAGCTTGATGGCCCCACCCCAGCTTGTTTGCCCGTGCTTCGTGAGCGTAATGCCTACCCACAGCGCGCTGCCGAGCAACAAAATGTACGGAATGATGGCGATCTGGTTGTAAAAAAGATTCGAAGCGCGAAGTTGCTGGTAGCTGCGCTGCCATGCTTCGGGAACGTGCAGGAACTCTTCGCTGCCGCCGATTTTGTCGCCTTGCAGGGTGACTTGCAGACGGTAGGGCGCGTCCTTCGCGCGGAAGCCGTGCTTTTCCCACGTAAATTCCCAATCCAGGCGGTTCGGCCGCTTATTCGAATTGGCTTCTTCCGGGAGGAGGTCCCAGCCACTCAAATCGAGTCCCAGTTTCGCGTTGAGATAGTTCTGCGCGGCAGCTTGCGCGGTGGCGCGGTCGAGCGACGCCCCAGCGCGTGATTCCTCGATTTTGTGATCGTACCCCACGATCTGTCCCGCCGGGCTCACGCGAACGCGGAATTCTTCTACTTGTTGCGGCTTGAAGAAACGCACGTCCCAGAACCAGATATTCAGCTCGGAGGACATCAGCTTGTTGGCTTGTTGTAACCCGAGCTGGCGCTCCAGGTAGACCTTGGCGTTGTCGTCCACCGCGAAAACAATTGTGGATTCGTAGCCGCCGGCGTTTTCGCCCAGGCCGGTGACGAATTTCTGCGCGCGCGCCTGCGCTTCTTCGCGGGAGATTTGAAAATTAACGGAGGCTTCGGGGAAAGCGCTGAAAAAATATTTGTACGCGAACAGCGCGCCGAGGATACCAGCCACCACCCAAAGGAACAGCGCGCGCTTGTCGGAACCTGTCAGACGGTCTCCCGCCACGTGAACCTCCTCGTTTGGGACGCGGAACCATCACTCTATAGATAGGAATGGCCGGGACGCAAGTTTCGCGGCTGCCTTATCTTCGCAGCGGGAATGATATAAACATAATGTCAATGACGATGAAACTTAGCACCGAAGTACGCATGATCAAAGGCGTGGGGCCGCAGCGCGCCGAACTGCTCGCGCAGCGCGGCATTTCTACGCTCGAGGATCTGTTGGGTTACCTCCCCTTTCGCTATGAAGACCGTATCCATTTCTCCAAGGTGAAGGACATTCAGCCAAACGGCACGTATACCATTCGCGCGCGCGTGATGAGCGGCCAGGCCATCCGCAGCATGCGCGGCGGCCGCGACGCCATCTATCACCTGCTGGTGCAGGACGACGCGGGCGGTTCGCTGCCCTGCAAGTTTTTCCATGGAGGCTATCTCGAAGGGCGCTTGAAGCCTGGGCAACTGCTCATTCTTCATGGCAAGGCGGAGGTCGATAAGCTGCGGCCCGCGCGCCTGGAGATGATCAATCCGCAGATCGAAGTGCTGAGCAGCGAGGAGATGGATTCCACCGAAGTCGGGAGAATCGTGCCGATCTACGAAGCGATTGGCACATTCGGTTCCCGGCAGATTCGACGCGCGATGTACGCGGCGGTGCACCTCATCGATCAAAGGATGCCGGATATTTTGCCGGAAGGGTTGCGCGCGCGGCTCGGCTATCCCTCGCGCGGCGAAGCTCTGATTCACACGCACTTTCCGGAACCCGGAGAATCTCTCGACGCATTGAATACGTTCCGTTCACCATCGCAGCAGCGGCTCATCTTCGAGGAATTTTTCCTCTACCAGCTCAGCCTCGCTTTGGAGCGCAAGGCCGCTCGCAAGGAAAACGCCATCGCCTTCCGCGTGCGCGAAGACGCCATCCGCGAAGCGCTGAAGCGCATCCTGCCGTTCAAGCCCACGGCGGCACAGAAGCGCGTTCTTGCCGAAATCGCCGCGGATCTGGAAAAACCGGCCCCCATGAATCGTCTCCTCCAGGGTGACGTCGGCAGCGGCAAGACCATCATCGCGCTGCAAGCGGCGGTGATCGCCATCGAAAACGGCACGCAAGCTGCCCTTATGGCGCCAACGGAAATTCTCGCCGTACAACACTTCCTATCCGCGCGGCGCATCCTGGCCAAAGCGGGCTATCGCGTGGACCTGCTGATCAGCGGCCTGAAAGCCTCGGAGAAGTCCGCGGCCCTTGAGCGCATTCGAACGGGCGAAGCCCAACTCGTCATCGGCACCCACGCCCTAATTGAAGACAACGTGGAATTCGCACGGCTCGGTTTCGTCGCCATTGACGAGCAGCATCGCTTCGGCGTGCTGCAGCGCAAGCGCCTCATGGACAAAGCCGCCGCACACGGCCACGCCCCACACGTCCTCGTCCTCACCGCCACGCCCATCCCGCGCACGCTTTCGCTCACTCTCTATGGCGACCTCGACGTTTCCGTCCTCGACGAACTCCCGCCCGGCCGCACTCCCATCGTCACGCGCATGACCACGGAACAGCATCTCCCCGGCGTTTGGGAATTTCTCCGCCGCGAAGTCGCGGCCGGACACCAGGGCTACGTCGTTTATCCGGTCATTGAGGAATCGAAGCTCGAACTGAAAGCGGCCATGGAAGAGTACGAGCGATTGTCGCGAGAAGTTTTTCCAAAGCTAAAGCTTGGCCTGTTGCACGGCCGCCTCTCCAGCGACGAAAAAGAAGAAGTCATGCAGCGTTTCCGCAAAAACGAAGCGCAAATTCTCGTCGCCACCACCGTCGTGGAAGTCGGCGTCGACGTCCCCAACGCCACCGTCATGGTCATCGAACACGCCGAGCGCTTCGGCCTCGCCCAGCTCCACCAGCTTCGCGGCCGCATTGGCCGCGGCGCGCAAAAATCCCACTGCATCCTCGTCGCCCCCTTTCGTATGACTGACGAAGCCCGCGCGCGCCTCGAGACCATGGTGCGCACCTCCAACGGCTTCGAAATCGCCGAAACCGATCTCCTCCTCCGTGGCCCCGGCGAATTTTTCGGCACCCGCCAGTCAGGCGACCTCGGCTTCCACATCGCCAACCCCTTGCGCGACCGCGAACTCCTCGAACTCGCCCGCCGCGAAGCCTTCACCCTAGCCGCCGATTCCGCCCAGCACGAAACCATGCAGCGCCTCCTGCACCAACTCCCCCCCGAATGGCAGCGCCGCTACCACCTCGCCCGCATCGGCTAACGGCTTAGTGGGTAGGCTGCCGACAAATCTTTCCAGTGACATCCATATGGGGAGACATTGTCGATTTTCCAGGTTTGCAACGAATAGCCTTCGAAATTATAACCAGGTCGAGGTGACGGGCGGGCTTAGAGCGCGAGTCGGATCGTGAACATCTTCGCCTCCACCTTACCATCAAGGTTCTGCGCAGGCTGAAACCACCACCTTCTGGCCGCTTCCATCACAGCTCTTACCCGCTCGCCGCATTCCTCAGTCACTCCCACGTTTTGAATGTCCGTCGCGCGTCCCTCTTTGCTCACGAGAATGTTCAAGGCGAAGGTGCCATGACAATTGCTTGGCGTAGCGGGCAACTGAATAGGGCACCAGAGGCACTGCGGTTCTCCGATGTGTGCGGAGCTCGCCCCATCACTTTCTCCCCTCGGCGCTTCAGTTTCCAGGCCGAGAGGAAGAAGCTTCGCAACCTGATCTGTCAATGGAAGTATCGCCCAGAAAGTCATAGACCGAGGTTTAGGCTGACCGATGGCGTAGAAGTCGATCCGCACTGCGCGCTGCATTTTTGAGAATGAGCCAAATATACAAGTTTCGGCGCCTGCTTGTCTTGCGTACGCCCTGTCCCTCTTAGGATCCCAAACGTGCCCTGCGCGGCTCCCTTGGTCCGCGTCCCGATTCCGCTTCTCGAGGAGCGAGCTGATGGTGGAGCGATCAATAACCTGGAGCTCGGGATGGCGTTGCGCAACAGTCGTCGAGATCTGGTCAGCCATCCAGCTGCCAAACGGCGCTCGCAAACCTTTTGGGCCGACAAGATCAAAAACGACCGCTTTCCCAGGGTTCCCTTCCTGGATAAAGCGCGCGAGATAGTCCCCCAAATCCTCAACTCTGGACTGGAGATCATCCTGCGGAGGCGTCGCTGCTTTGACGTCTTGAGCCGTCCCACGGCCCCCTAAGAAGATTGCAAATCCTATGCAGAGGTTTGTAACTAACACTCCTACAAGCATCGTTCGCAACATAGCGAAACGATTGTAATACTTGACCTATCGTGCAACAGCGGATTTCGTCTCCTCCTCATTGTCAGTAATTAGCGGTTCTGGAGCAGCACCGCCCGCGATTCTTTGTTTCTTGACTAAAAACTAAAAAATGACAACTAATAACTGCACTCATGCGCGTCATCGCCGGAACCTACCGAAGCCGCATCCTGAAGAGCCTCAAAGGCCTCGCACTGCGCCCCACCAGCGACCGCCTGCGCGAAACTCTCTTCAACGTGCTGGCCCCGAATATAGGCGGCTCTCGATTCGTCGATCTTTTCGCTGGAACCGGCGCCATCGGCATTGAGGCCCTCAGCCGCGGCGCCGCCGAAGTCGTCTTCATCGAAAATCACGCGCCCGCCGCCACGCTGATCCGCCGCAATCTCGAATCATTGGGCATCAACACCGGCGTGACCGTGCTTGCCGTTGATGCTCTTCGCGGCCTCGCGATGCTGGCCTCCCGAAAGCAGCACTCCCTCGGACTCGACTACGTTTTTCTCGACCCCCCCTACGCCGCTGCCGAAGACTACTCCCGCGTGCTAGAATTTCTTGGTTCCACGGATCTTCTCGCGCCGAGCGGCATCGTAGTCGCCGAGCATCGCCGCAACTTCGACTTGCGCGAAGAAGCCGGCGTACTGCGGAGGTACCGCGTTCTCAGACACGGCGACGCCGCCCTGAGTTTTTACCGCCGTCGCGGCGCGGCTGCCGGCGAAAATAACTCTGCCGAGTAAACCCCCGCCCGCAGAGTTTCATCTATGATGAGGTGCTTGCGCATCCTTGGTCTAGCGAAGCCTGAGCGTTTTCTTTGTAGTGGCGGGCGGGTCTTCAGACCCGTCGGGTTGAGCGCGCCAAGCAGGGCGCGCGCATCTTACTACCGTCGAGGGGGAAATTTCTTTGAGCCAGGTCGGCAGGGCACTCGATCTCTTAGGACAGGCCGCCAAGCCTGCCGCTCCCGCACGTCTGCGGGCAGGACACGAGCCGAATCTCGAAGTAGCCTGGGGAAGTTTTCACCAGGGGATCGGCAGCAGCCTGATCGCTATCTTCAGCAGATCAAATGTCCCCAAGCGTTTTCTGCGCGGAGGATTCTTCAGAGATTGCTGGATTGAGGGGCGCATTCCCCGCCGTGCCCTGGTTGCCGCCGCCTTGTGGCACGTCGTTTTCATTGTCATGCCGTTCCCGCAGCTCCCCGCCGCACCGCCCCACTATCCCGCGTTCGAGAACACCGAACTCACCTGGTCGGGCCCGATCGATGACTTACCTTTGGTGGAGATGAAGACTCCCAAAGCCAAACCAAGCCCGCGCGGCGAGCCTGCTGCTAAACCTCTCCGTCCCGAGGGCGCCGACGCCTTCCATCCGCGGCAGCGCATCTTCACCGATCCCGTACACCCGACGCATCCGCGCCAGACGTTGATCAATTCCGCCGCTCCTCCGGAGCCGCCGAAGATTCTTCCGAACCTTCCCAATCTCGTGCAATTCCAGCAGATGCCCGGCCCGGCGCGTCCGCGCCTGCAGATCAGCCAGGAAACGCTCTCCAAGCTGCGCCCGCGTGAGCTTCGCAAGGTTAAGTTCACCTCCGCGCCGGCTCCTGACCTTCCAACGCTGGACCAAAAACTCTCGGATATCGCACCGGCAATGTTGCCAAACGCTCCCGCGCGTCCAAAGTTGGAATTGAACGCCGGCGCCGCCCCGCGAGTCGCGTCCCGTGCGCAAGCGGGTGAAGCAGAACCTGCGCCCGAAGTTGGCTCTTCCCAATCCAGCGTTGCGAATGGAAATGCCACAACATTCATCGCTCTCTCCGCGACGCCCGGCCCGCCCGCACCTGTAGTGCAACCGCCGCAAGGGAATCTGGCCGCCCGCGTCTCCATTTCACCCGAAGGCAAGCAACCCGGCGTACCCGGAGGCTCGCCGAACGGGATGCCCGGCGCAAACGGAAGCGCGGGCGGCGGACCGGATAGCAGTGGGGGAACCGCAACGGGCAACGGCGGCGCGAAAAATGACATAGACGTGAGCATCAGTGGAGGGCATCCGCCCGCAAACAATGGAATTTCCGTCGTGGGGGGATCTCCGAAAATCAGCGCACCCGTTCCGCACGCCCTGATCACCAGGCCCGATCCGCACACGAAGATCGATGATGCACCCG
>Ga0137418_10002088_pt1 | contig 18323 bp, 16 predicted proteins | sample CZODoug3_1_2_16f_FD_122242 | JGI IMG/M metagenome (GOLD analysis project Ga0137418, IMG submission 122242) | Vadose zone soil fungal communities from Angelo Coast Range Reserve, California, USA - CZODoug3_1_2_16fungal (Hybrid Assembly) | ecosystem: Environmental > Terrestrial > Soil > Vadose... | reverse complement strand
TGCGGTCGGTCAACTGGCGAGCTTTGGTACTCCGGACCTGGGCCGGTCAACGATCTGGCGGGACACTCTGAACATGATCCGCAACCATTTGAGCACCGACATGGTCGTGCTCGGTTCCTATCTGGCTTTCGGGAAAGGTTCGGGAGGGAAAATCCGGATAGATCTGCAATTGCAGGACACTCGGGCGGGAGAAACCATTGCAGTGGTGTCGCAAGATGGCATGGAGTCGGACCTAGCGAATCTGGTTTCGCAGGGTGGCGCCAGTCTGCGGCAGAAGCTCGGAATCGGCGACGTTTCCGGCAGCGACGCGCGCCAAGTACTCGCCTCTGTCCCTGCGAATCCCGAAGCCGCTCGGCTCTATTCGGAGGGTCTGGCCAAGCTCCGGACTCTCGATGCCCTCGGCGCCCGCGACCTTTTGGAAAAGGCGATTGCCGCCGATCCGAATCACGCGCTCTCCCACTCGGAACTTGCCGAGAGTTGGTCCGCACTAGGCTACGATGCGAAAGCACAGGAAGAGGCCAAGAAGGCTCTAGATTTATCCGAAAGCCTTTCGCGCGCTGACCGTTTGTCCGTTGAGGGGCGTTACCGCGAGTTGACGCATGACTTTCCAGCGGCCATCGAAATCTATAGAACTCTGAGGAACTTCTTTCCCGACGATCTTGACTACGGGTTAAGGCTGGCCTATGCCCAGCTCGAAGCTGGCCGTGGCAAGGAAGCATCGGAGACCGTTGCCCGCATGCGCAACCTGCCTGATCCCGAAAACCAGGACCCGCGAGTTGATCTGATGGAAACGCACGTAGGGGAGGCGCTCGGCGACTTCAAGCGCACGCAGCAGGTCGCGGCGGCCGCTGCCGCAAAAGGTCAGATCCAGGGCAGCCGTTTGGTGGTAGCGCAGGCGAAGGAAAGAGAGGGCTGGGCGTGGGGCGAACTCGGCGACTCGGACAAGGCGGCGGCCATGTTATCCGAGGCCCGCAACCTTTTTAAGGAGAGTGGGAGTCCTCGTGATTGCGCTGTGGTTGTGCTCGATATCGCGAACGTTCTCTTCAACAAAGGCGATTTTACTGGCGCGCGCAAGTCCTACGAGGAAGCTTTGCGCCTATTTCGCCAGACCGGTGCGCAGCAGAAAACTGCTTTTACGCTCTCGCGCATGGGTAGTCTCTTCGCTAACCAGGGACTGTTGGAACCAGCTAAGCGATCTCAGGAAGAGGCGCTGCGCATAGACCGAGAGATTGGCAACGGGACCGCCAGAGACTTAGGTAACCTCGCAAGCGTACTCGCATCATTGGGCGATCTCGCGGGTGCCATCAAGATGAATCAAGAGTCTGCGCAAGGCTTCCACGAAGAGGGCGATGCCAGCAACGAAGCTGTGATTTTGAGTAATCTTGGGGACATGCTTCGGGTGCACGGAGAGCTCAGGTCCGCCCAGCAGTATATCGAGCAAGCGATCGCCATCGACCAGAAGACCGGCCATAAACGAGGGTTGGGATTTTCCTTGTTCTTTATGGCTGATATGCTGCGCGCGCAAGATAGACTCGCAGAGGCGCGCAATACAGCGGAACGGGACATCGCGCTCCGTAAAGAATTGGGAGATGAAGCCCTTCTCCCCGAAAGCCAGATGCAACTTTCAAGGATCGCTATCGAGCAGGGGAAGGCCCCCGAAGCTGAGTCACTGGCGCGGATCGCGGCCGCTAGCTTCGATCATCAGAACATTGCCGACCTGGGCGCGCAATCATATGCGGACTTGGCGCAAGCCCTGCTGGCACAGGGAAAAACCCAGGAAGCGCAGGTGTGCGCCGATCATGCGGCGGTTCTCTCACAGCAGGTCACTGACCTTCCAACCCACTTTGAGGCAGCACTTGCGGCGGCCGCCGTCAAAGCTGAATTGGGCAAGATAACTGAAGCGACCAAGATCCTGAACAAACTGCGTGATGAAGCCAATCGTCATGGCTATGTTATTTACGAAATGGAAGCACGCTTACGGCTTGGAGAACTCGAACTTGGCGCGGACAAAGCGGACGCCGCTCGCGCGCGGTTGAAGCAACTGGAAAAGGACGCGCGAAGCAAGGGCTATCTCCTGATTGCACGAAAGGCCGCTAGCGCTCTGGGTTCCTAATCTACTCACGGCGACTCGGCAACCCTGACAGTGGTTACCTTTCGCAGCCGCTTAGCCTGCCTTCTCGGGATTGTGCCCGGATCACGGGGAAACAAGAAGGAACCGAATACTTCTCGTTTGCCGACCGCCGTCCGGAATGGGAGCAACTGCTGGCACGGATGCACCGCGAAGACCTTCTGTCATATCTACGGCCCCACATGGAAAGGGCCTGTGACATCCCTGCAATGTCATGGATGGGGTTACCGTCGACGCGGAAAGCGTACAATCTCTCGTCGCTTTCAGAATCCAGAAAAAGAGCTTCTAAATCGGACTGACCGAGGTCCCGATGGGCAAATCCAACTCGCTTCCCTCCGCGAGTCACTACACCGCCAATTACGGGAATTTTCAAACGGACCTGTACGCGCAGATCCGTCGTGAAGCTTTTGGCGAGGATATTGGACAAAACAGTTGGCTCACCTCAGACGAGCAGGACAAGTTTCTGGAGTGGCTCGAGCTTTCTCCCGGGAAGTGCCTGCTGGATATCGCGTGTGGAGCTGGAGGCCCGGCACTGCGGATCGCGGCTGTCACCGGCTGTTCCATTGTCGGCATCGACGTTCATGAACAGGCAATTACGACCGCGAGTTCGCTTGCGGCCCAGCGCGGATTGGCCGAGCGCGCCGAGTTTCGGGCTACAGATGCTACCCAGCCGATGCCATTTTCCGATGCCAGCTTCGACGCCATCACTTGCATTGATGCCATCAACCATTTCCCCGACCGGTCACAAATCATTGCGGAGTGGGCCCGGTTGCTGAAGATCGGCGGACGACTGCTGTTCACCGATCCCACCACCGTGACCGGAGCGCTGACGAATGCGGAAATCGCGGTACGTAGTTCGGCGGGTTTCTATTCGTTCGTTCCCTATGGCTATGACGAACGCGTTATTGGGCAGTGCGGATTGCGATTGTTGGCGTGTGAAGATGTAACTGCGAACATGGCCAAGGTTGCCGAAGCCAGGCTAGCGGCCCGTGCATCGAGGAGCACTCCGCTGCGTGAGATCGAAGGCAATCAGGCGTATGACGGCCAGCAGGAGTTTCTTGCTGTGGCTGCTCGTGTCGCCAGAGAGAGTCGTCTTTCCCGCTTCGTCTATGTCTCGAAGAAGGTAACCTGAGTATCAAAACTTGACGAAGAAGTCGGAGCGATTCCCGTGAACGCGCATGGAACTACAGCCGTGACGAAGGCCGAACCGATGGATGTCGGCCATCGAGCGAGACGGCGAGTCGCTTACCGGCTGCTTCCCTTTGTCTTTCTCATCTACGTCGTTAACTACATCGACCGTGTCAACGTTTCCTTTGCGAACCTCAGAATGAGCACCGATCTGGGCTTCAGTGACCGCATTTACGGTCTAGGGGTTGGCATGTTCTACGTGACCTATGTACTGTTTGAGATACCCGGGGCCATCATCGTCGAACGCTGGAGCGCAAGGAAATGGATTGCACGAATCATGATCTCGTGGGGAGTGGTTACGATTCTGACTGGCTTTGTACACAGCGCCGGACAGTTCTATGCTGCCCGCTTCTTTCTGGGGATTGCCGAATCCAGCTTCTTCCCCGGAATGATCGTTTATCTGACACACTGGTTCCGCTTGCGCGAGCGCAGCCGGGCCATCGCGTGTTTGTACGCGGCTGTTCCCGCCGCCTCTTTGATCGGCTCGCCTGTGGCGGGCTGGTTGCTCGGAGTCCATTGGTGGTCCCTAGCCGGATGGCGCTGGCTCTTTATTCTGGAAGGAATTCCTGCCATCGCGCTTGGGATCATCACCGTCTTTTATCTGACGGACTGGCCTACGCAGGCGCGCTGGCTTCCTCTGGACGAACGCGACTGGCTCGTCAACGAATTGCAAGTGGAGCTGCAAGCGAAAAGGAAGATTCGAAACTACACAATCACGGAGGCGTTCTGCGATCGGCAAATTCTAAGGCTGATTCTCGCTTGGTTTCTCGCTCTCACAGGAGCTCTCGGGACCATCTATTGGATACCCACCTTCGTGAAGCGACTTTCGGGGTTCTCTAACCGAACAGTGACTTCATTGCTGCTGGTTCCAGCGCTGATTGGAATTGCCGGAATGCTCACCAATGGTTGGCACTCCGACAAGACAGGCGAGCGACATTGGCACACCGCAATTCCGCTGGCCGCTGCGGGAATGATGTTCGGGCTCTTGATCCTCACCCACGAAGTCCCGTTAGCGATTTCGTGTTTGCTTCTGGGCAGCGGGTTCTTGTATGCGTACTATCCCACTTTCTGGGCGATACCGACCATGATGCTGAGTGAATCCGCCGCCGCAGCCACCTTCGGATTGATCAATTCGATCGGGCAACTCGGCGGATTTGCTGGAAACTATGTAATCGGTTTTCTGAACGACCGAACGCACTCGCTTGCGGCCAGCTTCGCTTTCATAGCGCTCGTTTATGTTGCGGCGGGATGCCTGGTTCTTAGTCTGAGAATTCGCGATCCCCTCGGTGTTTTGCAGAGATCGAACTAGTAAGGCGTCCCGGCGATAATGAAAGCAGGACTCGCGTCGTCAGTGCCCCGCTCCAGCCAAGCCATTGCGCCGAAGTAGCGAGCAATTGGTAGTGGAACGTGCTTACGAAATGACCGGGACGCCTTACTAGTGCGAAAATCGTCCATCGCGATCGGCCAAATGTTGCGCTTTTCCGGAAGTTCCTGGTGGTCAACCGGAGACATGGATCGATCTGTCATTCCTTTGATTCTTTCCGAGTACGGCCCACCCGGAAGTCCTATCAAAGGGGATGTCAAGTGAAAGACACTTCTCCCTGACGGAACGCCGGAAATATTTTCCGGCATCCAGCCCCCGCCACATTGACGACACTGGCTCTTTAGATGCTTGAACGTTTAGCTCTATCGTGGAGCGGCCCTGTAAGCCGCGGAACGACGGGGCCTCCGTGTTTCCTCCTTCCTGTGGGGGTTTCATGTTCGTCATGACGGCGCCGTTGGGTTTTCTGAAACTCACAAGCTAACCCGGTTGCGGAGTTGCCAACCATGGTCCTATCGGAGGCTCGTGGCCTATAGCTTTCTTGGGTCATGCGAGGGTGCATAGGGTAATCCGAGGAACGATGTTTCCCACTCCGCGTGCATTCTGCCATCCTTTGTCCGAACACTGTATGAGTAGCCGGGAACAGAAAACAACTACACTCTTGGTCAGGATTTTGGGAAGAAAGGGCTCTCGGGGTAGATTCAAGGACTTAGCCACCGGCGTCACTTTGCAGCAATAGGCGGTATTCGCCAGTACCCATGGACGGGCGAGATGGAGATCCTGCGCCTTGCCTCGCAGAGCAGATGGGTGGCTTCTGTTGTGACAGCCTGGGCTGCCATCACCAAGCATGCTCTAAAGAGTTTAGCCAGCAGCCGACGCCGGATTCCGATTGAGCGAACGCGGATCGATTATGACCCAATGGTCCCTGCCGCTGCCAGAATTGGCATATACTACGCGACAATCAAGTCTTCAATGTGTTGACGCCTCGCGCAACGTGAACTGTCGCGAATGGAGGTCCCCATCAGCGAGTCGGCGATCTTCTGGGAAATTCTGATTCAGCTCATCGAGGAAGGGCAGGTCATCCCCGTCGTAGGCCGTGACCTGCTCACCGTGGGCGATGCGGGTGGCCCGAAGCTCCTCTATCCCTACCTCGCCGAGAAACTGGCTGCTTCGCTAGGAGTCTCTCCCGAGAACCTGCCGGACGGTGAGGAACTGAACGAAGTCGCCTGCCGCTACATCACCGAGGGCAACCGGGTCGAAGACATCTACCCGGCACTGAAAACTGTTGCGTCTCGCGTCGAGGCGGCGCTCCAGGTTCCCGACCCTCTGCTGAAGCTGGCCGCCATTCGTCCGTTGCGTCTCTTTGTGACCACGACCTTCGATTCGTTTCTGTCTCGCGCCTTGAATCAAGTCCGTTTCGGCGGAGATGCAATGACTCGAATCGTCGCGCATTCCCCTACCGAACTCCAGGACCTGCCAAGGGACCTGAAGAGCTCGCGCGATCTGACAGATGCCGATCCTCCCTTCGTATACCACCTCATGGGTAAGTTGTCGGCAACGCCCGCATACGCCGTAACTCAGGAAGACATGGTCGAGTTCTTCCATTCGCTGCAGTCGGAAACCCGCCGTCCGCCCCGCCTCTTCGATGAGCTCAATCACCAGAGCCTGCTGATTCTCGGCTGCCGCTTTGGAGGGTGGCTTACTCGCTTCCTGATGCGCATGTCCAAGGGACAACGGCTTTCCGCGGGGGGCAAGAACGATTACGTTGCCGACATCGGCGTGAGCAGCGATGACAACCTCGTGCTCTTTCTCCGTAACTTCAGCCGTGCCACCAAGGTCTATCGTAGCGGAGGCGTTCTCGACTTTGTTCACGAACTTCATCAACGATGGATGGAGTTGCATTCTGTCGTATCGCCAGTCGCGATCGCGCCGCCGATCCAGCCCCCTGGTCCAAAACAAGCGGAAGTCGGTGCTGTGTTCCTGAGCTACGCGAGCGAAGACAAGGTTTCGGCCGAAAAAATCAAGAACGCCCTCGAGGCGGCGGGCGTTGACGTCTTCTTCGACCGCGACGATCTCCAGTTGGGCAATGACTGGGAGGCGAAATTGCGCCGCAGCATTCGACAGTGCTCGTTGTTCGTGCCTGTCATCTCTCGCCGGACACTGGCTCCAGGGCGTCGCTTCTTTCGCGTCGAATGGAACCTCGCCATCGACGAAGCGCAGATGGCTTCTTTTTCCGACGAACAGGCCTTTCTTTTGCCGGTCGTGATCGATGACATGACAACCGACGAGGCTGATGTACCTCCGAAGTTCCGTTCGATCCAGTGGCAGCCGTTGCCCGCAGGGCAGCCCACGCCGGAGTTTGTGTCGCGCGTCCAGCAACTCTATCGCAGGTATCAGAAGTCACGAGCGCCGACCGCATGAGCGCCGGCAGCTACAAGTTCGGTGATCGCGCGCAGACAGCAGCGCCAGCGAATCGTGCCGAGCCCACGATTCCCACGCCGCATGCTGGGGCTGCTACCGTGAATGCCGACAATCCGTGGCCAGGCCTGCTGGCGTTTCGGGAAGCGGACCAGGATTACTTCGAAGGCCGGCGCACCGAGACCGAAGACCTTTTTCGTCTCGCGATGCGCGAGAGGTTGACCGTCTTCTTCGGTCTGTCGGGTTTGGGCAAGTCGTCGTTGTTGCAGGCCGGACTGTTTCCCCTCCTGCGCCGAGAGAGCATTCTTCCGGTTTACATCCGCCTCGACTTCTCCTCAGCGAACCTCGACTTGATCGCGCAGGTGAAGTCTGCAATTGCGAGGCAGGCGGAACTCGCGGACATCGAAGCTCCCGCGGTCGATCCTGACGAAACGCTGTGGGAATACTTCCACCGGCAGCAGAGCGAGTTCTGGACTCGCCGCAACCGGCCGGTGATGCCGCTGATCGCCTTCGACCAGTTCGAGGAGATCTTCACTCTGGGCAGGCTTGACACGCAGCGCGCACAAGCCACCGAGACTCTGCTCGGTCAATTGGCAGATCTCGCGGAAGGACGCGCTCCCGCAGCTCTGAAGGAGTGGCTCGACGAACATCCGGACAACGCCAGGAACTTCACTTTCGCTCGCCATCCGTACAAGGTGCTCTTCGGTATTCGCGAGGACTTTCTCCCCGAACTGGAAGTCCTACGCGAGCGAATGCCCAGCGTTGCCCTGAATCGCCTGCGTCTTCAGCGGATGAACGGAAGCGCCGCATTACGGGTGGTCGCCCAGGCTGAGCACCTGATCGACTTGCCGGTTGCAGAGAAGGTCGTGCGCTTTGTGGCCGCTGGCCGCAGCGGAGTTCCTCTCGAGAACCTTGAGGTCGAGCCTGCGCTGCTAAGCGTGGTCTGTCGCGAGCTGAATGGCAAGCGGCAAAACCTGCACGAACCTAAGATCACCGAGAGCCTGCTGGAGGGAAGTCACGACCAGGTTCTCAACGACTTTTACCAGCGTACAGTCAGTGATCTTCCCGTCGAGGTGCGAAGCTTCATCGAGGAACGTCTGCTTACGGTTTCCGGTTTTCGCGACAGCATCGCGCTGGAGAATGCTCTCAATCTTCCGGGAGTCACTGGCGACTCTATCAATCAACTGGTGGAACGCAGGCTGCTGCGCCGTGAAGATCGCGGTGGAGTGCAGCGCCTCGAGTTGACGCACGACTTGCTGACGGGAGTAGTTCGTGCGAGCCGCGATCATCGTCATCAGCAAGAGGCAGCCGAGAAGGCTCGACTTCGGTTGTTTGAGGAGCAGGAGCGCGAGCGGCAGTTGCTGAATCAGCAGCGCGAGGAGGAGCAGAAGGAAAGGGCCAAGCGCGAGCTGAGACGAACCCGCAGAGTGGCAGTGATTTTCGCCCTGTTGACTATCGCTGCAATCGCAGGATTGATTGGAGCGATTCATTCCCGCTCCGAGATGCAGAAAGCCGGCAGGGATGCGCAGAAAGCCCGGGAAGAAGCCGAACGACAGACGAACTACGCAAAATATCAGTACACGATCGCGCAAGAAGCGGTGAACAGGATTCAGCAGAGCCTGCTGATCCGGCAAGCCGCGCTGTCGGGAGACCAGGAGAAGTTGAACGGACTTCTCTCGAAGTTACGGCAGAACGACAACATTCAATTCGGCGCGGTCGCGAGTGACCTTCACTACAAATCCGGCGGTTACGACATTTACAAATTTGAACTGTTTCCTCGCCCAGAAACTCTGCCGTCAGGCAAAGACGCGATTGCGTTCATTACCTACCTGGCGGATCATCCTACTTTCCAAAATACCCTGCTCACTGCAGGTCAGAAGCGCGAATTCCGTGCCTCTTACACTGGGTGGGGATGCCTGCATCGCATCGTGGCGCTGACGGAATATGCCGATCCGATCAAGTCACCGACGGTGACCGTCTTTGACATGTGCAAGCTGCTGGGCGATGGGTGGTACCGAGGTCAATAGCGAGGCAGAGGGATGGCACAGAGATCGCCAGAGGGGCCATAAGTCGGCTTGGAGGAAACAAGGTGCTGTGGAACGCCGACTTGACCCGGAGTTCCGCGAAGAGCGTCTCGGTACAGGGCAGTTCGACGGTAAACCTTGACGACAAAGGGGACCGTCTGCGCGAAACGCGTTTCTGGTGCCGGCGAGGTCGGTGGCGGTAAGGGTTGTTCGCGACAGTTATTGGCGTACCAGAGCTCGCCGCGCTCATAGTCATGATCTCTCGCCCAAACGGTCGCGCCCGTGAGCCCATGCCTCGCTAGGCGGCTCGGCGCACGTCTCGCTCCAACGAATTCTCCGAACGCCTTGCCACCTCTAAAAGAAGAAATTCCTTGATCCTTGCTGAACTTGTCCTCTGGCTCTACTCTTTAGGTGGTAGAGGGAACTTAGTGAGTGTGGATTCCGATCGTACTAGCGGCCGCGCCGTTCCCATCCGAGCGGCGGGCGGCCTGCTTTGGCGAGAGACCGCGCGCGGATTGCGCCTCGCGATCGTGCACCGGTCACGCTATGACGATTGGGCACTCCCTAAGGGGAAGCTGAAGCCGGGCGAGTCGTGGCTGAAGGCGGCCGTGAGGGAGGTGCAGGAGGAAACCGGATGCGAACCCCAGGTACTTGGGTTCGCCGGAGCGGTCGCCTATGACACGACACGAGGGCCGAAGATCGTCAGATTCTGGAATATGAAGCCTCGCGGCCTGGTGCAGGCGGGCGTCGATCAAACCGAGATCGTTTCCGTGACATGGCTGTCGCCGACAAAGGCGATGCGGCAGCTGAGCCACCCCCTCGAAAAGCTCATTGTCGAGACATGGCACAAGCAGATCAGACCTTTCCGGCTTTGGCAAACTCCGGCTTGCTGGCATCTTAAGGTTATGGTCGTCCCTCCTGCAATGCGCCGAGGTGCTCGCCTAATTTTGCAGCGATAGGCGAAAAGTTTGTGCGATCTGCCAGCTCGAGATAAAGAACGCCTCCAAGATCGGTCGGTATTTTTGCGCTTCTCCCGAATGATCGTCGTGTAGTGCCTCCCCTTCGCGCCAGCGAAGTATCCGGCCTCGTATACAACGTTGTCTCGAGGCGCGAGCTGCTTCTTCTTACCGCGACTCAGCTGGTCATCGGCCATAAACAAAAACACACCACAATCAGTCAGGCGTTCCCCTTTTTCAATGGAATCCCAGATCGTGCCAGAGGGTTGGAAGTCGCGCCAGTCAAACACTGTCAAATGTAGTTCGTCGACTATGAACTTCCTGATCCGGTCCGCCACTGTGCTGGCCTGCGATGAATATCCCAAAAACACATGCTTGTGACAGTTCACCAGCTTCAGCCATTTGTTGAACTCCTCGTTGAACTCCGTAGAAGTCAGCCATTCGCTATCGACCGCATTTGGCATCTGCACCACGGTGTGGACGTACGCTCTGCGCAATGTGCCGCGTTCGGCGACTGCCTTTTCCTTAAGCACCAATATGGGCCGCTTAGCGGCGACGGCCATCGCGGCGGCGATGTGCGTAAACTCGCTCGGGAAGAAGACCTTGAGCTCCTGCTTGCGATACAGCCTGCGACCGCACTCAGCAATCAGCGGAAGTGATATTGTAGTGCCTTTTGCGGACAATGTTCGAATGGGCGCAAAACCTTCAACGGAGGCGCCGCCGCAAAATTGACGTAGCCAAGTGGCAGAGGACCGTATCATTCGCCAAAACTGGGCCGCGTTGGTCTCGAGTCGTGTGAGGCTCGCACGATCAATCCTGTTTGCGGATCAGTCGTTCGTCACAGAGAAATCGATGAGCGTCGCCCCCGAACGTTTGTCGAAACAGCTCCGGCGGAAAAGGGGCACCGAGGGAGCGATTTCCGCGAAGCCCGTTTCTAGATCTCGGAGTTGTTCTGCTGACCCTCGATGTCGTGGCTCGAACGACTACGTCTTGTTTGCGACGATGCAGACTTTGGCGTGCTTGCGCCGGCAGGGGACAGAGGCTGGATCAGGAGCTGGCGATGGTGCGCAACCTAACCCCTTCTCAAGGTGAGCCTCGAACAAGGTAGAATCTCCCGCAAGGTGCCCTACGGAAACTCTATTTATCAGCTATCGCCGCGGTGACTCGGCCGCTTACGCCGGCCGTCTCTGCGATCGCCTCTCGTCGGTTCTAGGCGCACACCGGGTTTTCATGGACATGGAAGAAATCCAGCCCGGGGAAAATTTTGCGCAGGCGATCGAGCAAGTGCTGGCGCAGTGTTCGACAGTCCTGGTGGTGATCGGCCCGCGCTGGCGCGAACTGCTCGACCTCCGCGCGGCACACAACGAGCAAGACTACGTGGTTCACGAGATCGCTGCGGCACTCAGTACGAAAAAGACCGTTGTACCGGTGCTCGTCGGCGGCACGCCCGTCTCTTGCCTGGACACCCTGCCGACTGCGCTGGCAGACCTGTCATTCCATCAAGCGGTGGAACTGCACGATTCCAGCTTCAACGACGATTGCGACCGTTTATTGAAGAATCTCAAGCAATTCGGCGCCGTTCCACCCGCGCTCAAGAAACCGGCCCTTTGGATTGCAGCCGCGACGATCGCGGCGCTATCGGTACTCGTGACGGCCCGCCTGGGCTTGGGACCTTGGCGCGCGTCGCATGAACGTAAGCTGCACATCGAACAACTGCTTCATACCGCAGGAGCACAAGCGGAACAAACTGAGTACGAGTCGGCCTTTGAGTCCTATCAGCAGATTCTGCAACTCGATTCCGGCAACAAGGCCGCGCAAGATGGGCAAGTTAATGCCGCGATGCGCTGGCTGGAGGATTTCCACGTGCTGGCGCCCGAGGGACAGAAACCGGAAGATGTCGCCGCACTCGAGTTGGCGCAGCTCAAAGGCGTGCTCGAACCCGGCCTGGCGCGAACCACTGGTAAAGATGCGCGCGCGGCAGACATCCTGGCTCATCTCGGCTGGGCCCATTATATGAACGAAAAAATCGCATTCAAGGAGTTTGGAAACGCCGAACGCTACTTTCAGCAGGCCTTGGCCATCGCTCCGACAAACGTCTACGGCAGTGCGTTCCTAGGCAATTGGCTGCTGCAAACGGGTGGCGATCGTGCGCAGGCTCTAAGTCACTTCCAGACTGGGCTCGCGACAAATCAGGAACGAAGCCTCGTGAGAAGCATGCAGCTTGGGGGCTTGTATCACAACGACGCGCCGGGCATGCGGGGAGAACTCGTGAAAGCCCTCAATGAAATGCGGGTCAACCAGGAACCCTTGGACAGAAGTTTGCAAGGCCGACTTTCCTATCTTTATAGTTCCACCGTGAGCACCGCCGCCGAATTGCGTGAGGTGCTGACCGCCGTGCCGGTCGAAGATGCCTGGGAGACTTATCTGTGGCTAAATCCCGAGCGTCCAGGGGATTCCACCGTCGAGCGCGACTTTGTGCAGGCGAACCTCACCGAGATTTCCGGTGACCGAGCAAAGGCCCTAGCCGAGTTTAAGGTGCTCGCGGCCGCTCTGCGCGCGCAACACTTCGACGGCAGAATTGCAGATTACACAGCAGCTGCGATCACGCGCCTTTCCCGCCCTCCAGCATAGCCAACTCACGGCACGCATTTACGAAAGACCGGCTTCGGGGAAGCGTTGCCACCGGGCGCTACTCGAGATCCGATCTCCTCGAAGCCCGTTTCTGCGGAATTTGGTGCGCCACCTGTCCAAGACACAACGTTGGGGTCGATCAGCTTTGACCAGAGCGCCGACGCTTAGTAGGAGTGAACAGCGATCTCTCCGGTGGCAGAAGTTCGTTGAGGTGCGTGTCTACCGGGATTCTTCGCAATGCCCCATCCGCCCGGAGGCCCTTCAAAAATCGCCGCCGGCGCCACCGCCTCCCGTCTGTCCCCCACCGAAGCGGAAGTCTGGACTGCTTGGTTGCGGGTCTGGCGTTATTGAGTGGGGCGAGAGCGGGCCGAGTACGGTCGCACCGATGTTAATCCAGTGTTTGTCCTTTCCCGATAGGCGCGCAGCGGTAAAGCCGTGGCGAATTCCGCCCGGGCCACGGGCAAGCCAGCGTCGAATAAAGAATGCAACGCCGGTTAACAATATGCCCAGAAGCATCGGGTCCCAGGTATGCCGCGGCCAGCCGAGATAAGGCTTATTGGAGACGAGAGTCAGGCTGGCGACGATCGCGCCCACCGCGATGACGAAGCGGTCCTTCTGGCGAATGCCGCGCGCGAGTACGATTGGCGGCAGGCACCAGATCAGCACCCACGTTCCCCAGTAGAACGGCCCTGCGAATTGAGCTGCGGCCCGAGTGCCATCCCACCACCGCGCGGACAGGTTCAACAACGAAAGCTGGAGATTGATGGCCAGGTAGATGCCGAGCCAGAGGAACGCTTCGACGAGCGAATAAGCCTCCTCAAGGTAGTCGAAGCGGTGGCGGGAGTGTACGGAGGCTACACCGGCTAACCCAATTGCATAAAACATGGCAATGATCAGACGCTGCGCCTCGCGTGACGAGATCCAGTACCCTGGCAGAAACAGGGCGAAGATCATCGCGGCGAGAAATGCATACGAGAGCCCGAAGCGGAGCCATATCCAGAGCGAAAAGACGACGCCAGCGGCGGGAACCAGGAACTCCTTCGGCGAATAAACGCTGCCGCTGAAAAAAGCGACCTCCAATCCCGCGCAGAGAAAACCAACCGAGCAAACTGCGAGCGCCTCCTCAATACCGTAGCGATAGAGCCTAAGTTGCGAAACGGCGGCTTCGGCAGCCGCGTAGCAGACGGCAGCGAAGATCAGGAAGAAAACGCCGGCCGTTTGCTCCGATGGCCGCGAAACCACGTAGAACAGGCCGGCGGCGGCACTCACGCTGATCAGCGTGAAGAGGAACAAGACCAGCCGCAGGAAAATGTTGGTGGTGCGGAGCTCAGAGACGGTTTCCTGTTCCAGGAGCTGGTACTGTGCCTTGGTGAGGAAGCCCTCGCCGACCCAGTCCGTCAGGAGTTTGCGAGCGCGCAGAGTCTCTTCGCTGGATGTACTGTAGAGTCTCACGCCTTCCTCCCGAAGCGGCGCCCGATCAGCACCAGCACCACGAGCATAGCCACCCCACTAACGACGAAATAGCCCAGGAAAGCGGATTCATCAGTGACGCCACGGAGGATCAGCGAGCTGACGCCCACGTAGCCGTAGACGGCGGCATAAGCAACGAAGGCAAACTGCCGGCGCGCCAGGCCCCAGGCAACAGACGCGCCACAAGCGATCAGCAGAGCGAGAAACCATAGGCCGTAGCCCTGCCGATTGAACACGCCGGAGAGCAGTGCCCAAAACAGAACGTTAGCCACGATGTTCAGATAGGTACCGAAGAAATGCGGTTTCAGGCTGCGACGCTGAAGAAGTGCCCCGCCGACGCCGACCAGCAGGCAGTAGAGAAGCGCATATTGGCGATATGCCGCGTCCTGATGAGCCGACCAGTGCGAGATGGTGAGCCCGAACCATCCGGCGAGTGAGGACAAACCGAGCGACAGCACCAAGCGATTGTCGAAACGATAAGCGAGAAAGAAGAAGAGGACGGCGGTCGCCAGGAGATAGAGATCCAATTTTCCGGAGAGCACGTGGAAACGGTTCTCCAAGTAAGCGAGTTCTAATGACCAGATGAGGCTGCCGAGGTAAAGCACATAGTCGAAGATCGGACTCGGTGCAGGCGTTTCGGCGGGAGACCAGGCGGGCGCGCGGGAAAAGCAGTACCAAAAACTGGTGGCGAGGATGGTGGAGAGGACGGTCAGGACGAGCGCGTCACCGAGTTGCTGCGACCAGGTGCTGACCGTCCAGCCCAGTCCGCCAACGAACGCCAGCACACCGGCGTAGAGGAGAACGTTCAGCTCGAGAAAAAGGGTGAGGGGCTCTCCACGGGAGAGGCCTGCCAAATGAGCGTGCTGCTCCGGCGATATTTTGCCCTGCTCCTTCCACTGCTCTAATCGGGTGAGGATGGTCACGAAGCCCTCGTTCTCCGGACCTGGGACACAATGTCGAGCCCGGCATTGGATCCCGGCGCCACTTGTTCAGGCCATGAGTTTACTCATCGTACATTCCAACAGGCTCGGGGCGCTGAAAAAACGCGAGTCGATGTGCCAGAATCGAGGCGATCCGTAAGTCCGGTTGGGGGCCGTGACCACCCCGTCAGGCTTCTTCCAGTCCGAGGTTGTCGTTCACCGCATGGCTGAGTTTCTGCTTGCAGCCCAGATATCGCGCTCAGTGGTCCGAACCGAGGCGTGTCCAAGGAGAAATTGAATCTGCTCCAGTTCACCGCCCGCCAAATGGCACAACCGCGCGCTTGTGCGACGCAGGTCATGAGGTGCAAGGTCCTTGATTCCAGTGCGCTTCGCCGCCGCTTTCACCACGTGCCAGATCGCCTTGGGTGTGATGCTATCGCCCCAGATCTTACCCAGCCGACTTACTCGCCGGAAGATCGTACCGCCGTTGATGCCAGCCGCCGTGATCCACTCATCTACGGCCCGTTTCGCCCACACTGGAACCGGGACGGTACGGATGTGCTTTCCTTTACCAATCAGGTCGGCGATCATCCAGTGCTCCTCGCGAACCTGAAAATCTTGCGTTCCGAGTCCAACCAGTTCGGCCCGTCGCAAGCCGCAACCAATGAGCAGCGCCAGAATCGCCCGATCACGTTTGCCTCGGAGACTGTCTGCCGGCGGTTCGCCGAGCAACATCCTGGACTGATCGATAGTCAACCAGTTGCCGATCCGAACGCCAAGGCGCTTGGCCCCCCTTTACGCGACGGATTCCGGCGGCCAGTTCAGGGCTAAGAAGGCCCGTGTCGGAGGCTTCATAGGCGAGCCGCCTCACGGCGGCTAAGCGGACATTGATGGTGGAGGGTGCGAGGTTCTTCTGTTCGAGGAAAAATCGATAGCGAAGAACGACAGTGCGGTTAAAGGCCAAGCGCGGCTCGGAACAGTACCACCCGATAAATTCGTCGATGGCATGACCGTATGACTCTTGCGAACTGGCCGCTGCGAGCGAATGAAGAACTGCATTCTTCGACTGCTCCAAGTCGGGCAGCCGAAGTATTGTTTTGGCCCTGGAGCGTTTCGATGTTTTCCGACGTGCCATACTGGCGGCCTCCCAAGCCGCGGTCAGTATGGTCGTTCAGCTGGAGCCTGATGGTCTCGAAGTCCGTTTGCAGCGAAGTTCCGGTTAAGCCGACCACCCGAAACCTGCAAGCTAATGAATTTCGGCCACAGAGCATTGGAAGCTGTGTTTTCGATGGCCGTGGCCCGCATGATAGAAGATCATCGCATCGGATCGCATGCGACGGGCCGACCGGCATTCAGCAACGAGAAACTGGAGAGTGAAGCAGGGCTATTGTTGATGTACGATTCGCGCAAACCTTTGAGAGTTTCTAACAAAGCCTATTCTGCCGTTTCTCACGCTTGACCCGGCACGATTGTGGGGCGCATACTCGGTCGACTATGTCAACCACGGACGTGCTCGACAAATACCTTCGCGAGATTCACGACGCGCGCTTCAAGGAATTCGAAGAAAACGTGGTCCGCCGACAGGCGCTGTTCGAGCGTGCAAAGAAGTTCGAGCAGAGCCGGGACAAACGCCGCAGGGAATTTCTGAAGGGCATCGGCGTCGATTTAGTGGCGTTCGATCGCGAACAAGAAAAAGAGTTGAAGAGTCAAGAGCAAGAACTAAAGGCTTATCTCGACGAATTCAAGCCGAAGGCCGTGTCGCGACCTCTTCTGCAAGCTGCTGATCTTAAGGATGCGGCTCTGCGAGCCGGCGCCTTCGGTGAGGCAAAACACAGGCTGCTCCATCCGTATGCCTCCACGCTATTCGCGGCGGACAAAGGGGTGTTCAAGGATGTCAGCGGGGTCTCGGGCGACGGAGCGATCAATAGCGGTTGGATTTTTCCTGACGAAGCAGGCAAGATCCGTGTGAAGAATACGGGGCATTGTCCTGTTGCATGTTTCTTCGCCTGCGGCGGCCCTCCGGGCGAGGAGTTTGCCGTCCATTTCGCCTTCACGCCTGCGACCACGGCGAACTACGAAATGACCGCGGTGTTCGCCTTTCACGGCTTCTACATCCTTCGTTCCGACGATAGCTGGTACAACTGCCGGAATGCGAAAGTCAAATTGACGGTCTCGATGAACGCTCACCAGTACGTCGATGTTGGCTGGAAGGTCTTTCCGGCGTTGATCGACCGCGATGAGGACAACGTGGAAGAAGTGACGACGTACGATCGGACTCATTTCTTCGACTACACCACGGTGTTGAAGGGGGGCGATCCGGCGATCGTCACCGTAAAAGGGGTGATTGATGCGGATGCTCGTGGCGGCGGCGCCTATGCCGAGTTGAATTTCGAGGCCGGTACCGCGAACTACATCGAGCCGTTGCTGTTGTCGGTTCAACATGTGTGACGGCGCTGACCGAGGGTGTTAAAAGAACGCTGTAAACGACCAAGGGAAGAGGAGAATGAAAATCCGGCTCTGTGCAGGAATCTGAATAACTCATCGATTAACGGGGGTTTTCGAGGAGTGGATTTTTCAGTACGCTCGGCAGGATGAACGAGAGCGCATGGACAAAGATTCTGGGATGGCCGGGGTATAGGGTCTATCGCAGCGAGATCAACGAAGCAGCCAAGACTCTGCGTCTGTGGGTGCGCCGCAAGCCAGACAGAGCGAACGCAAAACTGGCCTATCAGGATTTCCTGACGCTCTGGAAGTACGCCAACCCCGACATCCCCGTCCTCAAACAGCTAAACAGGACTACGCCAAGCTATCGTCAATCTCTGAGCGAAATGCTGCCAAGTGATGTGCAAACCTGAAGTAATCCGAAGGCGGACACTGGATCGCGCGGTGGCTATCGGCCAGCCAGAGGTAAAATTGTCCAGAAGTCCTCTTCGAGGAGATCGCCACTCATCCTCCTCCAAGCCCGTTTCTGGCCAACTTCGGGATTGCCGACAAATACGGGAGTTGAGCAGTTGGATCAACACTGCGCCGTTAGCAAGGATCTACCCCTTTCGGCTGGCAGGGTGCTTCCGCCACAGTGGTCAATATGAAGTCCCCGAACAGGTTCGAAGTTGGGGCCACTACCGGTGTGGTGCAGGTCAGCCGTGGAGTCCTACACCTGGAGTCCGTCCCAGGACCAGTGTGGAATGCCGAGGCCGTTAGGCACATCATCGGCGGACTGGTGGTAGCGGGACATCGTTTTCGTGGTCGCCCAAGCGAAGTAGTCGT
>Ga0137418_10002087_pt1 | contig 18326 bp, 19 predicted proteins | sample CZODoug3_1_2_16f_FD_122242 | JGI IMG/M metagenome (GOLD analysis project Ga0137418, IMG submission 122242) | Vadose zone soil fungal communities from Angelo Coast Range Reserve, California, USA - CZODoug3_1_2_16fungal (Hybrid Assembly) | ecosystem: Environmental > Terrestrial > Soil > Vadose... | reverse complement strand
TCGTACGCTCAGGCACCGATGGCCGCCGCGTTCGGTATGTCAAAACGCTTCACGAGCTTTTTCATGTGTATGTGGATGAGGAAGGGGTTCTCCGCACCGAGCACACTATCTCGTTCCTGGGCCTCACCATCATTCGGCTTCATTACAAAATGTCCCCCGCTCCCATTAATTAGCGCCTCCCTGCAAGAAAAGGCAGCCCTGAAGCCTTAGAATAATGCTTGAAATTGGTCAATACGCGACCTGTCTTTAAGCCGCCTGTCTATTTGAGTTGAATGTCCGCCAGGCGCGGGCCCGATGGAAATAGCTGAAACAAACTCTGAGGTGGTGCGTAATTAAGACGACGGCCAAGTGTGGGCCTAATCTGGCAGGTGGAAGTGGGCCTGGTGTATGCCAGAAGCGGCCGATGGGCTGTGCGGCAGCACCGAGTGCGGGGGGTGGTCAGCTGTGACGCGATGTCTGTTCAACCCAGCGCTGACGCGCCGCCGCCAGGAACTGTTCTTTGTCTTTTTGGATCAGCTGGACAAGCGGTTGATTGCCGGTATCTTCGTGTTGGGCGGCCCATAGGACCATTTCGGTGAGGACGGGCGCCAGATCGATTCCTTTGGCGGTAAGAGAATAAATTAGTTTTCGCCCGTCTGAAGGGTCGCGTTCGGCGGTGATGATTCCATGAAAGAGCAGCCTCTGAAGACGATCGGCCAAGATGTTCGTAGCGATTCCCTCGTAGGAGTCCAGGAATTCCTTGTAGGAACGGAATCCGCGAAGCATCATGTCGCGAATGATCAGGAGCGACCAGCGATCACCAAGGATTTCCACCGAAGCATTCAGGGGACACTCCGAGCGCCACTTGGGGCTGGCTCTCCTTTTCGGCATATCCAGAGTCTAACCTATTTTCACTTGCATTTCACAAGTAAGATTGGCAGACTGACTTTCGACTTGCAAGAGAACTTCAGGCGAAAGGGCTGTTGAACATGTACGATGGGCGGCAGCCAGACACAATAGACATTTCCGGTTTGGGGAGACCATCATGACTTTTCTAAGTGACTTGAAATTCGCGATCCGCTCTCTCTCGCGCAGCAAAGGTGTGGCCATCACCGTGGTGCTCACTCTGGCGCTGGGCATCGGCGCAAATGCCGCGATCTTCAGCCTGGTGCGCGGCGTACTGCTGCGGCCGCTGGTGAATAGCGACGAGGAGCGACTTGTTTACATCCAGCAAAGCGCGCCAGGCATGGGCCCTGGAGAAGTCCCATTCTCCGTGCCGGAAATTCAGGACTTGCAGGCAGGCATCAAAACCCTTAGCTCCTTCGGGCAGTTCTCCACCGTCGGTTTCACGATGATTGGCCTCGGAGAACCTCGGGAAGTTCGCGCCGGCGTCGTGGACGGCAACTATTTTGACGTGGTAGGACTCCGCCCCGTCCTCGGACGTCTCATCGGCCCGCAGGACGACGGTGCAAAAGCCGCTGGCGTGGTGGTCCTGACCTATCGTTTCTGGTCGACAGTATACAAGAGCGATCCCAGCGTCATTGGTAAGAACGTTCGTCTCGGCGGGGGCTTTGGCGATAGATCTGCCACAATCATTGGCGTCCTCGAACCGTCCATCCCCTATCCGGCGGATACGGAACTTATCGCCAACATTGTCACCAGCCCCCATCATCTGTCCGCGACGATGCAGAATGGGCGCGTGCATCGCATGACCGAACTCTTCGGCCGCCTCGCTCCCGGGGCTACTCTTGATCAAACCCGGGCCGAGCTTCGCACCGTCTACGCAGCGATGATGAAGGATCATGCCGACGCTTATTCGCCCCAAGCGCATTTCCAGGTCGATGCCAAACTCCTGCGCGAGCAAATCACTTCCGGAGCGCGAACCGTTCTGCTGGTTCTTCTTGCCGCCTCCGGGCTGGTGTTTATCATTGCTTGCTCGAACGTGGCAAATCTAATCCTCGCGCGCAGCGTCCGGCGTGAGGGCGAACTCGCTATCCGCGCGGCTCTGGGCGCGAGCGCGGGCGCGCTGCGCCGCACTTTGCTGGCGGAGAGTCTTATTCTTTGCGTCGCGGGCGCCACTCTCGGTGTAATCAGTGCGCGGCCGCTCCTCGCCGTACTTGCGCGTTACGCCTCGCGCTTCTCCGTCCGCGCGCTGGAACTGTCGGTGGACTCCAGCATGCTTTGGGTTGGAGCGGGTCTGGCGGTGGTCTCAGCGGTTCTCCTGGCCTTCGTGCCGCGCCTTCCGTCCGCGAACGCTTCGCAGGGTTCTAATCTCGCCAGCGGCAGCGTACGCATCACCGGCGGCACAAACCGCCGCCTGCGCATCTTTGCCGTCACGCAAATCGCGGCCTCCTTCATACTCCTTGCCGGCGCCAGCATGCTGCTTAAGACGCTTCTTTCGATCCAGGCGGCGCAGACCGGGCTCGACACACGCCACGTGCTGGCAATCAACGTCCCCACCGTTTCCTACGGCAAAACTCCTGAACAAGTCGTCGAATTTTACAAGGAATCGATCCGCCGCATTGAGGCGCTGCCTGGTGTGACCAAGACCGCCTTCGGCCTGGTTGTTCCCTGGCGCGATGCCGGCAGCTTTGGCCCGGGCCTGCAATTCTCTGCGGATGGCCATGTCCGCGCGCCCGGCGAGGAAGATCCTCGCGCCCAGATGCGTACTATCTCCCCCGGTTTTTTTGCCGCGCTGGGCGTTCCTATTATCGCCGGCCGCGATTTCAATGCGCTGGACGGCGAAAAAGGTAAAGAGCCGGTGGTTATCGTCAGTCAGACCCTAGCTCAAAAAATGTTTCCCAACCAAGACCCCATTAATAGGCATGTCTACTGGACGGATCCGGTGATGAAATTCATCCCCGGGATCAGCGTGGCGCCTCACCGCATCATCGGAGTCACTGCCGATATTGATGACGAACACATCGTCCCCGGCCCAATCCTGACGGTCTACAATTCCATGGAAGAAGGTCCCATGTTTGGCGGCCGCCTCTTCGTCCACACCGGCGCAAATCCTTATGCCCTCGTCACGCCGGTGACACAGCTCATTCGTGGCATGTCGATCGACCAACCGGTAGAGCGTGCCGCTACGCTCGAAGACGTACGCGCGGAAGTTCTCACTCCGGATCGCCTCAATACCGTGGTATTCGGAGTGTTTGCGGCTGCCGCGCTTGCCATTGCCTTGGTCGGAGTAGCAGGCGTGCTGGCGTTTTCGGTGAGCGCGCGGACGCGCGAATTTGGCATTCGGCTCGCCATTGGATCGCAGCCGCGGGATTTGCTGACCGGTGTCATCGTCGAAGGCGCGGTTATGGCGGCGGGGGGCGTTCTAGCCGGCGCGGTATTTGGCTACGCGCTGGCGCGTCTGGCAGGGAGCTACTTCCCCGACGTGCGTATGCCCAGTGCCTTGCCGGTGGTCATCTCCGTGGTCGTGCTGTTGATCGCGGCGGTCGTCGCATCCGCGTGGCCGGCGGCGCGTGCTGCGCGAATCAATGTCATCGAAGCGCTGCGGTCGGAGTGACCGGCCCCGGCCACTTGCGGTGCCGAAGCTGATGGTGTGTGTGGCGGTGGTGGGCGAAAATCTTCGAGAACCTTAGAGTACATGCCTAAAATCCAGTAAGGGGTGGGAGATGAGCAAGGTACGAGTACTGGTGGGAACACGGAAGGGCGCATTCATTCTGAGCTCCGACGGAAAACGCGAAAAGTGGGACATCAGTGGTCCGCATTTTGCCGGCTGGGAGATGTACCACCTGAAGGGGTCCACGGTCGATCCGAATCGCATCTTTGCCTCGCAGTGCAGCGGCTGGTTTGGGCAGATCATTCAGCGCTCCGACGACGGCGGCAAGACTTGGATACAGCCGGGGACACCGCCCGGCGAAGAGAAGGGACCTGGGGGAATGCCCAAAGGCGAGAGCAACAAGTTCGTCTACGACACTTCCGCGGAGACTGGGAAACCCCTCACTACCCATCAGTTCTACGACGGCAATCAACATCCGTGGGAGTTCAAGCGCGTCTGGCATCTCGAGCCGTCGCCCAGCGATCCGGACACCGTCTATGCCGGAGTGGAAGACGCGGCTCTATTCCGTTCGACCGACGGCGGAAAGAACTGGCAAGAACTCTCGGGACTCCGTGGCCATGGCACTGGCCCGCGCTGGCAGCCCGGCGCCGGCGGGATGTGCCTGCACACTATCATTCTGGATCCGAAAGACCCCAAACGCATTTATATCGCCATCTCGGCGGCGGGCGCATTCCGCACTGACGACGGGGGCACGACCTGGAAGCCCATCAACAAGGGTCTCTATTCCCAATACATTCCCGAACCCACTGCCGATGTCGGCCACTGCGTTCATCACGTGGCGATGAATCCTTCGCGGCCGGGCGTGCTATTTATGCAGAAGCATTGGGACGTGATGCGCAGCGACAACTCCGGCGACTCATGGACGGAAGTCAGCGGCAACTTGCCGACGGACTTCGGCTTCGTCATCGACGTTCACGCGCATGAACCGGAAACCATTTATGTCGTTCCCATCAAGAGCGATGGCGAGCATTTCCCTCTTGACGGCAAGCTGCGCGTGTACCGCAGTAAATCCGGCGGTAACGAATGGGAGGAGCTGGCGAAAGGTTTGCCGGAACGCGATTGCTATGTGAACGTCCTGCGTGATGCCATGTCAGTCGACACACTCGACAAGTGCGGCGTTTATTTCGGCACCACCGGCGGGCAGGTCTACGCTTCGGCGGACGCTGGAGACAATTGGATGCCGATCGCGCGGCATCTTCCGGCTGTGCTCTCGGTGGAAGTCCAGACGCTGCCATGATTCGAGTCGTGCTACCGGGCCACTTGCGGACGCTGGCGCACGTGAGTTCCGAGGTGCAGCTGGAGATTGTGGGTCCGGTCACGCAGCGGTCCGTGCTCGACGCGCTCGAAGCGCAATATCCAATGCTGCGCGGAACGATTCGCGATCACGTGACGCGGGAGCGCCGCCCGTTTCTGCGGTTCTTTGCCTGCGAAGAAGACTATTCCCTGGAGCCGCCGGATACGCCTCTGCCTGACGCGGTCGCATCGGGGAAAGAGCCCCTTCTCATTATTGGAGCTATCGCCGGCGGCTAAGCGGCGGCTCTGCTCCGGAATTTCCTTATCTCCACAAACGAGCTTACAATCTGTAGGCTTTGAACTGGCAATATCTCTGGAGGAAAATTCATGCCATCAGACACGCAAACGGCTCCGGTCTCGAAGAAGGGCCTCTTGGCCGGACGCATCATGAGCGGATTGATTATTGCGTTTCTCGCATTTGACGGGGTCTTTAAATTCGTGAAGCCGGCTCCGGCCCCCGTCGTGGAGACATTCGCTCGCCTGGGTTGGTCCCTCAGCCTCGCGCCGGTTCTCGGGATCGTTTTATTGGTATCCACTGCCCTCTATGCGATTCCGAATACCTCCGTTCTTGGCGCGATCCTGCTGACTGGCTATCTTGGTGGCGCCATTGCCACGCACCTGCGCGTCGGTGATCCATTATTCAGCCATGTTTTGTTCCCAACGTATATGGGTGTTCTGCTCTGGGGTGGTCTCTACTTGCGCGATAACCGTCTGCGTGCGCTCATCCCGTTCCGAACTCGACCCGCGGCATAGTTAAAAAAATGGCCTAGCTGCATGCTGAGTGGATTGGACAAGGTGAATAGAGCCGCGAGCAGCGGGTTCTGACTAATCGTGGCGCGCGCCGTGGAGGACTTTGACTGCGTGTGGGAGCAGGTGGGCCACCGCTTCTAACGACTCGACTGCACCTTTAGGGCTTCCCGGCAGATTGACGATCAAAGTTTTAGTTCGCACAGCAGCGGTGCCGCGCGAGAGGATGGCCGTCGGTGTGTGCTCTAATCCTTTGCGGCGCATTTCTTCGGAGAGTCCGGGGACGATGCGGTCAGCGACTGCTTGAGTCGCTTCCGGCGTATTGTCGCGCGGTCCGATCCCCGTTCCGCCCGTAGTCAAGAGAACGTCCACGCGGCCGGAATCGGCGACGGCGCGCAACTGCTCACGGATATTTGCGGGATCGTCGGAAACATGCAACGCCGAAGTAATTTCCCAGCCCAGCCCGCGACAGAAGGCCACAACGGCGGGGCCAGACAAATCCTCGCGCTCGCCCTTGGTCACAGAATCGCTGACAGTGAGGACCGCTACGCGCATCTGCGAGGATTCTTCAGGGGATTCACGGCGTGGGAACCGTGTCGCGATTGGACTCATCCATCAGCCGCATCGCCTCCATCAACAGTCCAGTGGTATTCCGCGTGGTGGTTGTCTTCGTCGAGGCATTCGCGGCGTTGAAATCGATCTCGAACTCTCCCGCCGTCCAAAGAACGACTTTATAAACTGCGTCGTCGCCTTCGACTTTTCCGATCTTCGCATCGCGGCACTGCCCGCTCGCAAAATAAAGTTCGCCTTGCGCGCCGTCGTGTTGCACGATTAACCGGCATGACTTCTGCCCCATCTCCAGCGACTGCATCAGGTCGATCATGCTCATCTCTTCGAGGCGTCCTTGAATGACGCCGGGCCGCGAGGCTTTCTTCTGCAGCTTTTCGAGGTGCAGGCGGTCGACCACTTTTTTCGTGATGCGCACCAAATCCTTGATCAAAAATGGCTTGGTGATGAAATCTTCGACGCCGTCCACCAGCGGCCGCAGACGCTCTTCGATGTCCGGGCGGCTGGCCATGAACAAAAACGGGATGTGGCGTGTCGATTCGCGGGCGCGCAGTTTCTCGAAAAGCTGTCGGCCGTCCAAACCCGGCATTTTGTAATCGCAGAGGATCACATCGGGAGGGGAATCCACGACCTTTAGAAGCGCGTCCGCGCCGTCCGTGGAGGATTCCACTTCGCAGTAAGATTCCAGGCCTTTGATGATCAGGTCGCGCACCAGCGGATTATCGTCCGCCAGGAGCAGCTTTACACTCTTGTGCCCAGAGGTGCTCATCGCGCGCGCCTCTTGGAGGCTTTCCGCCGATGGAAGTCCCCGCTCTTCCCGCCGGTCTTCTCGGTGAGAACAATATCCGTGATTTCCATCCCTTTATCGAGGGCTTTGCACATGTCGTAGACTGTGAGGGCCGCAGCGGTAACGGCGACCAGGGCTTCCATTTCCACGCCCGTCTGGGCAGTCGTCGTAACTGTGGATCGCACTTCCACGCCATTTTGGCACAGCCGTGCGGTCACATCAATGTGCGTCAGCGGAAGTGGATGACAAAGAGGTATCCACTCCGCGGTCTTCTTGGCCGCGGCGATTCCTGCGATGCGCGCCACTTCCAGAGGATTGCCTTTCGGGTTTTTCAGCCGGCGCACTGCGCTTACGACACGCGGCTTCATCTTCACAAAACCTTGCGCGGCCGCTGTCCGTGTCGTCACGGATTTCGCCGACACGTCTACCATCCGCACTTCGCCTTTCTTTCCATAGTGGGAGAGTTTTGCCATGTCCGGGCGAACTTAAACTACATCTTTCCTCAGCAGAATCGAGACCCTCTCGCCGACCTCGATGTTTTCTCGGTCGGCTGGCACAACCAGGAAGCAATTCGCTTTGGCCAGAGCCGCGATATCGCCTGAGCCTTGCCACTTTAAGGCTTTCACCTCTGGCACAGTGCCACGCCACTCCACGCGAGCAGGTAAGAAATGAGCCAGCCCGGACTTTTCCTTCAGTGCTTCCGCCAGCCGCGCCTCGACCAAAGGCAAGGAGCGCGGCTCCGCACCGCTCAGTAAATCAATCGCGGGGGCCACAAACAATTCGAACGTCACCATCGTCGAGACCGGATTCCCCGGCAAACCAAACACGGGTTTTCCTTGGCAGACTCCGAATACTGCAGGCTTTCCCGGCCGAATCGCCACCGCATCGAAAAGGAATTCCGCGCCCATGGCCTTAAGCACGTTTTCAACGAGGTCGTACTTCCCCATGGAGACGCCGCCGGAGAGCACCAAAGCGTCTTCCTTCAGCCCACGCTCGATTTTCGCACCCAAATCCTCGATGCGGTCCGGCGCGTTCCCCAGGATGACCGGTTCGCCGCCCGCGATGCGCACCTGCGCGGCGAGCGAAACACTATTGCTGTTTCGAATCTGAAACGGGCCGGGCGTCTCATCGATCAAGACAACTTCGTCCCCGGTAGAAAGTATGGCCACGCGCGGACGCTGCGCGCATTGCAATTGAACGGCACCTACCTGCGCCGCGAGCGCCAGTTCAGCATATCCGAGCCGCATCCCCGGCTTGAGCATGGCTTGGGCGGCTGCCGCCTCGCTTCCTCTCGGCACAATGTTCTGACCTTGGTGTGCCGCTCGCTCGAATCTCACGACATCGTTTTCGCGGCTGGTGTATTCAATCATCACCACGGCATCAGCACCTTCAGGAACAGCGGCGCCGGTCATGATTTGCAGGCAAGTTCCGGAAGTGAGTACGTCCCTCACCGTGTCGCCGGCCTTAATTTCTCCCACGCACTTCAGTTGCGCGTCCGGCACCGCTTCACTCGAACGAACCGCGTAACCATCGCGCGTCGAGCGGTTAAAGGGCGGATACTCACGGTCGGTTTTCACCTCTTGCGCTAACACTAATCCCAGCGCGTCCCACACGCTTACGGCAGCGGTCGCGCGCGGTCCCTTCCTCTTCCCAACTTCTTCGATGACTTTATTCCGGGCTTGCTCGTAGGTGAGCATGGTGTGGATCTTGCGGAGCCGGCTATAACCAACGGGCGAGCAAAGTGCCCGCCGGTACAATCGTGGCATCCCTCTCGGGTCCCGTTGAAATCATACCAATCTCCACTTGCAGAAAATCGGAAACAAACCGGAGATAGTCGATCGCGGCTTTCGGGAGCTTGGAGCCCTCTTTCAATCCATAGGTTGTCTCATTCCAGCCGGGCAGCGTTTTGTATTCCGGAGTGACGTGCTCATATTCTTCCGCAAGCGCGGGCATTTCTTTCAGCGGAGTGCCCTTGTACTTGTAACCCACGCAGACTTGAATTTCGCGCTGTGTATCGAAAACGTCGAGCTTGGTGACCACCAGAGAATCGATTCCGTTGATCATTTTCGCGTAGCGCAGCACTTGCAGATCAAGCCAGCCACATCGCCGCGGCCGCCCAGTCACCGCGCCAAATTCCTTTCCGCGTTCGCGCACTTCTTTTGCTTCGAGGTCGGGCATTTCCGTCGGAAACGGTCCGCCGCCCACTCGGGTGGTGTACGCTTTCGAAATTCCCAGAACGTTCTTGATTTTCGTTGGGGGCACGCCCACACCGGTCGAAGCACCGCCGGACGTCGCGCTCGAGGAAGTTACATAGGGATACGTCCCATGGTCGATATCCAGCATAGTCCCTTGCGCGCCTTCGAAGAGCACGGACTTCCCCTCGTCCAGCGCGCGATTCAACAATTCTGCAGTGTCGCAAATGTAGCCGCGAATCTTTTCGCCCAGTCTTAGTGTTTCTTCCACTTCACCCGAAAAGTCGATGTCGGCGCCATAAGCGCCTCTCGCCAGCCGGTTCTTCTCCGCAACGACGTGCGCGGCTTTCTTACGAAACAACTCCGGGTCCAGCAGATCACACATGCGCAGACCGCGCCGTGCCATTTTGTCCTCGTACGCAGGGCCGATGCCGCGGGAAGTCGTGCCAATTTTGTTCGCGCCGCGCGCGCCTTCGGCGGCTTTATCCAGTTCCCGGTGATATGGAAAAATCAAGTGCGCGCGATTGCTGACGTGCAAGCGCCCCTTCACGTCGATTCCAGCTTTGCTGAGCGTGGCGATTTCCGCGACGAGCGCAGCTGGATCCACCACCGTGCCGGTTCCGATCACCGCATGTTGCTTCGGTCGCAGAATCCCGCAAGGGATCAACTGCAGAACATAACGGTCTTTTCCGATGATGACGGTGTGCCCCGCATTGTGGCCGCCGGCAACACGCGCAATGTAATCAAAGGACCCGGAAAGATAGTCGACGACTTTCCCCTTGCCCTCGTCGCCCCACTGCGCCCCCACCACCACCACGGATTTCATCCAGACCCTCTCCTCGACCACACCCCAGCGGCTTAACGTTTACTTTGCCTTGACTGCTTTGGAGGTCACCAAGAAACGGCAGGTTCTAATCGTAAGCTCGCTCCGCCCCCAACGCAAGCAAGCCCCTCACCCACCCTCATTTCGACAAAACTCGATACCGGAAACAGCTCACCAGATGGTCGTTCACCATGCCCGTGCCTTGCATTAGCGCGTAACAGATTGTTGAGCCGACAAAGCGGAAGCCGCGCTTCTGAAGATCCTTGCTGAGAGCGTCAGACTCGAGAGTCTTCGCTGGGACACTCTTGCGGGACTTGCGGGCGTTTTGTTTGGGCCGGCCACCGACGAAGCGCCAGATGTATGCGTCGAACGTGCCGAATTCTTTTTGAACTTCGAGGAACGCACGGGCGTTCCCGATCGTCGCGTCGATTTTCAAGCGGTTGCGGATGATCCCAGCGTCGCGCAGTAGTTCGCGGACTTTTTTCTTGTCGTAACGCGCTACCTTGGCCGGATCGAACGCGTCAAACACTTCGCGATACCTTGCGCGTTTTCGCAAGATCGTGTCCCAGCTCAATCCCGCCTGTGCGCCTTCCAGAATCAAAAACTCAAACCAGGTGTGCTCGTCGTGCACCGGTACACCCCATTCCTCATCGTGATATGGAATGTTCAGCTCACTCGTCGCCCAGGGACAACGCACTCTGATGTTTTGTTGGCTTGCTGTCATGATCTTTGTATTCTCACTCGCTACAATGCTCTCATTTCTGTTCCGGCGCGGCGATAAGCCACTGCTGTTGCCATATAAAATGACGCGTTCCTGGAATTGGACGCCAACCGTCCGCGGAATTGGCCGCGTTAGCGTTTTTTGTAACGACAGCTTTGGCTCCAACGGAGGAAAACAGCGCGAGAACCTGCTGCCTTCGTGCCGCACCGGCTCTGATGAACCGCGACTGCTGCTCATCTGGAATTTCTACAATGATGCGCACGCCCGCGAGGTGCGCCCAGTAGGCATCCAAGCCGGTTCCGATATAGCCGACATCCGTTCCTGGCGGAATGCCCATTTCGTGGAGCCGCTGCGCAACTACCCACGGTTCGAACGGTTTGTTGCGCGCTACATCATAAAGATCGCGACCAGCGGCCCACGCAATGGCAAGCGCAGGTGCCAGAATGATGACGAAATGAAAGCGCCTCACCAGGAGCGGCCCCGCGCCGGTGGCGATCTTCATTCTCGATAGCATCCACATCATCAACATTAGCGCGAAAGGAGCGACGTAACGAAATTCAACCAGAACGAGCGAATACATCGCCAGCGCCGCCACCGAAGGCAAGAACACCAGCGATGCTCCGGAGGAAGATCTTCCCCATCCAAGCAGCTTTCTCCCGACAACCACGATTGCCAGTAAGACAACCCAAAGGGCGCCGCTCTTTGAAAATATTTTCAAATACATGTTCGAAGCGCGAAAAAGCGCCCAGGCCTGAGCCTTCACGGAAAAATGCGGCCGCACACCGTCATACCAGTAAGAGGGGTCATACCAGGGCGAGTACGAACCCGGCACCGGCGAGGAAAATTCGAAGACCTCCGGATCTGAGAAAATTTTCCGGCTCGCGTGAAGCGGTGTGCCAGTTCCGGGAGGCTCTCCCTGCCAGTGCACTGATCTCGTCGCGCGATTCACGAATTCGGCGTAGTTGATACGGCCGGAATCGCCAAAAGTGGGCCGTCCTTTCGCCGCCGAAAGCGCCAAGATAAACGGCACGGTGATTCCCGCAAACACCAACGTCGCCAGCAGAGTTCGGAGCGCCGCGGAAAGGAAAGAGGCTCCCGCGATTCTGCTCAGGCAAAACGCGCTGAAAAGAAAGACGAAGGCCAGAGGGAACATCGCTGCTTTGGCTAGGTAGCCGACGCCCAGGAGCGCCCCAAATCCTGCAAATACAAGCAAGTTGCCTCGTCCATCTCGAATTCGAAATAGGAGCGCGGTGGCAAGATAGACCAGCACGGCAACGCACAAATCCGGCGTGGCCCACACCGGGCCTAGCCAGTAGTAACTGGCCCACAGAAAAAAGATGCTTCCCCAGATCCACATCGTGCGCGACGGAACCGGCAAGTATTTTCCAGCTAGTTCGCCCGCAGCTTCCCGCTGCAAATTCAATTCCTTCTGGAACAAGCCGAAAGAAGCGAAGCTTGCGATATAGACGGCAAAATTCAGGAGGTGTGCCGCCGTAAAATCCCACTCCACGGGTGGATGAAAGAAGCGAAAAACGAGACTGAGCAGAAACGGGTAGAGCGGACTCCAGTAGGCGTTGACGAGCTGGTGCAAACCGCCGCGCGCCGTGGCCCAGCCGATTTCGATGTACGAAATGCTGTCGGGCGTCACGTCATTGCGCCGCGCCAATACATTCAACAGTCCTAAAACCAGGACCGCGCACCAGAAGAAAAATCGTGGGTAAGGTTTGGCCAGAGCACCTGCTGGAGAATACGCATCCCGCTCTTTCTCCAGTAGGCCTGTCAACTGACGCACTCTTCCTCCGCGCTACAATTAATTTGTAGCTTGCGCGAAGATTATGTCAGGAGTTTTCCCCAAGGTGGTAGGTGAAACGATCTCTGCCAAAAAAATCGGGGGCGCCTCGATCCGATCGCGACGCCCCCGAACGCCCTAAATTTTACGCGATGTGCCGTTCCAGCGCCTTGGTGATCTGCTCTTTCGGCACCGCTCCAACAATCTGTTCGACGACCTGCCCGTTTTTGAACAGCAGCAACGTGGGGATTCCCTGCACGCGATATTTTCCCGCGGAATTCATCGCCTCATCGACGTTCAACTTCATCACTTTAAGCTTGCCCGCGTAATCGTGCGCAATCTCGGCCACCGTTGGCGCGAGCATGTGGCATGGTCGGCACCACTCTGCCCAGAAATCCACCATCACGGGCTGCGAATTACTGGCCGTCAAAACCTCGGCTTCGAAATTCCCATCGGTTGCTGACTGAATTGAATTGTCTGCCATGTTCTTTATCCTCAGCGGCTTATCCGCCGTTGGCGGACCGCTTCGCTCTCCTTATTCGCTTTAGTTAGATGTTCCAGCTGGCTTTTGGTTTCGTGCGGCTTGCCCCGCAGCCTGAGTTCCCTGCCCCGCCCCTCGGCCCGTTTCCCCCGAGCCTGAAGCGGCCGTTCTTGAACTTTGCGCGAGTGGGGACAATCCGCGAGCGGTTCGCGCAGCCTCATACAGCTTCGCATACTCTGCCGCAGGCGTCTTCCACGAAAAGTCCTTCGCCATTCCGTTCAACTGGATGCGCTTCCAGATCCGCTCATCCATGTAGTGATGGAGCGCCTGCCGCACCGCGAACAAAAGAGCCTCACCGGTATACTCCTTGAACTTGAACCCGGTCCCTGTCCCGTGTTCCAGGTCGAACGGCTCGATACTGTCGTCCAACCCGCCGGTGGCTCTCACAATTGGCACCGTACCATACTTCAAGCTGTACATCTGATTCAACCCCGAGGGCTCGTATCGCGAAGGCATGAGGAATATATCGGCGCCCGCCTCCACCTTATGCGCCAGCGAATTGTCGTAGGCAATTTTCACGCCCACGCGCCCGGGATACGCCGCTGCCAGTGCGCGGAACAAATCTTCATATTTGCGGTCGCCCGTTCCAAGCACCACCAACACCAAATCCTCGCGCATCAACTCGTGCGCTTTTTCCGCAATCAAGTCGAATCCCTTTTGATCCGCGAACCGCGACACGATTCCGATCAGCGGCGTTTCCAGGTGGTCGTGCGACAATCCAAACAAATCGAGAAGTTCCTGCTTGCACACCTGCTTTCCGCTCAAGTCCTTCGCTGAATACTTCACCGCGATCAGCTTGTCCTTCTCCGGATTCCATGCGGTGTAATCCACGCCGTTCAGTATCCCGACGAGCCGGTCCGCCCGCCCTCGCACAACGCCATCCAGCCCATAGCCGTATTCCGGCGTCTGGATTTCCTGCGCGTATTTCCTGCTCACGGTCGTTAAATAATCCGAATAAACCAATCCACCCTTCAGCAGGTTCACGTAGCCGTAAAACTCAAGCCCGCCTGGATGAAATACCCCTTGCGGAATCCCTACGCGGTCCAAGATATCCTTCGTAAACTGCCCGTGATATCCCATGTTGTGAATCGAGAAGACCACCGGAATATCCTTGACCAGCGGATCATCTCCGTAAGACGTCCGCAGCAGCACTGGCACCAGCGCGGTCTGCCAGTCATGGCAATGAATCACATCCGCCGGCCAGACATGCTTGGCAATCTCAATCGCCGCGCGGCAGAATTCCGTGTAGCGCTCCGGATTATCCGGATAATCTCCGCTGCTCCCGCCATACAATCCATCGCGATCGAAATACTCCGCATCTTCCACAAAAAAATACCGCACGCCATTGAGGATCGTGCCATCGGCGATCGCCGGAAAACGCAGCCGCGCCCCACCCATGGGAATCGTCAAGCTCGGCATCACCACCGCTGTCGCCTTCGTGCCGCGGTACCGCGGCAACACCACGGCGCATTCGTGGCCCTGCGCCACCAGCGCCTTCGGCAGCGCCTCGACCACGTCCGCCAGGCCACCCGTTTTAGAAAACGGCAGCCCCTCCGATGCCACACACAGAATTCTCATCAGTTTCTAAGCGATCACTCCACAGCTAGCCTACGCTACCGGAGGGCTGAGAAGGCGTCAAGGATTCAGAGAGCTTTATTGTGAGACTGGCAGCCCAGAATCTCAATTTGCTTCGCCGACCAACTATTGGGGGAGTTTCGTTTCCACTTTTTCTGCCTATTTCGGGGAGAGCCCTGCTTACAAATTCCTCATGAAACGCTCAGGACTTCTTAGCGTTCAGGCGCCTACGCTTTATTGGTCCGCGCTGGTCATGCACACCGGCTCGGGTGAGGTCCTAATGTCCATCACCGTATTTCTGGCGTTTTGCATTCTTGGCTGTGACTTCCTGCTCTATGTCCTTTTCCAGTGGACCTACGGCGAGAAACACCGCAAACACGCCCGCCGCACAGCCGCCCGCGCCGAAAAACGCCGCTCCCTCTCCGGCAATCACGCTGCCAGAGTCGTGCAATTTCCCGAGTCCGCCGTGCAACACCGCACCGGCTACTTCTGATGCCGCCGCACAAGCTTACGCTAGGGGACGAATGATCTTCTTCAGCAGCGTGGCAGACCCCGCACTGCCGATGGATACGCTTCAGATGATTTAAGTCCAATGGGAGAGCAAGGGGACTTTCGTATAAGTCGAGAAGCCGAAACAAAAAACCGCCGAACCCAGTCAGTTTCGCCTCAACGCGTTCTGCCTGGGACTCGGCGGCTAAAGACTACCCTGTTATCCTAGCTACCCTTTCACCGGAATGGTGACTGGCTTCGCCAGCTTGAACGTCAACTGACTCTTGGCAGCCAGGAGGGTTACGTCCTTGTTTGCCTTGGCCTTGTTCGTATCCTTGGCATCGTTCTTGACTTCGCTCTTCGGCCCTGCGATCGAATTGGTGTCTAGTTGGTAGGACTTCCCGTGGATTACCACCGAAGCGATCGTCACCTTCACTTCGTTCTTTCTGACCTTGACGATGCGACAGGTTACTTGCGCGCCCTTTGGAATCACCGTCTTTCCATCCACCTGAATCGCGGTGATGAGGCTGGCGGCAAACGTGTCGCCGACTTTGTTCTTGTCCGTCGTCAGCGTTTGTCTTGCCGCCGCGCTGATCGCCGTACCTTTCGGCAAGGTGACCATCGTCGCGGGTTCTGCCGCTTTAGCGACCGCGGCGGGTTTTGCCGTCGCGGCACGTTTCGCTGCCGCGGCAGGTTTTGCTGTGTCGGCTTCCTTTGCTGTGTTACTGGCTTCGTCCGTGGCCGTCTTCGAGCAGCCCGCTGCCGTCAAAACGGCTGCCGCTGCCAAAGCAAGCCAGTAGTTCCGATGTACTTGAAAATTGAACACTTCACACCTCCAAAGGGGCACCCTTGGGGTGAATGGGATGAGGAGGCTGGTTGGACCCTTCACCGGTCGAAACTTACACACCAACTACGGAACAACGGGTATCCCTTGCCTTCCCTAAATCGTACAGACTCCCGTGGCTGGAGTCCCGGCGTATTCGCGGCGCGCGTTTCCTTCCCAGCACCGGCCTATCGGCCAGTACCCGGCGTTCTGCGAACCGATCCCTTGAACCTGCCAGTTGACAGCACTGCGGACCGGGAACAGACTTTCAATGTCGGGACACTCCCTGCTCCGCCCCAATTTGCGTTATTCGTATTTGCTATTGTCGTAACTTCTTGACCGCCTCCGGCGTATCTCAGGCTAGACTCCCTCAGGCCAAACTCTCGCAAGGGAAGACAGATGAATTCCACCAAGAACCCCGGCAGATTCGCAGGCCTGCTGTACATTCTTATGTCCATACCTGGCTTCTTCGCCATGGGCTATGTCCCCGGCAAGTTGATCGTCCACGAAAACGCCGCGGCGACCGCCAGCAACATCGCGGCCTCCGAGACGCTCTTTCGCCTCGGCATCGCAGCCCAACTCATCAGCCAGGCCGGTTTTATCTTCGTGGCACTGGCTTTGTACGACCTGCTCAAGGGCGTCAACCGGCGGCAAGCCTCGCTCATGGTGACATTGATTGTGGTCTCGATCCCGATCGCCTTTGTGAATGAGCTGAACTCCATCGCCGCCCTCGTCCTCGTGCGCGGCGCTGATTTCCTATCCATAGTCGAAAAGCCTCAGCGCGAGGCTCTGGCGATGCTGTTCCTCAATCTGCATTTTCACGGACTTGTTGTCGCCGAAATATTTTGGGGTCTGTGGCTTTTTCCCCTCGCGCTGCTGGTGTACCGGTCGCGATTCCTCCCGCGGTTCCTGGGCGTCTGGCTCGCCCTCGCCGGCTTCGCCTGGGTGCTCCTGAGCCTTACGGGCGTACTGTCGCCGCAATATTACGACAAGGTGTTTACCTTCACTCAGCCCGCCGTCCTCGGGGAGATGGCCTTCATGCTCTGGCTCGTCATCAAGGGCGCCAAACCGCCAGCGCTGGACGCCACAGCCTTGTCGTCGGCTGCATAGGCGCACTCGTGGCGCTTGACAAATCCGGCATTCGGCCCGGACACCGCCTAAGCTTAAACAGCGGCGGGTGGCCGAGCCTCTTACTCATGGGTGGCCTTCGCTCTTATCGAGGGCTACCCTGTGCTTATCGGAAGCACTCTATTCCTCCCTGTCTTCTCTAAGCTCTCTTTTCCATTTCAGCCGATCTCTCACGACAAGCCCCAAAGTCACCGCTCCAAAAGATAGAACGGCGGCACCAGCAATGGTCCCCGCTTGCATGGGGTCTCTTCCTGAAACGCCATCGTGGAGGAGCACGGCACCGATCCCGAAACAGACGATTCCAAAGAGGATACCAGGTACATCGTGCGGCATAGATTTGCCTTTCCAGTTCCGGGGGGGCTACGAAGTCAAATTGCGCTCAAGTTCGCGCGTTCGGAGGACTGGCGGGCTATAAGGTTTCTTCATCTCCGCGCCACAGAAGCATCTGGGGTTGGCCTTCTTGGTTTCGCCCGAAGTTTTGGTCACCACGAATTCACAGCCACAATCACGATTCTGGCACCGATAGACTTGGCGTTCTTTGGACATTGGCCTCTCCAGGGACCTGGAGTCTTGGATGGGCAGGTTCAGCCTACCAGCCGCTATAGGTGACTGAGGAGGTCCGTTAAATGCGTACGTAATTTCCCGTACGTAATTCCACTTACCAATACGGGCGTCATGGGTTTGCAAGCGAGGCCAAAAAAAATGAAGCCAACCACGGAACATGGGAACATCGAACTGACTGAAGCCCAAGCCAAGATCGTGGGCGTTCAACGACAGCCGGGCGGGTCGCGCAGCCTTAAGCTAGTGAGAAGAATTTGGGTGGCGTACCCTTTGGGGTTTGGCTTATCAAAGGGTGCGGGTTTAGAGTCAACTTCATGCTTGACGTCCCACCGTTTGAGGCTGCCGTTGATTTTGCTTTTTCCTGTTCGTCTCTCCTCCACAGAAACCATTCAATCGCCCTAATAGCCGTTCGACCCTCATTTTCGACCATTCGCTGTAAAACACTTAACATCTTCATTAAGGTGTGCTATTCTCCCTCGTGTACATCGAATCCCATCCCCGCCGTCTTCCTTCTTTCTGCACGGTTCGGCCCGCTTTTCCCTCTCAACGTCTAGACCTGCGGACGTTTCGACGTTCAGACGTTCTTTTCCGCCCATCTCCCGCACCAGCCTCAGGCCCTCAAGTATTACTTTTATCTAAACTCAAACCTCCGCTAAACCACGCAGAATCAACACTTCTAGAAGTGTTCTTTCTAAAGAACTTAAAACCCTTTGAAATCACCACTTATGAAAAAACAG
>Ga0137418_10002086_pt1 | contig 18330 bp, 19 predicted proteins | sample CZODoug3_1_2_16f_FD_122242 | JGI IMG/M metagenome (GOLD analysis project Ga0137418, IMG submission 122242) | Vadose zone soil fungal communities from Angelo Coast Range Reserve, California, USA - CZODoug3_1_2_16fungal (Hybrid Assembly) | ecosystem: Environmental > Terrestrial > Soil > Vadose... | reverse complement strand
CGTCCGCGGCGATCTCGCTCACCCGGCTGCGCGATTCGACGGTCATGCCGGCGAGGTGCGGGGTCAGCACCACGTTGTCGAGCGCAAAGAGCGGATGGCCCGGCTCGAGCCGGTAGTGCTCATAGACGTCGAGCATCGCGCCGGCAATGCGCCGCGAACGCAGGGCTTCGATCAACGCTTCTTCCTGCACCACCGCGCCGCGTCCGACATTGATGAGCCAGGCGCTCGGCTTCATGCGCGCGAAGCGGCTGTGGTTGAAGAGATGGTGCGTCTCGGGCGTGAGGGGACAGGTCACCACCACGAAGTCGCTGGCGGCGACGACCTCGTCCAGGGTCGCGGGTTCCGCCTCCGGCGGCAGGCGGTCGAGGCCGCCGCTGGTTGCCGAGCACGCGCATGCCGAAGCCGCGGCGCGCCACGGCGGCGAGGCGCTTGCCGATCTCGCCGACGCCGACGATGCCGAGGGTCATGCCGGCGATCTCGTGCGTGCCGGCGCCGAGCAGACGGGCGCCGTCCCACGTGCCGCCGCGCAGCGCGTTGGTGATCGCAAGCGTGTTGCGCGCAAGGACCAGCATCGCCATCGCGCAGTACTCGGCGACCGACTGCGCGTTGCCGCCGGGGACATTCGACACCATGACGCCGCGCGCGGTCGCCTCGGCGAGCGGCACGAGGTCGGTGCCGGTGCCGTGGATCGCAACGGCGCGCACGCGCGGCGCTGCGGAGAACAAACCTTCCGGGAGCTTGCTTCTGGTGATGACGCCGTCGGCCTCGCGCGCCAGGCGGCGGATGGTCTCGGGAGCGCTGTCCGGAGCCCAGATGAGCTCGGCGTTCTGCGACAGGCGATTCTCGCCGGCTGGCGCAATGGAATCGACGATAAGGACGCGGTGCATCAAACGGAAGCTAGCTTCTAAGCGGCAATAAATGCAGAGGCTTGGCGGCTTGCGCGGGCGCTCTTGCGTGGATGTTGTTGCGGTGCAGTAGGTTTGTCGCTTTGTCCACTTCCGCGACCTCATGCATTATTTCACTTAAAGAAGCTTCAGTAAATGTAAGACTCATAAAGAGAACTGCAGCTTCCAACCAGGGGGGAGTGCGGTGAGCCCGGCCGAAACCGGACCTATTAAGGTCCTGGTCATCGACGACAGCAACACTATCCGGCGTAGCGCGGAGATGTTCCTGCGCCAGGCCGGTTACGAAGTCATTCTCGCCGAGGACGGCTTCGACGCGCTGGCGAAGATCACCGACCACCAGCCGCGCGTCATCTTCGTCGACATCATGATGCCGCGCCTGGACGGCTACCAGACCTGCGCGCTCATCAAGCAGAACCCGAAGCTGAAATCCACGCCGGTGATCATGCTGTCCTCGAAGGACGGCGTGTTCGACCGCGCCCGCGGGCGGCTCGCCGGCTCCGACCGCTACCTCACCAAGCCCTTCACCAAGGAAGGGCTGGTTGCCGCCGTAAACGAGTACGTCAAACCCGCTTCCGTAGCTCCCTGAAAGGCACCAGCATGGCTATCAAGAAAATTCTGATCGTCGACGACTCGCCCACGGACCGCCAGGTCCTGAGCGACATGCTCTCGAAGAACGGCTTCAAGGTCGCCACCGCCGAGAGCGCCGAAGACGCGATGAACAAGGTCAAGCAGTCGCCCCCGGACCTCGTGCTGATGGATGTCGTGTTGCCGGGGCAGAACGGCTTCCAGGCGACCCGCACGCTGACGCGCGACGAGGCGACCAAGAGCATCCCGGTGATCCTGTGCACGAGCAAAGGCCAGGAGACCGACCGCGTCTGGGGCCTGCGTCAGGGCGCCCGCGACTACATCGTGAAACCCGTGAACCAGGCCGATCTCCTCGCCAAAATCGCGGCGCTCAGCTGATGGCCGCTGCCGAGCGCTCCGTCACCGCCAGACTTTCGCTGCGCGAGTATCAGCTCGCGCTGTCGGAGCGGTTGCAGAGCGCGCAGGCCGGCGCGCGCGTGCCCTCGAAGCTCGGCTTGCGGGTGGGAGGGGATGCGTGGCTGGTGGATCTCAGCGAGGCGGGCGAGGTGATTCCCGTCCCGCCGATTGCGCCGGTGCCGCTGGCGCAGCCGTGGTTCAAGGGCGTGGCCAACGTGCGCGGCAATCTCTATAGCGTCACCGATTTCTCCGCCTTCGTCGGCGCGAAGCGCGCCGCAATCTCCGACCAGGCGCGCCTGCTCATCATCGCCGAGCGCTTCCACGTCGGCGCGGCGCTGCTCGTGGAGCGCTCGCTCGGGCTGCGCAATGCCGACCGCCTGACGCCGCAGCCCGGCGCCGGCGCCCAGCCCTGGGTCCGCGCGCAATATACCGACGCCGACGGCCAGGTCTGGAGGGAGCTCGACATCGCCGGGCTCGTGCAGAACGAAGCTTTCCTGGAGGTCAGCGTATGAACCGCTACCTGGTCGCGCTGCTCGCCGCAGCGGCGCTCTCACCGTGCTACGCGCCCTCCTGCGCCGCCGAGAACGGCGTCAGCGCCAGCCGCATCCTCCTCGGCCAGGCCGCGGTGTTCAGCGGGCCGGCCGCGCAACTCGGCATCCAGATGCGTAACGGCATCAAGGCGTACCTCGATTACGTCAATGCGAACGGCGGCGTGCACGGCCGCAGGCTCGATCTGGTCACCGAGGACGACCGTTATGAACCTGCGGTGGCGCCGAGCGCCAGCAAGAGGCTGATCGAGGAGCACAAGGTCTTCGCGCTGCTCGGCTACGTCGGCACGCCGACCGGAGCGGCGCATCTTCCCGTGACGACGCAGGCGAAGGTGCCGCTCGTCGGCATGTTCACGGGCGCTGAGATCCTGCGGGTGCCGATGAGCCGCTACGTGTTCCACGTGCGTGCGAGCTACTACGATGAGACGGAGAAGATCGTCGAGCAGGTCGTGTCGACCGGCGGCAAGAAGATCGCCGTTTTTTTTCAGAACGACGCGTACGGCGAGGCCGGCCGCAAAGGAACGGAGATGGCGCTTACCAAGCGCGGCATGAAGATCCATTCCGGCGGCACGGTGGAGCGCAACACGGTCAAGGTCGAGGACGCGGTGAAGGCGATCAGCGGCTCCGAGCCCGATGCCGTCGTCATGGTGAGCGCCTATACGTCGTGCGCGGAGTTCATCCGGCAGATGAAGAAGGCCGGCAGCGGCACGACCTTCTACAACGTGTCCTTCGTCGGCAGCAAGGCGCTCGCCGATGCGCTCGGCGCCGACGGCAGCGGCGTCGCCATCTCCCAGGTGGTGCCGTTTCCCTGGGGCACGTCCGTGCCCGTGGTCAAGGATTACCAGCATCTCGCGAAGAGGGCCGGTTTCACCGACTACAACTTCAGCGCGATGGAAGGATTTCTGACCGCCAAAGTGATGGTCGAAGGCATGAAGCGCGCGGGCAAGAACCCGACGCGCGAGGGCCTGGTCGACGCGCTCGAGGGCATGCGCGACGTGGACCTGGGAGGCTTCTACGTCACCTATTCGCCGACAAACCATGCCGGCTCGAAGTTCGTCGACCTGACGATCATCGGGCGCAGCGGCAAGTTCCTGCGCTAGGGGATACCCATGGACAGACTCCAGTACAAGGTCGAAGCGAGCGGTGGAAAGGTTGAGCCCGCTTGGCGTGCGCGCGTCGCGAAGCGGGCGCGCGGGCGCCGGCTGCCGCTGCTCGCCACGCTGCTTGCGTTCCTGATCTTGATCGACGCTGGCGTCGTGATCTACGACGCGCGCGAGGCCACGTTCAACACGCTTTACGTCGCCGCGGTCGGCAAGATCCGCATGCTGTCGCAGCGCCTCGCCAAGGCCGCGCAACAGGCCTCGCAGAGCAACGCGGTCGCCTTCAAGCAGCTGCGCGAGAGCCGCGACGAGTTCGCCGCGGTGGTTACGCTCCTCGGCGCGGGCGGCGTGGCGAGCGGGGTGACGCTGCCGCCGAGCCCGGAGAAGGTGCGGCCGCTGGTCGGCGCGCTCGAGACGCAATGGCGCAAGACCGAGCGCAACGCGGGCCTGGTGATCGCCGAAGAGAAGAACCTCCTGGCTCTCGGCGCCGCGGTGCGCACGATCAACGACAACAACCCGGCGCTGCTCGAGCTGGCGGACGAAATCGGCGCGCTGAGCGTGCAGTCGGGCGGCAGTGCCCGGCAAAACGCGATCACGGCGCACCTCGTCATGCTCACCCAGCGCATGGCGAAGAACGCGAACGCGATGCTCGCGGGCGACGTGATCGACGCCGAGGTGGCGTTCCTGCTTGGCAAGGACACCAATACCTTCCGTGACCTGCTGGGCGGGCTGCTGCAAGGCAACGACGCGCTGCGCATCGCGCGGGTGAACGACGAGGAGCTGCGGGGCAAGCTCGGCGAGCTGGAATCCGGCTTCAAGCAGTACCAGGTCGGCGTGAGCCAGATCCTCGGCAACATGCAGCGCCTGGTGAACGCGAAACGCGCGACGCGCGACATCTTCAACGACAGCGAGGCGCTGCTGGTTGCCGCCGAGGACCTCGCCACCGGCTACGATGGCCTGATCGCGGCGCGCAAGTTCAACTTCATCGCCATGGGCCTCGCGTCGCTGCTGGCGCTCGCGGTGTTCCTGCTGATCGGCAAGGCGTTCGTCGACGACAGCCGCAACCGCGCCGAACAGAGCGAGCAGCAGAACCGCGCCAACGAGGCGGCGATTCTTCGCCTGCTCGACGAGATCGGCAACCTGGCGAGCGGCGACCTCACGGTGCGCGCCAAGGTCACCGAGCACATGACCGGCGCGATCGCCGACTCGATCAACTACACGATCGAGGAGCTGCGGCGGCTGGTGGCCGGCATCACCAAGGCGGCCGAGCATGTGAGCAGCGCCACGCACGAGGCGCAGACGGTGAGCGCGGAGCTGTTGCACGCGACCCAGCGCCAGGCCACGGAGATCCAGGGCGCGGGACAGGCCGTGACGCAGATGGCGCAATCGATGAACCAGGTCTCGGCGAACGCCAATGACTCGGCCAAGGTGGCGGAGACCTCGCTCAGCGCGGCGAACAAGGGCGCGCAGGCGGTGCAGAACGCGATCCGCGGCATGAACGACATCCGCGACCAGATCCAGGAGACCTCCAAGCGCATCAAACGTCTGGGCGAATCCTCGCAGGAGATCGGCGAGATCGTGCAGCTGATCTCGGACATCACCGAGCAGACCAACGTGCTGGCGCTGAACGCCGCGATCCAGGCCGCCTCCGCAGGCGAGGCGGGGCGCGGCTTCACCGTGGTCGCCGAGGAAGTGCAGCGCCTTGCCGAGCGCTCGGCGGAGGCGACCAAGCACATCGGCGCGATCGTCAAGAGCATCCAGCGCGACACGGGGGATGCGGTCGAGGCGATGGAGCGCAGTACGCGCGGCGTGGTCGAGGGAACCCGCACCGCCGACGAGGCCGACCAGGCGCTGCGCGAGATCGAGAAGATTTCGAATCGCCTCGCCGAGCTGATCGGCGCCATCTCCAACGCGACGCAGCAGCAGGCCGCATCCGCCGCCCAGGTGGCCGGCAAGATGAAGATCATTCTCGGCGTGACGCAGCTGACGAGCGAGGGGACGAAGAGGACCGCCGTATCGGCCGCGAGGCTGGGCGAGCTCGCCCAAGGACTCAAGAGCTCGGTGGCCGGATTCAAGCTCACGTAGGCGCCGCGCGAGGAGCGATGCCGGACACCACCATCCTTTCCTGGATCACCGCCGAGGTCGACCAGGCGCTCGAGCGGGTGCGCGACCAGATCGCGCGCTCCGGCGAAGCGCCGCTCGATGCGCGCGCGCTCGGGGGTTGTCCCGAGCACCTGCACCAGGTCAGCGGCGCGCTCAACATGGTGGGGCTCGCCGGCGCGACGCGGTTTTGCGAGGCGCTCGAGACGACCTTGAGCGGCCTCAACGGCTCGCGCGGCGAGGCGGCCGAGGTCGTCGATCGTGCTGTCGCAGAGCTGAAGCAGTTCGTCGATGACGTGGCGCGGGGCGAGCCGAACGTGCCGCTGCGCCTGTACCCGTCGTACCAGGCGCTCGCCGCGCTGCAAGGGCGCGCCGATTGCGCCCAGGTGGAGCTTTTCTTCCCCGATCTCACGCCGCCTGCGCCCGCTCATCCGACGATTATCAGCGCGTCTATGCGCGCATTCTTTCGCAGGTGAGAAGACCGGTCATCATTCATTGGCTGGGCGAAATGTTCGACCCGCAACTCGCGGGCTATTGGGGTGGGAAGGATCACGGCAAGGCGATGGATGTGGCGCTCGCGGTGATCGAGACGAACCGCGCCAAGGTGGACGGCATCAAGATCTCGCTCCTCGACCGGCACAAGGAAGTCGCGATGCGCCGCCGATTGCCCGGAGGGGTGCGCATGTATACGGGGGACGATTTCAACTACGCCGAGCTGATCGAGGGCGATGGGCAAGGGCACTCGGATGCGCTGCTCGGGATCTTCGACGCGATCGCGCCCGCCGCATCGGCGGCGCTAACCCGTCTTGCGGCGGGTGATGCCAAGGGTTTCCGCGACATCCTCGCGCCGACGGTGCCGCTCGCGCGTCACATCTTTGCCGCGCCGACTCGCTTCTACAAGACCGGTCTCGTGTTCCTAGCCTGGCTGAACGGTCATCAGGAGCACTTCGTCATGGTCGGAGGCCAGCAATCGGCACGCTCGGTGCTGGATCTCGCCGAGACCTTCCGGCTGGCGGACGCTGCCGGATTGCTGCGTGATCCCGAGCTCGCAGCGTCCAGGATGAGGCATTTTCTCGCCGTGAACGGCGTCGGTGGATGAGCAATCCGCCCGATCCCGAGCTGCTTTCGCTCAATACCGCTACGGTGCGGGAAAAGTGGAACCTGCGCCAGATGATCGAGGGTTGCGGGCGCCATCGCATCCGGGGAATCTCGCCTTGGCGCGACAAAATCGCGGAGATGGGGGCGAAGCAAGCGGCCAAGGCGATCCGCGACAACGGCCTCGCGGTAACGGGGCTTTGCCGTGGAGGGATGTTCCCGGGCGCGGACCGCAGGGCGCGTCAGGCGGCGATCGACGATAACCTGCGCGCGATCGACGATGCTGCGACGCTCCAGGCAAAGTGCCTGGTGCTCGTCGTCGGCGGGCTGCCGCCGGGCTCGAAAGACCTGGCCGGTGCGCGAGCTATGGTGAGGGACGGCATCGGCGGCGTGCTCGATCATGCGCGCTCGGCGGGCGTCCCGCTCGCGATCGAACCGTTGCACCCGATGTACTGCGCCGACCGGGCCTGCGTGAACACCCTCGCGCAGGCGCTCGATCTATGCGACGAGCTGGACGGCGGCGGAAGCGGAGCCCTCGGCGTCGTGGTGGATGCGTATCACGTCTGGTGGGACCCCTTGCTCAAGACTCATATCGAGCGCGCGGGCGACAAGCGCCTGCTTGCGTTCCATATCTGCGACTGGCTGGTGCCCACCACGGACCTGCTCACGGACCGGGGAATGATGGGCGACGGGGTGATCGACCTTCCGCTCGTGCGCTCGTGGATGGAAGAAGCCGGGTACCGTGGCTTTCACGAGGTCGAGATCCTGTCTTCTGGCAACTGGTGGCGGCGGGATCCGGACGAGGTACTGGCGACCTGCCGCATGCGGCATCAGAGCGCATGCTAGGTTTCAGCTCGAGTGCTCCCGTTTTGGCCGAGCAGGCGCCAGGCAAGGTAAAATTACGGCCCTCGGCTTTTGTCTTCATCCAGAAACGGGAAACGCTCCATGGACCGAAATCTGCTTTCCAAGACCGCTGCAGCCATGCTTGCCAAGGGCAAGGGACTGCTCGCGGCGGACGAATCGAGCGGCACGTGCGAAAAACGCTTCACGTCGGTCGGGGTCGAGAGCACCGAGGCGAACCGTCGCGCCTACCGCGATCTGCTCTTCACCACCAAGGGGATAGAGGAATTCGTGAGCGGAGTGATCCTGTTCGACGAGACGCTCAGACAAAGTACGATCGCCGGCAACGAGCCGTTTCCGGAATTCCTGGCGGGCAAAGGCATCATCCCCGGGATCAAGGTGGACAAGGGCATCCATGATCTTGCGCTCTCACCGGGCGAGAAGGTCACCGAGGGGCTGGACGGTCTGCGAGGGCGGCTGGGGGAATATTTCAAGCTTGGCGCCCGCTTCGCAAAGTGGCGCGCGGTCATCACCATCGGTCCCGGTATCCCCAGCCACGCCTGTCTTTACGCCAACGCGCACGCGCTGGCCCGCTATTCGGCGCTGTGCCAGGAAGCCTCGATCGTTCCCATCGTCGAGCCCGAGGTCCTGCTCGACGGCGATCACACGATCGAACGCTGCTACGAGGCGACTGAGGCGACCCTCTCCGCGGTGTTTGCGGCGCTTCGCGCCTACAACGTGTCGCTCGAGCACACCGTTCTCAAGGCGTCGATGGTGGTGTCGGGCAAGGATTGTCCGAAACAAGCGGGCGTGGATCGGGTCGCGGAGGAAACGGTGCGTTGCCTCAAGCGGACTGTCCCGGCGGCGTTGCCCGGCATCGTGTTCCTTTCCGGGGGCCAGAGTGACGAGGCAGCCACGGCACACCTGAACGAAATGGCAAGGGCGCCGGGGCTCCCTTGGCCCCTCACCTTCTCCTACAGCCGGGCGCTGCAGAATTGCGCGCTCAAGGCTTGGCGTGGGGCGCCGGGCAGCGTCGCTGCCGCGCAGAGGGCGTTCCACCACCGGGCTCGCATGAACGGGCTCGCGGCGCAGGGTAAATACCGTCCGGATTTGGAGAAGCAGGCGGCGTAGCAATGGCGAGCCCGCTCTACGAATCGAGCATCAGGAGCCTGCCGTTTCTCGGGCGAGGCAAGGTGCGTGATATGTACGCCGTGGGAGACGACCGCCTGCTCATCGTCACGACCGATCGCCTGTCGGCTTTCGACGTCGTGCTACCCGACCCTATTCCCGGCAAAGGAGAAGTGCTCAATGAGATGTCCAACTTCTGGTTCAGGAAGCTCGCGCACATCGTACCCAATCACTTGAACGGCGTGGCGCCCGAGACGGTGATCAAGGGCTCGGACGAGTCCGCTCAAGTCATGGGCCGGGCGGTCGTCGTGAAGAAACTCAAGCCGCTGCCGATCGAAGCGGTCGTGCGCGGTTATCTCATCGGTTCAGGGTGGAAGGACTACCAGAGCACGGGCGCCGTCTGCGGCATTCCGCTGCGCAAAGGGCTGAAGCAGGCCGACAAGCTGCCCGAGGTGATCTTCACACCCGCTACCAAGGCCGAAGTCGGCGCGCATGACGAAAATATTTCGTTCGATCAGGTGGAGAAGCTCGTCGGGAAGAAACTTGCCGCAAAGGTGCGCGAGGTCAGCATTCGCCTGTACCGAGAGGCGGCCGAGTATGCCCGGGCGCGCGGCATCATCATCGCCGACACCAAGTTCGAATTCGGCACCGACGCGGAGAGGAATCTCGTCCTCATCGACGAGGCGCTCACCGCGGACTCCTCGCGATTCTGGCCCGCGGACGAGTACCGGCCCGGAATCAGCCCTCCTTCATTCGACAAGCAGTACGTGCGCGACTACCTGGAGACGCTTCGCTGGAAGAAGACGCCCCCGGCGCCCAGGCTTCCCGCCGAAGTGATCGCGAAGACCTCCGAAAAGTATCGCGAGGCGCTGTTCCGTCTCACCGGGCAAAAACTGGGAACATAAGGATGACCAGCCGCTCGCCTCTTGTCGGGATCGTCATGGGAAGCGCGAGCGATTGGGACGTGATGCGCGAGGCGGCAAAGCAGCTCACCGATTTTTCCGTGCCCTACGAAGCCAAGGTGCTTTCGGCGCACCGCTCGCCCGACGCGCTTACCGAATGGGTGGAACACTCGAGCGCGAAAGGTGTCCGCTGTTTCATCGCGGGCGCAGGCGGTGCCGCGCATCTGGCCGGGGTGATCGCGGCGAAAACGACGCTTCCCGTGCTCGGGGTGCCGATGCCTTCCAAGTATCTGCATGGATTGGATTCGTTGCTGTCGATCGTGCAGATGCCCAAGGGGATTCCAGTCGCGACTTTTGCGATCGGCGAGGCGGGTGCTGCCAACGCGGGACTCTTTGCCGTCGCGATGCTTGCCCAGGGAGACCCGAAACTCGCCAAACTTCTCGCGCAGTTCCGTGCGGGCCAGGCCGAAGCGGTAAAGAACGCCAAGCTGCCGGGTTGAAACGGGCTTCGTCCCGCCTTTCCTTGCCAGCGAAAGACGACGCGCTCCAATCCGTTCCGATTCAGGATGCCGTGGCGATACTGCGACGCGGCGGATTGGTCGCTTTTCCCACCGAGACGGTCTACGGACTGGGCGCCGACGCGTCCAACCCCGCAGCGGTAGCGCGAATTTACGCGGTCAAGGGCCGTCCCGCGGGGCATCCCGTCATCGTTCATATCGGCGCCGTCGGGCAACTGGCTCGCTGGGCTCGCGAGACACCCGAGGTCGCAATCAAGCTCGCTGCGGCCTTTTGGCCGGGGCCGCTGACCCTCGTGCTGCGGCGTGCATCGGGTGTGGGTGATGAGCTCACGGGCGGCGAGGACACGATCGGCCTGCGCATCCCGGGACATCCGGTCGCTCTTCAGCTCCTTCGGGAATTCGGCGGAGGCATAGCCGCTCCGTCGGCCAACCGGTTTGGCCGGATCAGCCCGACGACGGCGGAGCATGTGCGAAGCGATCTGGGGAGCGAAGTCGATCTGGTCCTGGACGGAGGCGCATGCGAGATCGGCATCGAATCGACCATCGTGGATCTTTCTCGCGGGAGACCTGTGCTGCTTCGCCCCGGCCGAATCGGGGCAGAGGACATCGCGGCAACGCTCGGCGTCGCACCTCTATCGCGCGATTCAGATGCTCCACGCGCGCCCGGGACGCTTGCAGCACACTACGCGCCCCGGCAACCCCTCAGGCTCATCGAATCGGACAGGTGGGAGCGAAGCGTGCGCGGCATTCCGCGTGGCCGAGGCGTGCTGTCCTTCCGTTCGCCTCCGGAGGGTGACGTGAGCACAATGTGGATCGAAGCGTCCACACAGCCGCTGGCATATGGACACGACCTATACGCCAACTTGCGCGCACTAGACTTATGCGGCTGCGCTCAGATTCTGGTGGAGGAGCCGCCTGCGACGGCCGAATGGGCTGCGATCCGGGACCGGCTCAACCGCGCTCGCTCGGGCTGACAAGCGGGTCCTGTTCTTGTGCCGCGCGACGTTGAGGAAGAGGGGGATTTGCGGCTAAAATTACCGCGGCGTGGGGTTGTAGCTCAGCTGGGAGAGCGTCGCGTTCGCAATGCGAAGGTCGGGAGTTCGATCCTCCTCAACTCCACCACCGCCCCGTGGATTTGACGTATTGTGGGTCTCGCCCCACCTCATCAACGCATGCCCACGCCCCTTAAACTCCTGATCCTCGAAGACAACGCCTTCGACGCCGAGCTCGAAGTAGAAACCCTTCGGGCCGCCGGCTACGATTGCGACTGGCGGCAAGTACAGACCCGGGAGGAGTTCGAGGCTTCCCTGGATCGCCCGGAGTTCGAGCTGATCCTCGCCGACTACAATCTTCCGAATTTCGACGGGCTGAGCGCACTCGCCTTGCTGAGGGAGCGCGGACTGGAAATCCCCTTCGTCCTCATTTCCGGCACGCTCGGAGAGGAACGTGCCATCGAGAGCCTCAAAGCGGGCGCCACCGATTACGTGATGAAAGAAAGGCTCGAGCGCCTTGCGCCGGTCGTCACCCGAGCCTTGAACGAGCGCCTCGAGCGGGCGAATCGCAGCGCCGCGCAACAGGCACTGCGGGACGCCCACCGCAGGTTGCAGGCGCTCTCGGTGCGACTCCTTCAGGTGGAGGAAACCGAGCGCCGCCGCATCGCGCGCGAACTGCACGACGGCATCGGGCAGCTGCTCACCGCGGTCAAATTGCGCCTCGCGGGCCTCAATCCATCCTCGCCGGACTACGGCTCTCGCCGCGGCGAATGCGTTGCAGCGATCGACGACGCGCTCGAGCAAGTGCGTCGCGTGTCGCGCGACCTGAGACCCTCGCAGCTGGATGATCTTGGTCTGTTGGCCGCGCTGCGCTCGCACCTCGATCAGCAGGCAAGCAGCGCCGGGTTCAAGCCCAATTTCACGCACGAGGGGGTGCCCCTGCGTCTCGCCGCCGAGATCGAGACCACGTGCTTTCGCATCGCGCAGGAGGCCCTCACCAATATTGCGCGACATGCACAGGCAAGCGAAGTTTGGGTTACGCTCGCCGGCACGGAGGAGGAATTGCGTCTGGAGGTTCGCGACAACGGCCGGGGTTTCGACGTCGCGGCCGCGCGGCTGCGTGCGACCGCCGGTAGCAGCATGGGGCTGCTGAGCATGGAGGAACGCGCCACGCTCGCGGGGGGGCGGCTCGCGATCGACTCGGCGCTCTCGCGGGAGACGCGGTTGAGTCTTACGCTCCCTCTGGCCCGGGCCGGCGCGGAACAAGTATGATCCCGGTGCGCGTCCTTCTCGCCGATGATCATGCGCTGGTGCGCGCCGGAATACGCGCCCTCCTTGAAGGTCTCGAGGGGGTCACCGTCGTGGCCGAAGCGGGCAACGGGAGCGAGGTGCTGGAGCTTGCCCGCAAGCAGCGCCCGGATGTCGTGCTGCTCGACATCTCCATGCCTGGGCTCGGGGGACTCGAGGCGAGCGCTCTGCTCAAGCAGGAACTCCAGGAGGTGCGCGTGGTGATGCTTTCCATGCACGCCAACGAGGAATACGTGCTGCAGGCGCTGCGCGCGGGAGCTTCGGGCTACATGCTCAAGGATTCCGCGACCGCTGAACTGGAGCTCGCCCTGCAAGCGGTTATGCAAGGCGAGACCTATCTCAGCCCGCGCATATCGAAGCAGATGGTGGAAGGCTACGTGCAGCGGGTGGGGGGCGAGCAGCCCAAGTCCGACAACCTTACGCCGCGGCAGCGCCAAGTCCTGCAGCTCATCGCCGGGGGTCACAGCACCAAGGAAATCGCCTATCGCCTCGAGCTTTCCGTGAAGACCGTGGAGACCCATCGCGCCCAGCTGATGGATCGCTTGCAGATTCGCGATATCGCCGGTCTGGTGAAGTACGCGATCCGCAACGGCCTCGTCACCACGGCAAAATAATAGGTTTAGAAATCAAGAAGTTCTCCGCAGGTCCGGGCTGCCCTTAAGGTATTTAGCCAGCCCTGCTCAGGGCTAGCCCGATTGGCCGACCCTGCGTCTCGCTCTAAGGTGCGGGAATTCAGCCGCAGGTGGTCTGCCACGCGCCGGGGGGCGCGTCGCCTGTCGTGTTCGGGAGGGGACGTTGAAGCGCATCAGGGTCATGGTCGTCGACGACAGCTTGCAATTCGCAAGCGCGGTCGGGCAGTTTCTCGCCTGCAAGGGCAACTTCGAAGTACTGGCAAGCGCGAACTCCGGGAGCGAGGCGCTGGCGCGCGCAAGCGCCGAGCGGCCCGACCTCATGTTCATCGACATCAGCATGCCGGGCATGAACGGCTTGGCAGTGACTTCCCTGATCAAGGGGCGGGAGGCCGCACCCAAGATCGTGATGATGACGCTGGAGGACAGCGAGGAGCATCGCATCGGCGCGCTAGCGGCGGGCGCGGATGCCTTCTTGCCTAAGGATGATTTCGCCTACGGGTTCCCTGCGGTGCTCGACTTGTTGTTCGCGAAGTCGAGCTTCAGCAAGGAATCGCGGGTATCGGACGGATGAAGCCGGCCGTCCTCCTGCTCGACGACGACGAGAGGGATCTGATGTTGCTCGAGCAGATCCTGCACCCCGACGGATTCCAGGTGCTGAAGACGACCGATCCAGCGCGCGCCTTCGAGCTGCTCGCGAGTCATCCGGTCAGGATCGTGATCTCCGACCAAAACATGCCGGGGATCACCGGGGTGGAGTTCCTAAGCCAGGTGAGAAAGCTCTATCCCGACGTCATCAGAATAGTCTTTACCAACTCCAAGGATCCCAAGGTGTTCGCCGACGCCGTCAACGAAGCCGGTATTCACAAGCTCATCATGAAAGACTGGGATAGAGAGCGGCTGCGCGCGGAGGTGCGAGATGCTTCTCGCAGCTATCGCTCGAAAAACGGGACGCCCCCCTCATCTCCAAAATAGCGTCTACCGCTAGACGCTCAATTTCATCGGCAGGATGACCATCTGCATGCCGCGCAGATGGAAGCGGCGCTGCAGCGCCATCGCCGCCTGATTGTGCAGTATCTGCGTCAGCCAGTTGTCCTCGTCGAAGATGAGCTTACTGGTGAAGAAGATGGCGTTGGGGAATTCGCCCCGAACGCGTTCGGCAAGCCGCGTGAATTCATCGATTGGATCGGTACCGAAGGACAAGTATGACTTTGCTGCCCAACCTTTGCTGTTGCAGAAGTTGACGAAGTAGGAAAGCGAGGCGTTCGCCTCGACCTTCATCGCTTCGAGGTCCTCGCGCCCGCCAAAGCTCTGTGCGTCCACCGTGCGCGCATTGACAAAAATGAAGTTCCTGAAGTGATCCGGGAACATCCGCTGTACCCAGAGCAAGGCATGCAGCCCGCCGCCGCGCGAGGAGCCTACCAGAAACACCGCGGTGGGACGGCTGGGGTCAGGTTTGGGCGGATTGGCGACACTGCCAAAGGGAATGCCGGAAAAATCGGCGTCGATTTTCTTCAGCTGGGCCTTGGTCCAGTCGTAGTGGTTGCGGATGGTCACGCACGCCGCGCTGATCGCCGCGATGATGAGAACTGCCAGCCATCCGCCTTCTAGGAACTTTTCAACGAGTAGCATGAGCAGAATGCCGGCACACACCACGAACCCCGCTGCGGACAGCGCGAGCCTCCCCAGCCAGTTTCGTCCCGTTCGCAGGCGAGCCCAGTACAGGCACAGGCCGAAGAGCGACACGGCGAAGGTGAGGAACACGCTCAAGCTGTAGAGAACGACGAGCGTCGAAACGCTGCCGCCTGTCCACAGCAAGATGATGAGCGATCCGAGGCCCATGACGAGGATTCCGTTCTGGGTGACGAGCCGCGTCGACAGGTAGCGGAACTGGTGCGGCACCCAGGAGTCGGCGGCCATGTTGGAGAGCACCGCGGGGCCGCCCAGGAAGCCGGTGTTGGCGGCGACGAAAAGAAGCCCCCCTTCGAGGACAAGCACCACCAGCAATGCGGCCTGGGCGACGCGGGCGTCCCAGCCGAAACTGTTTATGATCGCGCCAAAAGTGACTGCGTTGAGTGTCTGTCCTTCCACCGGACGCGCGCCCCACAGCAAATACAGCAAGATGATCCCGCCGGCCGTAAAGGCGAGCGATAGCGCCATGTAGAGCATGGTGACCTTGCCGGTGTGCACTCGCGGCTCAGCGAGCACGTTGACGTTGTTCGACACGGCTTCGATCCCGGTGTAGGTGCCGCCTCCTTGGGAATAGGCGAGAAGGAGCAACGCTGCGACGCCCGTCCAGCCGACCTGCCGCGAAAGGTCCGAGGTTCCTTGCCAGACATCGGGCACCAGGGTCGGCAGCACCGTCGCATGGGAGAGCACTCCGTATACGATGAGGAACGCGTGCGTGAGAATGAAGCCGAGAAAGATCGGCAGCAGAACTGTGATGGCTTCCCTCATCCCGCGCAGGTTGAGCAGCACGAGCGCGACGATGAACGCAACCTCGGCCGCAAGCTTGTACGGCTGGAAGCCGGGTGGAAACAGCGAGAACAACGCATCCACGCCGCTCGCGATCGAAATCGAAATGGTGAGCACGTAATCGAGAATCAGCGCTGCGCCCGAGGTAAGGCCCGCGTAAGGGCCGATCAGCCGCGTGGCGACCCGGTAGCCGCCCCCGCCCGTGGGAAACAGCTCGATGACCTGGTTGTAGGCGAGCGCGATGATGAACACGGTCGCTGCCGTGGCGAGCGCGAGGTAAAGGCCCAGATCCGTGTGCTCGCCCAGCGCGCGAAACGCCTCTTCGGGTCCATAGCAGGAGGAAGAAATCCCGTCTGCTCCCAAGCCCACCCAGGCGAAAAAGGCGACAAGCGCGATATGCCGTCTTGCCTTCGTATCCAGGGGATCGAGCGGCTTGCCGAACAGCCTCCGGCGCAGATTCGCAAACTCGCTCATGAGCGCGCGGGGGTCGCCTTGCCCGAGGCGATGGCCTTTTCGAGGCGACGCGCGAACACGGTCATTTCCTTGGCCGCCTGCCGATCACCCTTCCCATGCGCGACCTCGATGCCCTTGCGGTAGGCCGCAAGCGCCTCATCGGTCCGTCCATGCTCGGTGAGCGCCCGTGCGAGAAGTTTCCACGCCGCGGAATACCCCGGGTCTTTTTCGACTGCCGCATTGAGGTGCGCGATGGCGGGTTCGAATTCAGCGCACTTCAGGTATTCGCTTCCGAGAGAAAAACGCAAGAGCGCGCTGTCCCTGGGCGTGCCCACGAGCTTCAAGAGATTGACTATCTGCTGCGAAGTCATCGGGGATACCGGGATGCTGGCGCCGCCCAGCCGAGCGCGGATATTATATCCGCTTGCCTCGCGCCGACTTCATGCTCAATATGACACGATCGACCATTTCCACTTTGGATGCCCCGGCCGCTATCGGCACTTACTCCCAGGCGGTGCGCGCCGGCGACACGCTCTATCTTTCCGGGCAGATCGGACTGGACCCGGCAACCGGACAACTCGTGGACGGAATCGAGAGCCAGATTCATCGTGTTTTCGGCAATCTCAAGGCAGTAGCGAAGGCCGGTGGCGGGTCGCTCGACGACGCGGTCAAGCTCACCATCTATCTGACTGACTTGTCGCATTTCGCGCGCGTCAACGAGATCATGGCTCAATATTTCGAGAAGCCGTACCCGGCGCGCGCCGCAGTCGGCGTTGCAGCTCTCCCGCGCGGCGCGCTGGTCGAAGCGGATGCGATCCTAGTGTTTTAGGGTTGACACCGGGATCTAGGGATCAGGCGTGCGGAAGGCTTCGGCTCGATCCTCGGGCAGCCGGACGGTTGCCGCGAAGCTCAACAAACTCGGTATCCGTCGCGAATTCGATCTCGTCCTACACCTACCCTTGCGTTACGAGGACGAGACGCGCGTGACGCCGATCGCGAACACGCCTCCCGGCTTGCCCGTCCAGGTGGAAGGCACGGTGCGCTCGACCGAGATTGTGTACCGTCCGAAGCGCCAGCTGATCTCCCGGATCGAGGATTCCACGGGAGAGCTCGTGCTTCGTTTCTTCAATTTCTATGGAAGTCAGGCGAAGGCGCTTGAGCCTGGCGTCACGGTGCGCGCATTCGGTGAAGTGCGCACGGGCTTTTTCGGCGGGGAGATGATTCATCCGCGTTTTCGCACGCTGCATGGAGCGACCCCGCTGCCGACGGCGTTGACGCCGATTTATCCGACCACGGACGGCCTTGCGCAGGCGGCGCTGCGGCGCAAGATCGAAGACGCACTCGCACATGCACAACTCGATGACACGCTGCCTGAAGAGGTCTTGAAGCGGCTCGGCCTGTGCGGTTTTCGCGAGGCCGTCGACACCCTGCATCATCCCCGCCCTGGAGCGGATGAGGAAGCTCTCAGCGGCCGCACGCTGCCCGCGTGGCGGCGTGTCAAATTTGACGAGTTGCTCGCGCAGCAGATTTCGATGCGCAAGTACTACCGCGAGCGAAAAGCCCGCGCGGCACCGCCGCTTCTGCGGCCGGACAGGCAGCGTTGCCACACCGCGGTTCTGGTCGAGCGACTGCCGTTCCATTTGACTCGCGCGCAAGAACGGGTGTGGAAAGAAATTGAAGGAGATCTTGCGCAACCGCATCCGATGCACCGGCTGTTGCAAGGGGACGTCGGCAGCGGCAAGACCGTCATTGCCGTGCTCGCCGCGCTGCGCGCCGTCGAGAACGGCCTGCAGACCGCGGTCATGGCCCCGACGGAAATTCTCGCCGAGCAGCATTTCCGCAAGTTCAGCGAGTGGCTCGGCCCCTTGGGGCTGGAAGCGGCGTGGCTCACCGGAAGCCAGACGAAGAAGGAGCGCGGATCCGCGCTTGCCGCCGTTGCGTCGGGAAAAACGCCGGTCGCAATCGGCACGCATGCGCTGTTCCAGGAACAGGTTCAGTTCCGCTCGCTCGGCCTCGCCGTGGTCGACGAGCAGCATCGCTTCGGCGTTGCGCAGCGCCTCGCCCTACGAGGAAAAGGAGCCGAATCGCACCAGCTCATGATGAGCGCGACGCCGATTCCGCGCACGCTCTCGATGAGCTACTACGCTGATCTGGATGTATCGGTCATCGACGAGCTGCCGCCGGGCAGAAAACGCGTCGTCACCAAACTTGCAGACAGTTCGCGCCGCGTGGAGGTCGTGCGGCGCATCCGCGAATCCTGCGACGAGGGACGCCAGGCGTACTGGGTATGCCCGTTGATCGAGGAGTCGGAGCAGTTGCAGTTGCAGACCGCACTCGAGACATACGCCACCCTGAA
>Ga0137418_10002085_pt1 | contig 18334 bp, 13 predicted proteins | sample CZODoug3_1_2_16f_FD_122242 | JGI IMG/M metagenome (GOLD analysis project Ga0137418, IMG submission 122242) | Vadose zone soil fungal communities from Angelo Coast Range Reserve, California, USA - CZODoug3_1_2_16fungal (Hybrid Assembly) | ecosystem: Environmental > Terrestrial > Soil > Vadose... | reverse complement strand
AATTATTTGAAAAATGAAAACGAGTGCCGAGCACGATCAAGCGGGAAAGACTTTACCCAGGGCGTATTGTAAAGCATCGGCGATGAGTTGGCACTCCTGCGGCGTGATGATGAACGGCGGAGCGAGAAGGACGTGATCGCCGCGAGAACCGTCGACGGTGCCTTGCGAGGGATAGGTGAGGACGTTTTTTTCGAGGGCGGCCTGGCGGATTTTTTCCGCGATGGCGGATTCCTTGGGGAAAGGTTCGCGGGTGGATTTGTCTTTGACGAACTCGACGGCTTGCAAGAGGCCGAGGCCGCGCACCTGGCCGACATGGGGATGGGACTCGAGAGCGGAGAGAGCTTTGCGCAGCGTTTCGCCGACAGGTGTGACGCGATCGAAGAGTTTGTGGGCTTCGAGGTAATCGAAGACGGCGTTGCCTGCGGCGGTGGAAACGGGATGGGATTGATAGGTGAAGCCGTGCATGAAGGCGGCTGTGCCCTTTTCGAATGCGTCGACGATGCGGGGAGCGGCGAGGACAGCTCCGAGGGGAGCGTAACCGCTGGCGATTCCCTTCCCAGTGAGAATAATGTCGGGCTCAAGGCCCCAGTGCTGGCTGGCGAAAGGTTTTCCTGTGCGGCCCATGCCGCTCATGACTTCATCGGCGATGAGGAGGATGCCGTGGCGGCGGCAGATTTCGGCGATGCGGGCGGTGTAGCCATCGACGGCGGATGCGGCTCCGAGCGTGGCGCCGACGATTGGTTCGAAGATGAAGGCGGCGACAGTGGAGGCGTCGCCCGAGCGGAGAAAAACCTCGAGGTCATCGGCGCAAGCTAGATTGCATTCGGGATACGTTTTGCCAAACGGGCAGTGGTAGCAGAAACACGGAGCAACGTGGCCCCATTCGGGGATCATGGGCGCGTACGGAGCGCGGCGGCCGACGTTGCCGCTGACGGACATGGCGCCGAGGGTGCTGCCGTGGTAGCTCTGCTTGCGGGAAACGATGCGGTACCGCGAAGGCTGATTGGTTTCGAGGAAATACTGGCGCGCGAGTTTGATGGCGGTTTCGGTGGCTTCGGAGCCGCCGGAGGTGAAGTAGACGCGGCCGCCATCCTGAAAATTTCGCGGGGCGATGGCAAGGACTCGGGCGGCGAGTTTTTCGGCGGATTCGGAGTGGAATTGCGTGGTGTGGGCGAAGGCGATTCGATTGGATTGCTCGGCCATGGCGCGGCCGATTTCAGGGACACCGTGGCCGATGCTGACGACGGCGGCCTGGCCGGAAGCGTCGAGATAGCGGCGGCCATTGGCGTCGATGATCCAGCAGCCTTCGCCGCGCACGGCGACGGGATAATCTTTGCGAAGATTGCGGGAAAAAAGCGAAGAGGAGCGGCTGGCAGTGCTCATTCGAAAATTGTAGCAGAAGCGGCGAAGCACGGAGCTGAAGCGCGAAACGGGAGCGAGAGCCAAGTTGGACGGGAACGGCGAGTGGGTGGGATACTCTTTCGCGGGTTTGGAGGATGGATTTTGATTATGAATTCATACGCGCGAATTGCGCTAATTTTGGCGATGGTGAGTGTTTTTGGTTTGCGTGGCGCAGTGGCACAAACAGCGGAAGATCCGGCGAGGATTGATGTGGATATGCGCGACGCGACGAAATATGTTTTTCACGCGAAATTGTCGCTGCCGGTGAAGCCGGGGCCGATGACGCTGGTTTATCCGAAATGGATACCGGGGGATCACTCGCCAGTGGGGCCGATTCTTGATTTGACGGGACTGAAAATGAGCGCGGGCGGGAAAGAAGTTGCGTGGAAGCGCGACGACGTGGACATGTTCGCGTTTCACACGGAGATTCCGGGTGGGGCGGACAGATTGGAGATCAAGCTGGATTATTTGTCGCCGGCGGAAGCGACGGGATCGCGGGAGCATCCCGCGGCTACGGCGCAACTTGCGGTTTTGAACTGGTATTTGGTGATGCTGTATCCCCAAGGGCCGAAGTCGGATGACCTTACTTATGTGGCGAGTTTGCGGCTTCCGGCGGGTTGGAAATATGGAACGGCGCTGCCGGTGTCTAAGGAGGCGGCGGGCGAGATCGAGTTTGCGCCGGCTTCGTTGACGACCGTGATGGATTCGCCGGTGATTGCCGGTGCGTATTTTAAGGACATCGATCTTTCGCCCGGTCAAAAACCACAACACACGCTGCACATTGCGGCGGATGGGCCGGCGGCGTTGGAGGCGAGCGCGACGGAGATACAGCACTTGAGGCAGTTGATCGCGGAAGAGCTGGCGCTTTTTGGAGTGCGGCATTACCGGCGATATGACTTTTTGCTGGCGGTTTCGGATCGGATGCCGCCGGATGGCGTGGAGCATCATGAATCGAGCGACAACCGGACGCCGGAGGCACTATTTTTGGATCCAGACGTGCGCGAGACACAGATGGATTTGCTTGCGCACGAGTACACGCATTCATGGAATGGAAAATACCGTCGGCCTGCGGGGCTGGCGACTCCGGATTACCAGACGCCGATGAAGGGCGAGCTGCTTTGGGTGTACGAGGGATTGACGCAATACTACGGGCAGATTCTTTCGGCGCGCGCGGGATTCTGGAGTCCCGATAGATTTCGCGAGCAACTGGCGGCGACGGCTGCATATCTGAACGATCGGCCGGGGCGGACGTGGCGCGATCTGCAGGATACGGCGATTGCGGCGCAGTTGTTGTACAGCGCTCCTCCGGCAGGTGCATCGTGGAGGCGCGGGGTGGATTACTACGACGAGGGCACGCTGATCTGGCTGGAGGCGGATACGATTATCCGGCGCGAAAGCAAGGGCAAGAAATCGCTGGACGATTTTTGCCGGAGATTCTTTGGCGGAGAGAATACGGGACCGAAGCTGGTGACGTATACGTTTGAGGATGTGGTTGCCGGGATGAATGAGGTTGCCGCTTATGACTGGCGGAGTTTCTTTGAGGAGCGGCTGAAATCGCATGGGCCGGGCGCGCCGTTGAAAGGGATTGAGAATAGCGGATGGAAACTTGCATTCAACGAGACGATGAACGAGCACCAGCGGGCGGAAGAGGCGGCGGATTTCCTTGTGGACGTGCAGTTTTCGCTTGGATTTCAAGCGCACGCGCCGGGCGGACCGGATGGAGGGCAGATTCTGGATGTGATCCCCGGATCGCCCGCTGAACGGGCGGGACTTGCGCCGGGAATGCAGTTGGTCGCCGTGGATGGGCGGAAGTGGTCTCCTGATCTTTTGCGGGATGCCATACGGCGCGCGAAAGAAAGCAAGGAGCCGATTGAGTTGCTGGCGGAAAATGGCGATTATTTCAGGACATATCGCATCGACTATCACGGAGGCGAGAGATATCCGCATCTGGACGTGATTGCGGGGCAGCCGGATGTGCTGACGGAAATTGTAAAGATGAAAGCCGCGCCGGTGGCGGCGCCCGCAAAATAGTTGCTTCAGGGAAAATCAATTTGACAGAGAGCCCGCACGGACTGGTGCGCACGATCGGCCGCTGGAGTTTGACGGCACTGATGGTGAATTCGATTGTAGGCGTTAGCATTTTCAAATTGCCCGCGGACCTGGCGCGGAATCTGGGCGGATGGAGCCCGTTGAGTTGCGTGGCGGCAGGCGCGGGAATTCTGGTGATTGCGGGGTGCATCGCGGAAGTTTCCTCGCGGTATGAAGAGACGGGCGGGCTTTATTTGTACGCGCGGGATGCGCTGGGACGGTTTGCGGGATTGCTGGTTGCGTGGATGACTTGGTTGACGCGGATCGCTGCACCGGCCGCGGCGGCAAATCTGGTATGGACGTACAGCGCTAAGTTTTTTCCGCGGCTCCAAAGCGGGCCGGGAAAATTTCTGGTTCTCTTCCTGCTGATCGGGCATCTGGCGCTTTTCAATTATTTCGGCGTGAAGACGGGGAAGAACTTGAGCAATTTCTTCACAGCCGTGAAAGTCGGATTTCTGCTGGCGTTTGTGTTTGCAGGATGCTGGGCGATCGCGACGCGGCCGGAGTTGCGCATGCCGCTGGCAATGCCGGCGGTGTCCGCGAAAACCTGGTTTGAGACGATGTTGCTGCTTGTGTATGCGTACGGAGGATTTGAAGGGGCGCTTTTTGTGGGGGGCGAATCGACGAATCCGAAACGGGATACGCCGATTGCGCTGCTGCTTGCGCTGGGAGTGGTGTGCTTGATTTACACGGCGGTGCAATACGTGACGATCACGACGCTGCCGGATGCGGGAATGTCGGCGCGGCCGCTGGCGGATGCGGCGCAGCGATTTGTGGGAGAACGCGGCGCGGCGGCGATTGCGATGGCGGCGCTGGTTTCCGGGTATGGGTACCTGAGCGCGAATGTGTTGCACGCGCCGCGGATTACCTACGCACTAGCACGGCAAGGGGATTTTCCGGCATTCCTGGGGGTCGTGCATTCGAAATATCGCACGCCTTACATTTCGATTCTGGTATACGCGGCCCTGGTTTTTATTTTTGCGCTGGTTGGAGATTTTCAATGGAATGCGTTGCTGTCGGCGGCTTCGCGATTGTCGGTGTATGGCGCGATGGCGCTGGCGGTGCCGATTTTGCGGAAGAGGAATGATGGGAAGGCGACGTTCCTGCTGCCGGCTCCGTATCTTTTTGCGGGATTGGGAATGTTGTTTTCGGTGTTGCTTGCAACACGGATGGGACGAAGCGAATTTGCGGTGATTGGCACGACTTCGGTAATTGCGTTGGTGAACTGGGCCGTGGTGAGGAGGTGAGACCTTGACGATGACGCGGATGGGCGGGGCGTTTATGCCCGCGGATGATTATGGGCGGGGGATGCGGCCGTTTTCGGTGAACCTGCTGGTGCGGGATACGCGGGTTTCGCTGGCGTTTTACGAACGCGTGCTCGGAGCGGCGGTGCGGTATGCCGATGACGATTTTGCAGTGTTGAAGCTGCTGGACTTTGAGTTTATGTTGCACGCGGATCATACCTATGATCACCATCCGCTTTACAAGCGATTGCAGACGCCTGGGCTGCGGGGGACCGGGGCGGAGTTGCGGGTCTTCGGGATCGATCCGGATTCGTTAGAGCGGCGCGCACGGGAGGCCGGGGCGACGATTATTCAAACCACGCGGGATTTTCCGCATGGATGGCGGGATGTGATGTTGGCGGATCCTGATGGCTATATTTGGGCGGTGGGAGTGCCGACGCCCAAAGGATAGCGAGAAGGATTGTTGCCGGGCATGTTGGATAATGACATCATGCGATGTCTTACAGGGAGCAAGAACTGATTCCTATCCGTGCCTGGCGGCGAAGCACATTTTCGCAGTGGGCGACTTTACAAGTTTCGGAGTTTCGAGAATTAAATGCTGTCCGGGAGCGATCAAGGAGAGAGCGATGAATTTAGTGAAAGCGGGATGTGCGGTGGTGGCTGCGCTGGCGTTGAGCGTTTCGCTGAGTGCGCAGGGGGCGAAGCATCCGATTGCGTTTGAGGACATGATGAAACTGCATCGCGTTTCGGCGCCGCAGGTTTCGGCCGATGGGAAGTGGGCGGCGTTTGTGGTGTCCACGCCGGATATGGAATCGAACCGGAACGCGAGCAACGTGTGGATTGTGAGCACGGCGGGCGGCGAAGCGATGCAGGTTACGCAGAGCGGGCATGACAGTTCGCCGGCCTGGTCGCCGGATGGAAAGACATTGGCGTTCTTGTCTTCGCGCGACGGAAATTCGCAGGTGTACCTGCTTTCGATGGAGGGCGGCGAGGCGAAAAAGTTGACGACGCTTTCGACGGGCGCGGACCTGTTTCAGTGGGCACCGGACGGGAAGGCGATTGCGTTTACTTCGGCGGTGTATCTGGACTGCAAGGACGACGCGTGCAACAGCAAACGCGATGAAGAAAAAGAAAAGAGCAAGGTGAAGGCGCGGATTTACGATCATCTGCTCTTCAGGCACTGGGATCACTGGAACGATGGGAAGCGGAGCCATCTGTTTGTGATGCCTGTGGACGGGAATGCCTCGGCGCGGGACCTGACGCCGGCGGCGGACTACGACATTCCTCCGGACGAGCGCGGCGAGTTGAATGATTTCACGTTTTCGCCGGACGGCAAGGAGATTTGCTACACGGCGGTGCCGGACAAAGTGGAAGCGATCAGCACGAACGGCGAATTGTTTGTGGTGCCGGTGGCAGGTGGCGAGCCGAAAAAGATTACGACGAATCCGGGGTTTGACGGGAATCCGGTGTATTCGCCGGACGGACAGTACATTGCGTATCACGCGCAACTAACGGCGGGATACGAGGCGGACCGCTGGCGAGTGATGCTGTACGACCGGAAGAGCGGAAAGGCTGCGAATCTTTCGGAGGGGTTTGACCGGAGCGCGACGAACCTTTCGTGGTCTCCGGACAGCAAGACGATTTATTTTTTGGCGGAAAACGAGACGCTGCAGCCAGTGTATGCGATAGAGCCGCGGGCGGGAGCGACACCGAAGAAAATAGTCGACGGGTATAACAGCGCGTATTCGTTCAGCGCGGACGGCAAAACACTGTTGACGGAGCGGACGAGCTTGACGATGCCGGGTGAGTTGTTTGTGGCGGCGGGAGACGGCAGCGGGCAGAAGCAACTGACGCACCAGAACGACGCAATGCTGGCAACGTTAGAGATGAATGCGCCGGAGAAATTCTGGTTCGAGGGCGCGGAGGGGACGAAGGTGGAGGCGATGCTGCTGAAGCCGCCGCAATTCGCCGCGGGAAAGAAATATCCGATGCTGGTGCTTCTGCACGGCGGGCCGCAGACGATGTGGTCGGATGCCTGGGGATACCGGTGGAACGCGGAGGTTTTTTCGGCGGCGGGTTATGTGACGCTGATGATTAACCGGCGCGGCTCGACGGGTTACGGGCAGAAGTTTACGGATGAAATTACGAACGACTGGGGCGGACGGGCGTATGGAGACGTGATGAAAGGAATTGATGCGGCGATTGCGAAATATCCTTTCATTGACAAGACAAAGCTGGCGGCTGCTGGGGGATCTTACGGCGGATACTTGGCGGACTGGCTGGCAACGCATACGGACCGGTTTAAGGCGATCGTCAGCCACGCCGGCGTGTACGACAAGGTCTCGATGTATGCGACGGAGGAACTTTGGTTCGAAGAACACGACATGCAGGGGACGCCTTGGGGAGCCGCGGAGAATTATAGGAAGTGGTCGCCTTCGACGTACGCGGGGGAGCTTGGGAAATACAAGACGCCCACGCTGGTGGTTTGCGGGGAAAAAGATTACCGGGTGCCATACACGCAGTCGCTAGAGTTTTTCAGCGCGTTGCAGCGGCAGGGCGTACCGTCGAAGCTGATGGTTTTCCCGGATGAGGGGCATTGGGTGCTGAAGCCGCAGAATGCGCAGCTTTGGTATAAGACGTTTTTGGATTGGGTGGGGACGTACGTGAAGTAGGGCGTATATAGCGGGTGTGATCTTCACAAACAGGGGTTGCAGGATTTTTGCGTTGAGGTCCTTCGGGCATCCTCGTTGGATGCTCTCAGGATGACAACGATTGCTTGAAGTTTGAATGGTGGCTTCAGGTTTCGGCGAGTTTGCGGAGGGTGCGGCGGAGAAAGTGGAATAGGTGGTAGAGCAGGTAGAGCGAGATCGCGAATAGAACCGCGACTACGATGATGGCCACTGCGGGATGCGCGGTGGCAAACCAGGTTAGCCAGACGGCCAGGACGTCTTCCCCAAAACTTAAAGCCCAATTGCTGAGCGGCTCCGGCGAGATATTCACGGCGGCGCGGGCGCTGGCTTTCGTGCCGTGCGAAGTGAGTGCGATGCCGCCGGCGAGGAGGGCCGCGGCCCAGCGCCAGGGCTCGGGAGCAGCGGCCGTGGCGCTGAATGCTAGCAGGGCCGCTGCAGGTGGACGAATAAAGGTGTGGATGGCTTGCCAGATGGAATCGATGAAGGGAACTTTGTCGGCGAGAAATTCCATGACGTAAAGAACGCCGGCGATGGCGAGAACAAAAGGATGGGCGAGGACCTGGAGATGTTCGGGGAGATGGATGACGCCGAAACGCTGGAGGAGGCCGAGAGTGGCCACAGTGGCGTAGACGTTCAGGCCGGAAGCAAAACCGGCGCCGAGGACGAGGCTGAGAGTTTCGAGGGGATTCATGGCTGCATAAAGTTTCAAATCGCCGGTAAATTTCAAAGTATCACGAAAGAGTCCGGGCGGCGAACGAGAGAAAAGTCTGCGCGCAAAGAGTGGGGCGGGTGGATTAGACTGTTCAGGCACTTCTGACCACATCGGGTAAATTGAAAGCACTGATGGCTAATGCTGAGCAAAACTTGATTGAGTTTCGCGGCGTGTCTTGGCGTGCAAACGGCGGTTCGGAGGCAGCGATTATTGACGATGTGTCGCTGGAGGTGGCGCGGGGAAAAACGCTGGTGTTGCTGGGGCGGAGCGGGAGCGGGAAGACTACGCTGCTGAAATTGATTAATGGAATGCATTGGCCGTCGAAGGGAAAGGTGCTGGTGGAGGGACGGGCGACACGGGAGTGGGATGCGATTCGATTGCGACGCGGGATTGGTTACGTGATTCAAGAGGCGGGACTGTTTCCGCATTTTACGGTTGCGGAGAATGTGGGGCTGGTGCCGGGCCTGGAAAATTGGCCGAAGGAGAAGATTGCGGGGCGAGTGAAGGAGATGCTGCAGCTTGTCGGGCTGGAGCCGGGCGAGTTTGCGCAAAGGAAGCCAAGGGAGCTTTCTGGTGGACAGCGGCAGCGTGTGGGAGTTGCGCGTGCATTGGCAGCGGACCCGCCAATTCTGCTGATGGATGAACCATTCGGAGCACTGGATCCGGTGACACGGGCGGAATTGCAGCGGGAATTTAAAGCGCTGGCAGAGCGATTGGGGAAAACGATCGTGTTCGTGACGCATGATTTGCGGGAAGCGCTGCTGCTGGCTTCGCACATCATTTTGCTGGAAAAAGGGCGGTTGGCGGCGAGCGCCGGGCCGGAAGAATTTTTGCGGTTGCGGCATCCGGAAGTCCTGGCGTTCGCGGCCTCTTTGGATGTCACCGGAGGCGCCGCGTGACGGGGCTATGGAGTTTCATGGCGGAGCACCAGTCCGAAATCCTGAGTGCGACGGTGGAGCATGTGGAACTTGTGTGCATCGCGATGGCGGCCGCGATTTTGATTGGGGTGCCGCTGGGGATGCTGATTGTGCGGCGGGCCGAACTTCGAGCGCTAGCGCTTGGGATCGCAGGGATTTTTCAGACGATACCGAGTTTGGCGCTGTTTGGATTTTTAATTCCGATTCCGTTTATCGGCGGAATTGGAAAGCGGACGGCGATTGTGGCGTTGACGCTTTATGCGCTGCTGCCGATTCTGCGGAATACGTATGTTGGGTTGACGGAGATCGATCCCGCGGTTCTGGAATCGGCCGAGGCGATGGGGATGACGCAAGCGCAGATACTGTTTCGCGTGCGATTTCCTTTAGGGCTGGCGGTGATCCTGGCTGGTGTGCGCACGGCTACGATCATCACGATCGGGGTTGCCACAATTGCCGCGGCGATTGGAGCGGGGGGATTGGGCACGTTTATTTTTCGCGGAGTGGCGCTGGTGAACGATTCGTTGCTGCTTGCGGGGGCGATTCCGGCCGCGCTGCTGGCAATCCTGGCGGATTTTCTGCTGGGAAGATTGGAGCGGCGGCTGCGCGTGACGTAAAGCTCGGGCGCGTCCAAGCAAATCCTTTCCCACTATGAATACTTCCCTTTCCCGATCGCTGTGCTTGTGGCTGGCAATTGCACTGACGCTGCTGGGCGGCTGCAGTCAGAAGCCGCCTGACAAAATTATTGTCGGTTCAAAATTTTTCACCGAACAGGTCGTGTTGGCGGAGTTGTTGGCGCAGCACATTGAAGCGCGCACGGGAATCCCCGTTGAGCGGAAGGCAAATCTTGGCGGAACCTTACTGGTGCAGAAGGCGATGCTGGCGGGAGAGCTGGATTTGTACGTGGAGTACACGGGAACGGCGCTGACGGCGGTGTTGAATGAAACGCCGCAGGGGGATTCGAAGAGCGTTTATGAAAGAGTGAAGAAGGAGTATGCGGAACGATTTGGGCTTGCGGTGACCGAGCCGCTGGGGTTTGAGAATACGTTTGCGATGGTTATCCGCAGTGAAGATGCGAAGAGATTTAATTTGCAGAAACTCTCGGACATTGCGGCTTTGGCGCCAAAATGGAGAGCCGGGGTGGGTTATGAGTTTCTGGAACGCCCGGATGGATTCAGCGGATTGTGCGACCGGTACAACTTGAAGTTTGGGGCGAAGCCTCGGGTAATGGATTTGGGATTGATTTACCGGGCGCTGGTGGATCATCAGGTGGACGTGGTGGCGGGGAATTCAACCGACGGGCTGATCAGCACGCTGGGGCTGGTGGCGCTGGAGGACGACCGTCATTATTTTCCACCGTACGATGCGGTGCCGATTGTGAGGAAGGCGACGCTGGAGCGATTTCCAACTTTGCGCGGAGCGCTTGCGGACCTGGCGGGCAAAGTTTCCGCATCGGATATCCGGCAATTGAATTACGCGGTGGATGGATTGCACCGGGAGCCGGCTGCGGTGGTGCGCGAATTCAGAAAGGCAAAAGACCTGTAGAACTTCCCACATAAATGGAGTTTGGATGAGAGAAGAGTGTCCTCACGGGCTAAAGCCCGATCTTTTAGGCCTCGAAATGTCGGAGCTAAAGCTCCGACCCCCTGCCTACTCTGCTATCCATAGATTTTCAGCGAAACCCCACGATTGATCCATCCACTGCGCCTGGCGGTGGAAGCCGGAGTGGTGTGCGAGGCTGACGAGTTCGTCATGCGAATATTTGTGGGAACTTTCCGTCCAGATCGTTTCATCCTTTTCGAACTGAACGGATATGGAGGCTTCCGGGATGGTGGCTTTCTGCCGGGAGCGGGAGCGAAGGTGCATTTCGACGCTGTGCGTTGCTTCATTGAAGAGGGCGACGTGCGCGAATTGCTGGAGGTTGAAGTCGGCGCCGAGTTCGCGATTGATGCGCGCAAGCAGGTTGAGATTGAAGGCGGCGGTCACACCGATTGGATCATCGTAGGCGGAGATCAATGTTTTTTCGGGCTTGAGCATGTCGATGCCGAGCAGAAGAGAGTCCCCGGGCTGGAGAATCTGACGCAGATCGCGAAGAAAGTCCGAGCCGGCGGCGCCATCGAAGTTGCCTATGGTACTGCCGAGGAAAAGCACAAGAAGATGCTCGGTGGAAGTGCGGCGGGCAGCGACTTCGCGGAGCCCGTCGAGATATTCGCGCTCGAAGCCGACGATGCTGATGCTATTGATGTCGCGAAGTTCACGGCGAAGAACGGCGAGCGCGGTCGGCGAGATTTCGATTGGGTGGTACCAGGTGGACTGCCAGCGGGAAAGGGCTTCTAGGAGTAACCGTGTTTTTCGGCCGGTGCCGCTGCCGAGTTCGGCAACAACGACAGGGCGAGGAAGTTGGTCCACGATTTCCCTGGCGTGCAGTTGAAGCAGGCGTTCTTCGGCTCGCGTGAGGCCGTATTCCGGAAGAGCGCAAATTACCTCAAAGAGCGCGGAGCCGACAGAATCATAGAGATATTTTGAGGGCAGTTCCTTTTGCCCCGGCTTGGCGAGGCCGGCAGACACTTCCAGCGCGAATCGGCTTGTGAGCGAAGAAGGGCTGGGTCGTGTCTGCATCGCGGCTCTTGGCATTCCTCGCCTCACTCGGAAACGCAGCGGAATCCTGCGTAGACGTATTGGTAGTGCGGTTGAAACCAATTGCGGAAGGAGCGGCGCAGGAAGCAGGCCGCACTGCGCGCGGAACCTCCCTTGATTACGAAGTGCTTGCCATCGAAGAAATTCGCGGAGTAGCCGGGATAGTAGGCGGAGGCTTGAAATCCTGGGAACGGCGCGAAGGGAGAGGAAGTCCACTCCCAGCCGTTGCCGAGCTGCCCGACGACGCCGAATTCACTTTTATTCTCCGGGAAGGCGTTGACGGGAGAAGGATCCCAGCGGCGGAAATCGAAATTACCGGGTTTGGATTCGGGCACGCCTGCGCCCCAGGGATAAGACTGCTCCGTGCCTTGAATAGTGCCGTAGGCGGCGCGATGCCATTGGGCCTCGGTGGGCAGGGATTTTTTCGCCCAACGGGCGTAAGCGCTGGCTTCGGCGTGGCTGACGTAGACAGGCCAGTTTGCGGGGAATGGAAGTTCTTCAAACATGCCGCGATAGGACCAGTCGGACCCCACTTGATTCCAGAATGCAGGGTGGGAGATGGATTGGCGTTCTTTCCACTGCCAATCCTTCGAGGACCAAAGTTGGGGATTGAGATAGCCACCAGCTTCAACAAAGCGGAGAAACTCGGCGTTGGTGACCATATATTTGTCGATGCGGAAGTCTGGAACGATGGATGTGAAGGAACCAAATTCATTATCCCAACCGAATGGGGCGGAAGGGCCTCGCGAAAGGCCGAGAGTCGCCTTGCCGGCGTGCACGTCGACCATTTCGTTTTCTACAGGAGCAGATGAATAAGAGTCCTGGGATTGCGGATGCTTGTGCGAGTAGGGCAGCCTGTGGAACATGTAGGCGAGAGTCTCCGCATGCATCAGGCGGTGTTCATAGGCAACGCGCAAAAGAGTTTCGGGAGAGAAGTTGTCCGGTTTGGAGGCGAGCGGGAAAAAGCCTCCGTCGAGAGCGTCGTCGATCAAGTTCCGTAAAGTTTGCACGTAGTTGCGGACTTCGTGAAGAGATGGCCAATCGCCGGGCTGATCGGTGGGCAAGCCACCGTCGACGGGGTCGATGCCAAAGGCGAAAAGCTGGTCGAGCGCGGGTGTGCGCGATTCCAGGGAAAACAGGTGGGTGCGAAAAAGGTTCCAGTCAAAGGCCTCGAGATGGCCAATGTAAAAAATAATGCGATGGCGTTCGGGGATAGGCCGTTCATAAAGAGAATCCTCGCGAACGATCTGGAAGAGGCGGTCGGAGTAGGCGCGCGCTTCCATAACGGCGTTGCGAAGTTGGTCGATCGGGGTGAGTTTGCTCTGCGTTGCCATGGCTCATGCCTCCGTGAAGGCCGGGATTCTCCCACCCGAAATCAGATGCGCGAGAAGACACTTTTGGCAGATGGAATTGTATCGGAGATGCGCTTGCGGTGTAGACATGAATCTCCCTGTAAGGGCAGAGAGGGACGGGAGGAAAAAAGATAGCATTGATGGGGCGTGATAACAAGAAAAGGGTCAGAACCCCTGAAGGGCAAAGGGTTGGGAGCTTTTGTTGCAAGGAACGGATCAGGATTCGGCTGGGACTGGATTTGCCGTGGCAAGCGCAGAACGCTGAGGCTTTGCGAAGAGCGCCGCAACGAGGCCGCAGGCAGCCGCGAAGGAGAGCCACAATCCCGGGATCGCGCGATTGCCGGAGATGTGAATCAGGTAGGTGCTGAGGGCGGGCGTGAAGCCGCCAAAGATCGCGGTTGCCAGGCTATAGGCAAGCGCGAAGCCGGAGGTTCGCACTTCCACGGGCATGATTTCGGTAAGGAACACAACCATGGCGCCGTTGTAGCTGCCGTAGATGAAGGAAAGCCAGAGTTCGATGGTGAGCAGGCGGGCGAACGACGGATCGTGAACCAGCCACAGCATGGCGGGGTAGGCGGTGAAAAGCATCAGGAGAGTGCAGCCGAAGAGGAGTGGACGGCGACCGATTCTGTCGGAGAGCGCGCCCATAATGGGGAGCCAGAAGAGATTAGAGGCGCCGACGCAAAGCGTGACGATGAGGCTGTCGGCGCTGGAAAGATGCAGCACGGAGTTGCCGAACGTGGGCGTGTAGGCGGTGATCATATAGAACGAGACGGTGGTCATGGTCACCATCAGCGTGCCGACCAGCACGATCGCCCAATTGTTGGCCAGGGATCGGAGGATCTCCGAGGTGCCTGGGTGGTGTTTGCGAGCTACGAATTCGTCTGTTTCCCGGAGAGACGTCCTGAGCCTGAAGAGGAATGGGACGATTACGCAGCCGAGAAGAAGGGGGACGCGCCAGCCCCACTGCTCCATTTTTTCAGGAGGAAGAATGGAGTTCAGAACGACGCCGACGGAAGCGGCGAACATCACCGCAATTTGTTGGCTGCCGGATTGCCAGCTTACGTAGAAACCTTTGTGACCCGGAGTGGCGATTTCGGAGAGATACACGGAGACGCCACCGAGTTCCATGCCGGCGGAAAAACCCTGAAGCAGGCGGCCGAAGACGACGAGCAGCGGCGCGAGAAGGCCGATGGTGGCGTAGCCGGGCATGAAGGCGATGGAAAAGATACCGATGGACATCAGGCTGAGAGTGAGAAGCAGACCAGCGCGGCGTCCGTGTCGATCGGTGTAAGCGCCGAGGACGAGGGCGCCAAGCGGACGCATGAGAAAGCCTGCGCCGAAAGTCATGAGCGAGAGCATGAGCGAGCCGAACGCGCTATTGCTGGGGAAGAAAGCTTTCCCGATGGTGGCGGCGTAGTAGCCGAACACCATGAAGTCGTACATCTCCAGAAAATTTCCGCTGGAGACGCGGACAACGGACCAGATCTTGGATTTACGTTCCGCGGGAGTGATCATTTGGGCTTGTTTGAAGCGATCTTTCACCTTTGAATTTTCACGCCCGAAAGGGATGCTCACAGAATGAGGGCGTTGGTGCACGCAGATTCCCATTCATCCCGTTTGATGCGCGGGAAAAAATCGGAGGACGAGACTGGCCCGTAAAGAGCTGGCCCCGCCCGTAACGGGATTTCGGAATCACCAGACCAGCTTGAGACCGAGCTGGATCTGGCGGGAAGTTGTGGAGGTTTGGTTCAACCCGATTGGGAGGTTCCTACCATCGAAGTCGTAGACAGAATTGTTTTGACCAAACGTGTTCAGGAATCCCGGTGAGAGGTAGTTGGTGTGATTTAGGATGTTAAAGAACTCTGCCCGGAACTGGGCATTAAAGGTTTCGGAGATCTTCGGAACCGGGAAATTTTTGAAAATGGAGAAGTCAACCGTGGTAAGGCCCGGTCCATAGAATTTGTTGCGTCCGGAAGTCCCGAGGACGTTGGAACAATATTGCAGCCCGGCTGGCGCAGGAGCCGCAGCCGTATAGGAAAGTGGCGCGCATCCGAACGGGTTTGCGGCGGTGGCCAAGGGAAGCGAAGCCGGCGCAGTCGGAGGAGTAAAGCAACTCCGATTGAACGCCAACCTTTGGGCTGTAGCAGGATCCCGGGTAACCCCTGGCGTCGCATTGCAACCCGGGATGAGATTCGCGTAGTTCATGGAGAAGTCTCCGTTAAATCCCGTGCCGAGCGGATCGTTGCCGTCGCCGATGGTGACAGTATATGGAGCGCCTGTGGAGGCGGTGATGATCGTGCCGAGTTGCCAGCCGCCCGCGACATATCCAGCCCAACCAGTCTTTGGTCCCGGGACATCCCAAATGACAGTGCCCGTAAACGTCTGGCGGATATCGAAGTCGCAAGCCCCGACTCTGTAGCTCTTTAGGAGGAGAAGCGGCACGGCGATTGAATTGAGATAGGTGTCGCCGGTGACCGGAGCGGAACTGGTATCACGGCACTTGCCGAACGTGTAAGAAGCCTGGCCTTGCACTCCGTGGGAAAAAGACTTCTTAAGCTGAGATTGGAAGGCGCTGTATGCCGCGGCCCCGTCAAAGAGAACCGGGCGAATGCCCGCGCCGCCGCCCCAGTTGGAATTGATGCGCGTGCCGGTTTGCGTGTCCGCACAGGTATGCGGGTTTCCGTAATTTGCAATCAGGGATGGATTACAGGGAAATACAAAGCCTACGCCATTAACAAAGGTGGGTTGAACCAAGTTGATATCGTCAGAAGCTACCGAGAGGTGAACCGAGCGGGAACCCACATAACCAACGAGAGCCGTCCAGCCATTGGCAATTTCGTGTTGGATATTCAGGTTCCAGTTCAGCACGTCCGCGCGATGCGGATTCGGATCGATCATGCGATTGCGGATGGCCTGGCGGTTGAAATTGAGATTGGTGTCCGGGGTGCCGGTGCCCAGCGTGGCGTTCTTGTCGGAGCCGATGATTTGAAATGGCGCGGTCGCAGCGGTATTGAGGCCGAACTCGTACGGAAGAGGAAGCACATCGAAGATGCCGAAACCGGCGCGCACGGCGGTCTTGCCGTCTTTGCGTGGATCCCAGGAAAGGCCAATGCGCGGTTCATAGTTCAATGTTGTGGGATTGTTGGAAATCGGACTGCTGGTTCCGACAGGGCCGCAAGCAGTGGTGCCCGGAGTGCAATTGAGAAGGGTCTGAATTTGCTGGAATCCAGCGGTGGCTACTGTGTAGCCGTTGACAGTGTAGCCTGGGACGTTATGGGAATCGGTTGGCCGAGTGGTTGCCTCGTAGCGCAGGCCGATATTGAAAGTCAGGTTTGGCCTGAAACGCCAGTCGTCCTGAATGTATCCGGCAAAAAGGCTTTCCCGTAATCCAACTTCAAACGAGCCGCCTGGGGCGAGGGCGTTCAACTGGTGAGGCGCATTGGTCAGAAAGGCAGCCAATGAATAGCCGTTCATGCGGCCATTGGGGCTCAATTGCTCGAGAATGTTGTATTGCATGCGCTCGAAAGCAAAGCCGAATTTGATGGCATGCGTGCCGTGAGTGTAAAAGGCGTCGTCGTAAAGTTGGATGGAATTCCAGGCGTGGTTGAATTTGTTGAAGCCGCCGAGACCAAACGCTGTGGTGATGCCCGAAATGGGGATTTGGGGCGGGCCGATGGCACCCGGCGCAATTGCGAGGGCCTTATTCGTGGCAACAGCATCGCCGGAAACGGGGGTGTTGATGTTGCCAATCACGCGGCTGAATCCTGCGCGGATGGTATTTACGAACGCAGGGTTGAAGATGTGAGTGTCTTCGGCGCTGACCATTTGACGTCGGGAAAACACCTGGTGAACGGTGTTGCCGAGCGGATCGGTCTGAGACTGTGGGCCGGAATCAAAAAAGTAGCTGCCGGAAAGATTGTCTTTGCTGGTGAGTCTATGGTCGATTCTGGTAATGACGTAGTTTTCGCTGGCGTGATTGGGGGTGGTCGAATTGAGGGCTACGGTGTCGGTGAATGTTGCGTTCTGACATGAGGCGGGGCAAGGCCAAAGCGCCAGGTACGGGACTATCTGTGGATTTACGGTGACCGGAGTTAACGATGCACAGGGGTTGCTGCCATCTGCCGATGGGACGCAGAGCATGCCGCTGCGGGCCTCCTGCGACGGCACATGAATCGTACCCGAAGAAGAAGAGCTTTGGCGGATACCCTCGTAGTTGCCAAAGATGAAGGTCTTATTCTTGATGATTGCGGTGCCGCCGGAAGCGCCGAACTGAGTGCGATGGAAGGTAGGGATCTTTGGGCCATCGAAAAAGTTACGCGCGTCGAAGATGCTGTCGCGATCGAACAAATAGGCAGTGCCGTGAAGTTGATCGGTGCCGGATTTGGTGATGGCGTTGATCACCGCCCCTGAAGTCCGTCCATAATCCGCGGTGTAATTGCTGGTGAGGACCGAAAACTCTTGGACTCCATCGACGCCGAGGTTAACTCCGGTCGCGCCGCCCGGAGCGGAGTTCGAGTAATCATTGATGCTGATGCCGTTCACGCGGTAACTGTTCTCGTTGGCGCGGTGGCCGCCGTTGCTGAGCTGGTTTCCAAATCCGCGGTTACCCTTGTTGGCGCTGAATGAAGTGGTAGCCTGGTTGGGGATGCTGACCACACCAGGCTCGAGAGTAGCGAGGGAAGTCCAGTCACGGCCATTGAGAGGAAGTTGGCGAACGGTCGTAGAGTCTACTGTCGCGCTGATCGTCGAAGAGGTGGTTTGAATGTCAGGCGGAGCCGCATTGACTTCAACCGTCTGGGACAACTGGCCGACCTTCAGGGTGAGGTTGAGGGCCTGCTGGGCGCCGACGGTGAGAGTAATCTCTTTTTGGACAAGAGTTTGGAATCCCTTGGCGGTCACCCGCACTTCATAGCTAGCGGGGAGAAGGTTTGGCGCGGAGTAGAAACCGTCCGCGTTGGTGACGACATCGCGGGTGACCCCGGTGCCCACGTTCTTAATGGTGACGGCAGCATCGGGAACCGGACCGCCGTTTTCATCGGTGATCAGGCCGGAGAGCGTGGCGCCGGAGACTTGGGCGCGGGTGGGAGTGGCCGAGAAGAGAACCAAGGCGAGAGCGAGCGACAGACAAATCCATTTCGCAAAAGAAGAGTTGCAACCACTATTAAACATTATCATCCCCCTGGCGCGCTTCCCCTGTGAGTCGAGCCGGCCTTGCAGTGGCGAGCGCTTGCGCGCAGAAGCGCTTCGCAATGAATGGACCGGCCGAATGGTGTTGGGCGAATGTGAGGGCAAT
>Ga0137418_10002084_pt1 | contig 18340 bp, 16 predicted proteins | sample CZODoug3_1_2_16f_FD_122242 | JGI IMG/M metagenome (GOLD analysis project Ga0137418, IMG submission 122242) | Vadose zone soil fungal communities from Angelo Coast Range Reserve, California, USA - CZODoug3_1_2_16fungal (Hybrid Assembly) | ecosystem: Environmental > Terrestrial > Soil > Vadose... | reverse complement strand
GCCTGGCAGCGACGAGGCCAAACCCCGCTAAAATCGGGGTCTCTTCCAGATTCCTGCACAGAACCGTAAAATGAATGAAGCGATTGACGGGCATCAATGCTTGCACCGAGCCCTGCAGACTCACCACAAGGTAGGCCATGAAACCAAACCAGACGAAACGCAGCGGTATGTCCTTCAAAGCAGTCCCACTACTTCCACGCAGAGAAAGCAGCAAGTTGGTAACGACGAGAATTACGTCCATTCCGAGATAGGCCGAAGCGACGATGGCACCCTTCTGCGCGGCCATGGGGATTGCTGAATAGACGTAGTGGTGGGTCCCGTTCAATGGATAAGTAAAGAAGAGCAGCCAGAAGCCGACCATCGACAGGAAATGACTGAAGATCGCGCGGCGCGTAGTAGCGGGAATGATGTAGTAAGCGATGGCAAGGGCAAAAGGCGTTACATAGAGACCAACGGCATCGTGAATCCAGAGGCCGCTGAAGGCTGCGCCCCGCGCACCGGGAACGAGTTCGGGTACAAGATTCCCGACCGGGTAGGCCAGCATCGTAAAGATAATGCCGCCGATGATGTACCAAGCGCTGACATACAGGTCTGGGAGCCGGGTTCTGAGAAATGGCAGGACAAACTCGAAGACCATCAGAATGAAGGCAAGGACGACGAAAGCGGCTACTACGAGCGGAAACTCTGCCCACTCCAGCGGCTGGCTGAAACCGGCAGCGACCAGCACCCATCCGGGGAGGACTACCGCAAAATTCCAGATCCAGAAGAGAAACCAACCGAGCCTTCGGCTCAAAACCGGCCGATTTGCCAGACGTGGGACAACATAATAGAAGAATGCCAGGAATGCGTTGCCCAGCCATCCGAAGAATATGCCTTGCGTGTGGTTGTAGCGAAGCCTGCCCCAGGTAGACCATCCGTGGCTTCCCAGAAATTCCGGAAAGGTGAACTTTGTGGCCACCAGAATGCCGAATAGGACCGAGATCACCAAGGTTACGAGTGACGCAAGGACGTGGGCCCGGATCAGGTCGTACTCAATCGACGGAAGCGCGCCTAAACTCCGGGTATTTGCTCGCTCATTGCGGCCGGATAGGTTTTGTACAGTAGTCGTCATTTACCCGCACCCTCTCCAGCATTTTTGCCTCGGTCGAAACTGCTCAGAATCCAACTCGCAAGGGCGATCCGGTCGTCAAGCGATAGCGCGGATTCCGGTGGTCCCGGCGCGAAATTGCCCCAGCCTGGCCGCGGATGTGTTACTGCTGAGGCTAGTCGAGAGTTCAAATCCGGATTGCTCCCTGTGGTAGGAAATCGCCGCCGATAGAAGGTTGCAATTTCCTGATAACTGGGTGCACTGGAACGAGTGGCCCTTTCGTGACAACCCGCGCATTGCCGCTGTGAAATTTGGGAACCACGATCCAGCAGTGCACTCTCTTCTTGCGTTACCTGCGGAAGAACCACACTCGCGGCGGCAACCGGTTCGCGCAGCGATTCTCCAAACATACGGCGATAGTCGCGGGTTCCCCACCAGGCAAACAGCGTACCCAGTAGCAACAGGAAGCCCAGCATACGTATCGGTGGCCGCGAGGGATGCTCACCTCCGATGTTATTCGCCATATGTGCCTTTCGGACCTTGACCCGTGCTGGCCTTTCCATTGATGGAAAAAAGGTAGTCCGTAATTTTCAGTGCCTGCTCATCAGAAATATGTGCGCCGTAGACATCCATCATTTTTTTGACTTCGCTCAGCCACGTTGTCCTGGAAAATTGCGGCTGCATCGTGATATATCGCGGTGAATGGCAAACGACACACGCGGTCACAAACTCATCACGCCCCTCTCCCGGCGGAAACACCGGCTCGTCATGCGGCATCATGATGGTATGCACAGGGCTGTCTGTTTTTGAATCAAGCATCGGCTCCATTTTTGCGTTACCGATGCCCCGATCTGCTTCCTTAGAGTTGTTTGGACTATGTCCGCAGCCGGTAACCAATGCTGCAAGCCCTAACGCTATGACCACACTTATTATTTTTCGGATCATGCGTAGTTATCCCACCTTCACGTCAACTTGTTGGATTACATTCCACATAAAGCCACTGCGGTTCCACTGTTCCTTGCTCTGAGTCTCTCCCGCCGCATTTGTCGCCCGAGCCATGAGTTGATACTGGCCATGGTTTCTTGGTGTCCAGGACGTCCGCCAGCGTCGCCACGAATACTTTCCGATTTCCGGGTCGAGTCGAGCATCTGCCCAGGTGGCTCCCCCGTCCGTCGACACCTCCACTCGCCGAATCCCATAACCAGAGTCGAAAGCAATGCCCTCAATTTCAGTCGGCATTCCGGGGTACAAGATTTCATCGGGCTCGGGACGAACGAATAAGGAACGCACGTTGAATCGATTAATAGGGATTGTGTCCTTGGCCAAATCTTTTGGAGACTCCGTGCCATTTGGAGCGTTGGGTATGCGATAGGCTTTGTCCGTCCAAAAATTGCTGAAGGCACGAGCTAACACGGTAATGTCGCTGAGAGCTTTTACCCAATAAGTTCCATACCAGCCCGGTACAACGAGGCGCAGGGGGAAGCCATTGACCATGGGCAACGGTTGGTCATTCATGGCGTAGGCGATCATTACTTGGCCATCCCGTGCGTGATCGATCGAAAGAGCCTTCACGAAATCAGACACAGAAGGCAGTGGGGGAACATCAAGCCCATTGAATGAGACGTCTACGGCGCCCGCCTTCACTTGGGCACGATCCAAAATCGCCTTCACGGGAACACCGGTCCACCTGGCGTTCCCGCAAGCGCCATGCTTCCACTGGCCGCCTGGCACGCGTGGCTCGAAAAAACTACGAGAATTGCCGGAACATTGATTGACGGCGATGATAGAGAGTGGATCGAATTGTGATCGAAGGTCGTCCACGCTGAGCTGCAACGGTTGCCGGACGTAGCCGCTGACGTTGAGCCGAAAGGTTCGAAGATCTACAGAAGTCGGGATGCCTTCGAGATGCCAGCGAACGAAGAACGCTTCGTTTGGCGTAAGGTCCTGTCGAAAATAGTGGAGCGGAGTTTCCAACTGCGGGGGCCGGTCGGTGAGCAGGATCATCTCTGTTTTTTCTGGGAACCGAGCGAGGTTAGTCGAACTCGGTAGAGTCCCCACCACAGAATTGATTCGATTGCAGGAGGACGCCAATGCCGCCATACCGGTGGCCCCAATGAGTTGCAAAAATCCCCGCCGGTTCATGAAACTAACTCCCATCCTTGCGATGTTCGCAGGTTGTCGACCCATTCGAGATTTCACTATCCTGTCATCGACCGCACGTCCGTAGAAACCTCTTCGATAATGAATCGCGTACGTACCTAACGAAGGTCGCCGGTTGACACCGTCCATCGTCCGACATTCAGTTCGATTCCTCGTAAATCTTTTCTGTGTTGTAGTCTTCTTCAACGCGCGGTCGACGAACCACGGTGAGACCGTCGCTGCCCAGCAGATAGGTGGTACCAGTTTCTTCATTGACGACCTTGTGCTTTACTTGCTTGATGGTGACAACAGGGGCGGGGTGCGCAGGATCTGACACGTCCATCAAGTGATAGTCGTGCGCCACGCCGCCAACATAGCTGTAATGTCCGTTGATCATCACCAAACCCGTCTGACCCAACGATTCAGTATGGCCGGGCTCGCTGAGACCATTCGCGGTCTTCAGAGTTGGACTCTTGGGCTCGCGAAGGTCGAGCTCTGCTAACTCCCCACTATCGCGGAAGCGGACCAGCTCAACTCGCTCATTCAATGGGCGCACAAAATCGAATGCCCCGGATGTCTTCACTGGAACCGAAGCCGCTGCCTTGATCTTTGCCGGATCTGTAACATTTAAAATGGCAAGCCGCTCACCATTTTGCTGCTCAACGTAGAGATAAGTCTCGCGATCCTCGGCCTGATACAGGAAGAGCGCCTGTCCAGGGGTCTGTGCCATCTCGGGAAGATCGGCAGGCTGCTCAACGATCAGATGTCCTGAGTGGGACTTGATTTCCGCCTGAAGAGGTAGCACCAGCACGATGCCCGTGATGACTGCAATTGCTATGTTTCCAAATCTAACTGCCTTTGTCGTTTTCATTGCTGCATCTCCTTTACGAGTCCGATTATCGAGCTGTCTGCGGGAGGTACTGTCGAAACCAATGAGTTTCTACAATCCCCGCCAGTTCATGAACACTTTTGACTTTTGGTGTGCCATCATGCAACTGACCTGGTCTCTCTTGAGTCACAGCAAGTCCAGTTCCACTCGCAGGAGAGAGCGACCTAGACCCGAGTGAACGCATCGCCGCAACTGTTGCGGCGTATGAAAGACGCGCCCGCCGTTGTTTCGCTGCTGCCTAGGCGAGTAGTGACAGCCCGTGAACACCGTCTGTCCAGATATGGTCAGGGTCGCTCCATTGGAGTGCAGACTTCGAGGATCAGCAAGTCCTCGAACCCACAGAAGAAGTCCGCGAAGATAATGAGGAACAAGGATTGTTGGAGGAAAGCGACGGGAATCTTCACGGGAAAACGAAGGAAAGTTCAGTGGGAGACAGACAATGGAACCTGACGGCGTACGACTGTGGTGGGGTTGCACGCCGGGAACGGCGCATCTTTTGCACCTGCCGCTGTGTGCTAAGAACAGGCACGAGCAGCAGTGCGATCGTAGACATACAACTATTCGGCTAGCATTCTCCTCGGTTCCGTCTCATACCGTGATGTAACTGTAATGACCATCTGTCTACAGCAGCGCAATCGCCGCGACCATCGAGGCTGCAACCAGCACGCCGGGGAGTGTGTGCGCGAGCATTACCTTTACGATCTCTTCCGGTTGCTGGGTCAGGCTGTTGTGTGCAATCAATGCCCGCGCTTGCTCGTAGGTCGCTGTATGGCAAGCCAACAGCTTCACTCCCCGGTGCTGCAGCGCCTGGAGGCTCGTGTCCTGGTAGAGTGACTCGGGACTGTCCGGGTTTTCTGAGTTGTAGTGCAGCGGTGTCTCTGCCTTGCTTGGATAGAACAGGTTCTTCACCGCCGGCCGGTCCGTAGACGGATCATTTACCTTTAGCCATGCTTCAATCTGATCCTTGTTCCAAATGAAGTCATCATGATGCTGCCGATTTTCCGGAGCAACCAGAAGTATTTCTTACTTATGGGGTGCCAACTGTAACACAAGATGCTACTTCTTGAAATCGCTGGCGATGAGCTGTGCGTCGGAGTGAGCGGGATCGATTTAGTGCACTGCCGGCGAACGAGCAGAAAACTGGTCCATCTGTCCAAGAAAAAGGTGCGCAACTGGCGAATGAAAACGCGTGTAAAGAATCTTGTTTGAGCTTGTGGGTATTGTGCTAACAGCTCCTGAATCGAAACCGATTGAACACCTGGTGAGGGTTGCCATTCGAGGGGTTTCAAACGGTCCAGACTGGCCTGATCCAGTAGTGTCGGTTCCGTAAATTCTGGCCATCTTCATTCCGGAAATTCTGGCACGCCTAAAGACCTCCAGAAGGGTTAGAAAAGCTCCCTGTGCTCCGGTTGTGCTAGGAGCGGAGGGAGGAGGATGTTGAGGATGCTAAAACGACACGAAGTCGAGATTTTGCTGAAGGCTGGTCATCCGAAGACTGAGGTAGCACGTCTGAGCGGGGTTTCACTGCGCTCGGTACAACGCATCGGGGAAGAGAGTTCAGTAGTGCACGTCGACGATGCGGCGGAGCGTGCCAAACGACAGATCGGCCGACCCAGCACGGTGGGGAATTTCCGGAGACAGGTCGTCCAGATTCTGCAGGAAACGCCGGATCTAGCGTCACTGGAGATTCTGCGGCGAGTTCGGGAAAGCGGCTATTCCGGAGGTAAGACCGCGCTTTACGAGCTGGTGGCCTCGCTTCGCCCGAGGCGGGCAAGGCCACTGGTTCGCTTCGAAGGTCTTCCCGGAGAGTTCAGTCAGCACGATTTTGGGCAGGTGGAAGTGGAGTTCCGCAATGGGGCCAGCCAGCGGATCCATTTTTTCGCTTCCCGCTTGAAGTACTCGCGCTTCGTACGCGTCAGTTTGGTACCGGATGAGGCAGTGGAGAGTTTGCTGCGCAGCTTGGCTGAGCATCTGGCCAGCTGGGGTGGACGTCCCTTGCTGTGCGTGTTTGATCGACCGAAGACGATCGCTCTCAAGTGGCGCAAGAATGGCGAAGTGACGGAATGGAATCCGATCTTTGCTTACGCCACGCTGGAGATGGGCGTGGGAGTGGAGTTGTGCTGGCCGTATCGCGCCCAGCAAAAAGGTAGCGTGGAAAATCTGGTGGGATTTGTAAAGTCTTCCTTCTTTAAAGTACGCCGATTTCACGATGAGGAAGATCTGCGCCAGCAACTGCAGCAATGGCATCGCGAGGTGAACGAGGAACGTCCGTGCCGGGCGACGGGAATCATTCCTGCCCTGCGTCTGGCCGAAGAAGCACCGCGACTGCGTGCTTTGAAAGTGCCGCCGGAGCAACTGGCTCTACGCATCCCGGTGTATGTCGGTCCCACGGGAACGGTACTGCACGACGGACATAGCTATTCCATGCCGCCGGAGGCGATCAGTATGCCAGCTACGTTGTACTTGTATGGGCAACGAGTGCGCATCGTGGCGGGGCGGTATGAAGCAGAACATCCCCGAAAGTTTTCTGCTGAGGAGAACTCCACCTTGCCGGAGCACCGCGCGGCGATGGTGGCGGCGGTATCGGGGAAACGCGGCAAGCGCTATCTGAAACGACAGCAGTTGTTGGAGCTGGGTGAGCCAGCGATTCGCTATCTCACGGAGATCGTGCATCGCCGACCACGACAGTGGTTTGAGGATGTCGATCGGCTGCACCAGATCTTGCAGAGCCACGGCCCGGAAGTTCTGCGGCGCGCCATGGAAGAAGGCTTGAAGCAGCAGATCTTTGGAGCGTTTTATGTGGAGAGATCTCTCCAATCAGGGTTGATCTTTGCGGAGGCGCTGCAATGAAAACGGAAGACCGCCAGGTCGAGGAAGCGGGTGTGCGCCGGTGCACTCGGAAGTGCGGAAAAAGCGCAAGACGGGGGGATGCTAGGGGTCGACCGAGTTGGCAATCGTCGTTCCTAGGCGATCCTGGCGCGAAATTTTTCGGTGGGTTAGTGGAAAAAGCCCCCCGTAGCAGGGGCGGTGGGAAAAGTGGAGATCCCGCTGCCGTTGCGGGATTTCCAAGCGCAGTGGAAAAGTCCTGCCTTTGGACTTTTCCACGGAGCGGCTTTTTCCACGGCCCTGGTGCCCACAGATTGTGCCTTAAATACAGATGAGGAGAAAGCCATGACCAAGAAGCATTCCAAACCCATGCCCGTGCTGGCCATCCCGAAACTTTCCGAAGGCCAGCTCGAGCCTCTGTTCCGACGTCTAAACCTGGCGCATACACGTCGCATCTACCAAGATGTGGCGGATCGAGCCGAGAAAGAAAACTGGTCGTATCGCGACTTTCTCGCTCTCTTGCTGGCCGAAGAGGTGGCGCATCGCAAGCAAACCCGCCTACAGCGTTGCACTCGGCAGGCTCACTTTCCCTTCTTCAAGACCATTGATGAGTTCGATTTCACTTTGCAGTCGACGCTGCGGCAATCGCTGCTCGGTTCCTATCTGGGACCGGACTTCTTCACCGAGGGTCGCTCCTTGATCCTTTACGGCAAGACCGGCCGCGGCAAAACTCATCTCGCCGTGGCCATTGGCTACCGCGCCATCCAGAATGGTTTCGACACTCTTTGCACCACGGCCGCCGAACTCATCGAAGATCTGTCGAACGCCAGTGCCAAAGGCCTCTTACAGCAATCGTTGTCAACCTACACTCGTCCTCATGTCCTGGTGATCGACGAGATCGGATATCTCAGCTATGGCCCCGACGCTGCCAATGTTCTGTTCCATGTGGTCAATGATCGCCATCTGAGAAAACGGCCGATGATCTTTACCACCAACAAGGCGCTCAGCGAGTGGGGAAAAGTGTTGCACGATGAAGACCTGGCGGCCGCCATCCTGGATCGCGTCCTGGAGCGCGGACGATTTATCCATCTCGATGGACCCTCGGGTCGCACGCGTCATCTGAACTTAGAGCAGGCCTTGCCGGCTGTAGCACAACGTGCCAGAATTTCCGGAATTGGCGTGCCAGAATTTCCGGAACCCACAAGTAGTCATAATGCGGTTGAAGCATCACTGATGCCGTAGTGTGCGACAATAACAATTTAATGGTCCAGTGATGGTCCACTAATCCTTACTAACCGCTACTGAAAGCCCTTTTGGCCCACCCGCGTCGCGTGTTTTCAGTAGGTTACGAGTTACCCAGTCCCTTTCACGACGGTTACACGGGTTCAAATCCCAACCAGTGCGGCCTGTCACGAAACTCAAGAAGCCCAAGATCCTCAATTTACGTCTGTGATTTTTGTCTGGCCCGTCTCGACCTCTAAGTGCTGTCGGTGCGGCATTTGACGGTCGCAATTCCAGTCAGCAATTGAGTTCGCCAGCACTTATTTCCGAGCACTTCGGCAGTCTCCCGCGACCTGTAGGTTGTTGGAAGTGCTTATTGTTTAACAACTGAAAAGGCTGGCGTCGGCGGTTCAACTCCGTCCCTGGCCACCATGTTTTCAATAGCTTACTGTTGATTTTTCGAACCAAAGCATTAAGCAGAAATCTCGAAAAAACGGGATTATCTTGGGTGGAAGACCGCTCGCGACTATGCAACAACATGAGCGCAATCAATGACTTGATGCAGGAGGGGAGCTCTCAGAGCGCAGCTTTTTCCGGCTGCGCTCGGGGGGATGCTAAGTGACTGTCAATCGGGTGTCCCAGGCCTGGTCTTCAGAGGGCACATTTGCTGTCGGTGCCAAAGGTGCCGACTAAGGAGTTGGCCCCTATCAAAGGTAGGGGATTTGAGATTGTTCAGAAGAGAAACGGCAAATCGAGATTTATCGCAATGGGGTTCCGAGCCATTCCCGTGACTGATACCAAAGCTGTGAAATCTGTGGTCGAGAAGTTCCGGGACAAGTACAGAGCGAAGGACGCGAAGCAGTAATTACTCGAAGTTCGATGCGGCGGTCGTGGCTCAACTGACCTGAACTGGAATGCCGCCGAACGTTGACCTTGCCCTCGCCCCCACCTACCATGTCAGCCAATGGCCGCGCCGTCCCAACCCGTGGGACCAACGGTTTCCCACTACCGCATCCTCCGCAAAATCGGCGGTGGGGGCATGGGTGTCGTGTATGAGACGGAAGACTTGAAGCTGGGTCGCCACGTCGCCTTGAAGTTCCTACCCGACGAACTCGCCCACGACGCGCAGGCTCTTAGTCGCTTCCGGCGGGAGGCCAAGGCTGCGTCCTCCCTGAACCACCCGAACATCTGCACGATCTACGAGATCGACGAGTCCGATGGGCGAACCTTCATCGCCATGGAACTGCTGGAAGGTCAGACGCTCCGGCACCGAATCGCGGGCAAGTCGATGGAGATCGAAGCGGTGCTCGATCTGGGTATCCAGATCGCCGACGCGCTGGATGCCGCACATTCAAAAGGAATCGTCCACCGGGACATGAAGCCCGCGAACATCTTCGTTACGAACCGAGGTCAGGCGAAGATTCTCGACTTCGGGCTGGCAAAGGTGTCGCTCAAGCCCGAGAGCGCCGCCCTGAGCGCTGCGACCATCGAGTCCGAGGAACATCTCACGAGTCCCGGCAGTGCGCTGGGCACGGTGGCGTATATGTCGCCGGAGCAGGCGCGAGGGAAGGAACTCGACGCTCGCACCGACCTGTTTTCGTTCGGAGCGGTGCTGTATGAGATGTGCACGGGCACGCTTCCATTTCGAGGCGATACTTCGGCGTTGATCTTTAAGGCCATTATGGATGGGACACCAACGTCGGCGGTGCGGCTAAATCCTGACCTGCCAGCCGAATTGGAGCGGATCATCAACAAGTGTCTGGAGAAAGATCGGAATCTACGCCACCAACACGCTTCGGAAATTCGCACCGACCTGCAACGACTGAAGAGAGACACGGAGAGCGGGAAGAGCGCAGCTACGGTCGCAGAAGCGGGAGCCAGCACACATTCACGCCGATTGCTTTGGCGTTTGGTCGCAAGTGGGGCGGCTGTGCTAATTGTCGGTGCTGCGTTTCTGGCGTGGCGCTCGCTGCACTCCCGCTCTTCGGATGCGACACCGATCCATTCGATAGCCGTACTGCCGTTTGCAAATGCGAACAAAGACCCCGAAATGGACTACCTCGGGGAAGGTATCTCCGAGGAGATCACCAATTCTCTTTCTCGGCTTCCGAACCTCCAAGTGATGGCTCGGAGCACCGTGTCTCATTACAAATCGCGGCAGGATGATCCGCAAGGTGTTGGGCACGATCTGCATGTCGATGCAGTACTGACGGGGCGCGTGGTGGAGCATGGCAGTGAACTCGATGTTGAAAGTGAGTTGGTGGATGTCGGAACGGGAGCACAACTCTGGGGCGAACGATACACTCGAAATGCCAACGATGCTTCGCTTCTCCAAGCTGCGATCACCCGTGATGTTGCCAGTCAATTGCGGCCGCAGCTATCGGGGAGTGAACGGGGAAACGTAGCAAAAGTAGGAACAAAAGACGCTGAGGCATATCGGCTTTATTTGAAGGGACGGCACTATTACGAAAAGACTTGGACTCCAGAAGACTTGAAGGCGGCTACCGTGTTTTTCGACAAGGCAGTTGCTAAAGACTCAGGCTTTGCGGCTGCCTACGCTGGACTTGCAGATGTTTACGCGATACAGGGTTACATGGGCTATGTTTCTGACCCCGAGCTATTGGACAAAGCGCGATCCGCAGCGCGGCGGGCTCTGAAACTCGACAGCGAGATTCCCGAGTCCCACACTGCTTTAGCCAATCTCGATTTCAACTATTTCTGGAACTTCCCGGAAGCGGAAGCGGAGATTCAGAGGGCTCTCGCCCTTGATCCCAATTCTGCCTATGCCCATGAGGTCTCCTGCTGGATCAAAGTTGGCATGGGCAAGACTCAGGAGGGTCTCGCCGAATGCCGGCGGGCGGTGGAACTTGATCCGCTCTCGGTGTTGAACAACATGGTTCTCGCGTGGGAGTATGACTTCGCACATGATTACAAACATGCCATTGAGCAGGCGAACAAAACACTCGAGATCAACCCGAAGGACGCTGACGCTGTTTCAGTTCTTGGACTCGCATACGAGCAAATGGGGAACTACACGCAGGCGATAGAGCAGTGGGTGAAAATCCAACGATTACAGGGTCACGAAGCACGAGCCACGCAACTCATGCGAACCTTCGAGAAGTCAGGATATAAGGGGTACCTCAGCAAAGATGCCAAGGATAACGAAGCCGAAGGCAATCACTATCGGGGAGGGCTCATCCCTAGCGCGGCTGCTGATTATGCGATGCTGGGCGAGAAAGATGCTGCATTCGCGGCTCTGGACAAGGCATTTGTCAGCCGGGCGGGAGTTGTAGACATCAATGTTGACCCGAGACTCGAAAATATTCGCTCCGATCCTCGCTACGCCGGGTTGCTACGCCGAGTGGGACTGCCGCAGTAATCGCTCGTCAAAAAGGTATACCCGGCTGACCATCTCGAACGAGAACTTCTAGACCAATCGGTTCATTGACTTGCGCCTCCTGAGGAAAAGACCCTTCTGACCAGTGAGCAAGCAGACGCTCAGGCAGCACCTGGAAGCATGAAACGAGGACAGCGTGCCCATCACTTCCGATCTGTTTGAAACCTATCTTAAATGCCCAACCAAGTGCTTCCTGCGATCACTCCATGAAACAGGAACCGAAAACAGTTACGCGAACTGGGTTAAGGCACAAAACTCTTCCTACTCCTCTAAGGGAATCAAACATCTTGCGGAAGGAGTCGCACAGGACGAGTGCGTCACCGGACCAATCGACTCGAAGGAGATACGGTCATCGAAATGGCGCCTAGCGATACAGACCATTGCGCGCACGCAGAACCTGGAATCGAGCATTCACGCTGTGGAGCGCTTGATATCAGAGGGGGGAGAGAACTCGGCGCTGCTCATCCCGATTCGATTGGTCTTTACAAATAAAGCGCACAAGCACGACAAACTCTCGTTAGCGTTCGACGCGCTTGTACTATCCGGAATGCTGGGCCGCGAGGTCCGCACGGGGAAGATTATCCACGGGAATAACTGTGCCACACTCAAAGTCAACACCGGCGCTCTGGCGAGCGAGGTGCGAAAATTGACTGAGAAGATCGACGTTCTCCTTTCAAGCAATGCGCCTCCAGAACTGATTCTCAACCGTCATTGCCCCGAGTGCGAGTTTCAAAACCAGTGCAGACAGAAGGCGGTTGGGAAAGACGACCTCAGCCTGCTATCAGGCATCACCGAGGCTGAACGCAGCAGTCATCGCAGCAAGGGGATATTCACCGTGACCCAGCTCTCCTACACTTTCAAGTCCCGCAGAGCACCCAAGAGAGCAAAGAATCCTGCAACGCCGCACTATTTCGCTTTGCAGGCTCTGGCTATTCGGGAGAACACTGTTTATATCCACGGAACTCCTCGTTTTCCTAGGTCAGAGACTCAAGTATATCTGGACATCGAAGGACTGCCTGACAACGAATCTTATTACCTGATCGGCGCTCTGATTGTATCCGAGGGAAAAGAGACCTTCCACTCGTTCTGGGCAGACCACGAGTCACAAGGGCGGGACATATTCTTCCAATTTGTTGAAGCGGTCTGCCAGTTGGCTGACTGTCGACTCTTGCATTTCGGACGATATGAAACAGTCGCATTGAAACGGATGAAGGCGAGGTTGCCTGAGACCTCCCACGCGAAGATCGATGCCATTCTCGAGCGAGCAACGAACGTGCTGTCGGTCATACATCCTCACATCTACTTCCCGGTCTATTCGAATAGCCTTAAAGATATTGGACGTTTCCTTGGGTTTGAGTGGGCCCACGAAAACGCCACAGGACTGCAGGCCATAGTTTGGAGGAAGAATTGGAACAAAACGAAAGCCCCTGATATCAAAGCTCAACTGCTTCAATACAACCAAGACGATTGCCGCGCATTGAAGCACGTCGTTGAGTCCATCGGCAGTTTGATCTCCTCGGACGTGCAAACGCCGCCCGGCAATGCGCGAAAGTCAGTAATCAATACAGCGGACTTGAGACAGGCGAGTTGCGGGTCTCACAAATTTCGGAAAATCGAGTTCGCCATGCCCGAGCTTGATGTTGTTAATCGATCCGCATACTTCGACTACCAGCGTCAAAAGATTTTCGTCCGAGCCAGCACATCGCTCAAGCGGGTGCTCACGAAGGCCTTGCCGAGGCGGTCGCGTCTGAAACCAAATAGAGTTCTTCAACTCGAGGCCAAGAAGTGCGTCTGGTGCGGGAGCAGGAAGATTTTTCAGTTGCGTCCAGTGAAGAGAACGGTTATCGATCTGAAGTTTTTCAGGGGTGGTGTGAAAAGATGGGTCACAGATTATCTATCGTGGAACTATAAGTGTGCGAAGTGCGGTACTCCCTTTGCTCCCGAGGGCGTTCCCGGCGGAAGAGCACCCAAGTATGGACACGGGCTTGCAATGTGGTGTATGTACAACAACTTGGTATGTGGGCAGAACTTGCTTAGGGTCCGACGAGCATTAAACGACATCTTTGATCTTGACATCCCACAACCCACAATTTTCCGCTTTAAGTCATCGCTGCGTGAAACGCTTCAACCGATATACGACAGAATCCGTGGTCACCTATTAAGAGGATCGCTCCTTCATATTGACGAGACTGAGGTGAAGTTGAGAGGTTGCAAGGGTTATGTTTGGGTGTTTGCAAGCATGGAGGCAGTCTACTTTGAGTATCGGGACTCCCGAAAGGCTCAATTCCTCGGACCACTTCTTGAGCAATTTCAGGGCGTTCTCATTTCTGACTTCTTTACAGGGTACGACTCCCTAAATTGCCCCCAACAGAAGTGTTTAATACATCTTATACGAGATATGAACGAGGACTTGCTCGGCAACAGTTTTGACAACGAATATAAGGATGTGGTGCAGAGATTCGCGCGCCTATTGCAGCAGATTGTCGAGACAGTTGACAAGTATGGCCTGAAGCGGCGACATTTTCGGAAACACAGGAATGATGCAGTCCAGTTCCTCAGGTCCGTTGAGACGGCGCGGTATTCGTCCCCAATCGCAACGAAGTACCAAGAACGAATCGGCAAGTATGGCTCAAGGCTTTTCACTTTTTTGGACTACGATGGAGTGCCGTGGAACAACAATAATGCTGAACATGCGATTAAGGGCTTTGCGAGGGTTCGCAGATTTTCTGACGGCAGGTTCACCGAGAACTCAATCCGAGATTACCTAGTCATGTTGAGCGTCGCCGAAACGTGCGGGTATCAGAACATTGATGTGCTGAAGTTCTTGCTTGCCCAGGCGGATAATTCCTCCTACTGCCGGTTGCTGTTGCAGGGATCAAAGGATAATGGCTAACCCGGACGACTGACGACGGTTGATATTTTCCGAAACTCGTACTCGCGCCAGCTGCCGTGAGGACGCACCCATTCCGACCAACAAGCTATCGAACCGCACCTCTCCTTACAGCAAACGGCTCTATTCGTGGAATCAGATTGCACAAGCTCTTGCCGAAAAGTCGCGCCGCCGACTACTTCAACTGGCGAAATGGCATGCCTCGTGAACATCGCTCCAGGGGCGGTCGGAACATCCTGGATGTCAGAGGCGACTTCTATGCCGACTCGGGAGCGGTTCAGCGATCCGATTCCATGTACGCCCATCCCGCAAAGGCTGTGAAATTCCGAAGAACGCGTCGGCTTTTGCACGGCTTTGGGCCGCTTTTCAGGTGATCACTGAGGATTCCTGCGAGCGCGCTCTCAAAGAAGGCCGCCACGCTGTCCAGGTCTGCATCTGAGCCTATCTCGCCCTGCATTTTCGCTTTATCGAACACACCCATTAGTGTCTGACGGCTGCGCCTGCGCAGCATTCCGAGGCGTCTGCTGGATATTCCGGCCGTCAGCCAAGCCATGAGTTGAGTGGGTATTCACAGGATTGCTGGGTTTGGCACGGCCGCAGCATCACTGCGAGGCAGGATAGAAATAGAGACAGGACTTGGCGTTTCACGCTGACTCCTAAGAGGAGGAATCGAGGTGGCGGCCCGTGCGGGCCGCAAGTTGGTGATCAGCTCCGGAACGCCATCCACATCAGCTTGTTGCTTGCTATGTCGACAGGTTATTCGCGTCCTGAATTTCCGCAACTGGCTGCGTTGTGCGTAATGGCAACTGAACCGTCATGGTCAAGGCTATGCTTGCGCCTCTCCGCGAAGGCGTGAATGTCCTTCTCTCCCGACCGGAGGAAATCGAGGAAGTCCAAGCCCATGTATTTGCAGGTTTCGCAGATGCTCAGGAGGACAAGGTAGTCGCGGATACCTTTTTCCGAAGTGATTCCCTTGATGATCTGCCGGAGCGCGGCGAAAGGTTTGACGGCATGCTCAGCGTTGTTGTTGTTCCATGGTACACCGTCGAAGATCAGAAAGGTAAAGAGCTTGTCGCGATTCTTCTCCAACCGTTCCTTGACCTTTATTGCTATTTCGCTCTGGAAGGGTAAGTCCGAGATTTGGCGATAGAATCGATCGACAGCCGACAGATGCTTCCTCAAGAAGCGGCTTTTGAGGCCGTATCGATCAACGGTTTCGACCATTGGCTTGAGCAGGACCGCAAAGGCCAATGTGAGCCGCTTCAGTTCTTCGTCGTAGGGGTGCTTCAACACGTCGTCGTTTAAGTCTCGGATGAGATGGATCAAGCACTTCTGCTGAGGGCACAGGAGTGCGTCGTAGGCGGCATAGAAATCCGACACCAAGACGCCCTTGAAGTCCTTCAACATGGTCAAAAGAAAGTCGCCCTCCCGAGTCTCCCTATAGACGTAGGCCACTTCGTCCATGTTGGCAAACACCCATACGAATCCATCATTGCCTCGAATGCCGATCCTCGTTTCGTCGGCATGGAGTAACCGACCGCTGCACAGCCTTGTAAGCAGTCCTTCGTAGGTTCCGTGGTATATCTTCGCTGCCTGTTCTTTGATGCGGTGGGTCGTGTCACCAATCGGAAAGTGGAAGCCAAACAGTTTGTTTAGACTCTGGTCAACGTGTATTTGCGGCAGCCGTAGCTCGATGTTCAGATAGAGTGCATAGGCAATGATCTCGCTGCCTAATCTAAATTTGCCGAATGTCCAACATTTCCCTTGGGGCGGGAAGACTGCTCCGCAGTTTTGGCATTGGTAATTGTGGAAGCGGTATCGAGTGATCCACCGTTTGATTCCGTGCCGCATGAACTTGAGGTCGAGGACAGTTTTACTGGATTTCGTGTGCTTGAAGAAGTGTGACGAGCTGCACTTCGGACAGGAGTGAGGCCTGGCACACTCGACTGTCATGCTGGGGGACAAGACCCTCGTGGATCTCGCATTTCGCCTGACTTCGTGGTTCCAACTTCTGTCGGACTTCACATAGACCCGCTCTCGCTGGTAGTCCCAGTAAGCGGCGTTGTTTATGGCATCCAATTCCGGGAAGGCGAATGTGTTCTTTTTGAAACCATACGGGTGTTCCCACTTCAAGTGTGCCGCGTTAACGACGTCACCGGAAGGGGAGTTTCCTATCCGAGAGGAATCTCGATGCAGTTCAAGAAGGCAGTTCGATACGACTTCGAGAGCTTGGCAATCTTCGGCATTGTAAATAAGGATCGCCTCTTTCGCTGCAGGCGCTCGTGACGACTCCCATTCTTGGTGCCAGACGATGGTTCCCGTCCCAGTCGCTGTGGAGGCAGACCACCGGAATCCAAGATGCTTGGCGATTTCCTTCAGACCATTGGAGTGGCAGGGGTAATACACCTGGGCGAAGATCACGGACAGCAGGTTTACCGCAGCTTCGATGGTTGCGGCTACAATAGAGCCTTTAAGCGGTTTTCCGTGACGTTCGCTCATTCGTCTTAGAAAAGTCGTCTCGTAGCTCCCGTAGTGAACTAGCACAGGCTTCTCGACGGTTTCGAGGATGCCAAGCAATTCCCGCCAAATCCTCCCTTCGTCCTCCACGCTCTCCGCCCACAGACTGTGCTGGACAGCAGATGCGCCATTGCCGATACGCACCCCAATGAGGTAGTAGAAATCGCGGTCCGGCAGGCCCTCGACATCCAGATAAACGGGTGTGCCCTCGATCTTCAGCTCCGGGCTACCGACGATGTGGATTTTCTTCTCCCGAATCGCGAGCGCTTTCAGCGAGTGCTGGTATTTCTCCCGTCTGTCGCGGAGTCGCTTGGGCCGGCGGCGCGGCTGGAACGCGTACGAAAGTTGGGTGACAGTGAAGATGCCTTTGCTGTGTAGTTTCTTGCGTTCTTTTTCGCTCATGCCCGCCAGCAGACTGAGGTCGTCCTTCTCGATAGCCTTCTGCCCGCACCGAGTCTGGAACTCGCACTCTGCGCAGTGCCGGTTCAGGACAAGGTCAGGCGGCGTCGGGTTGGACAGTAGGGCAGCGATCTTTTCAAGGCGCTTTTGCACTTCGCCAGCCAGGGCCGAGGTTCTTGGCTTCAACGTGACGTGGTCTTCGCCGTGAATGATCCGGCCGACGGCGATCTCGCGTCCCAGCGGTTCTGAGAGCACGAAGGCGTCGAAGGCCAGCAGCAGCCGGTCGTCCTTGGTGAGCTTATTGGTGAAGATGAAACGGATGGGGATGAATTGGGCGGGTTTCCCCCGGCCTGTGGATGGCGCGCGCTCAACGGCATCGAGACAGGCAACGAGTGAACGTAGCGCGGGCATCCTGCCGGCGGATGGCGAGGCTTCCAGCTTCGCCGGGGAACAGGGAACGATAAGGGAATTGTCTGGCGGCAGGATGCCTCCAGAACCCGCATGCGTGGACGCCCGCCCTATACAGAGTTCCACGCCCACGGCCAAACGCCATTTGCGGTCTTCAGGTTCTCCGCGACCGGAGCTACATCGCATTCGTTTGCGGGAACGTCTGCTATCAACCGTTTGGCGGCATCATCGCGATAGGACTTGTTTTGCGATGTCATCCACTTTGCATACACGTTGCCGGAGGTTGGCTCACCAGCGGCCCGCAGCCAGCACTTGGTGGAGTACTTTAGAAATGCCTCAAAAACATCAGCGGAAATTGTCATGGACGAAACTTACTCCTTGCGACTGAACGGGCATCTGGAATTGGCAAATAAGCCGCAGAAACGCCGGCCTTTGCTCTTGCCTACCTGAAGCAAGCCGCGCTGGTCTCCTCGCAGTACAACAGCTGAAGCGGTTGGTCTCTGAGTATGCATGTTATTACCGCGAGGACCGGACGCATGTCGGGCAAGGAAGGGAACTTCCATGGCA
>Ga0137418_10002083_pt1 | contig 18354 bp, 13 predicted proteins | sample CZODoug3_1_2_16f_FD_122242 | JGI IMG/M metagenome (GOLD analysis project Ga0137418, IMG submission 122242) | Vadose zone soil fungal communities from Angelo Coast Range Reserve, California, USA - CZODoug3_1_2_16fungal (Hybrid Assembly) | ecosystem: Environmental > Terrestrial > Soil > Vadose... | reverse complement strand
CTCATGGCACCTCCCGCGCGGGTGACGGCCGGCTCAGCGCCGGCCGTACTGGCGCTCGTAGTACGCGCGGAACTCTCCGGTCTTCAGCGGGCGCCACCACGCGTCGTGCTCGCGGTACCAGCGCACCGTGGCCTCGAGCGCGCTGGCGAACGGATAGCGGGGTGTCCAGCCGAGCTCCCACACCTTGGCGGCGTCGAGCGCGTAGCGGCGATCGTGCCCGGGCCGATCGGCCACCAGCTTGATGAGGCTGTCGGGCTTGCCGAGCAACCTCAATATTTCGTGGGTGAGCGTGACGTTGGCGACCTCGTGGCCGCCGGCGATGTTGTAGACCTCGCCGTCGCGCCCCTCGCGCAGCACGCGGTCGATGGCCGCGCAGTTGTCGAGCACGTAGATCCAGTCGCGTACCTGGTGGCCGTCGCCGTAGAGCGGCAGCGTCTGGTTGTCGAGCGCGTTGGTGATGAACAGCGGAATCATCTTCTCCGGGTACTGGTAGGGCCCGAAGTTGTTCGACGACCGGGTGACGACGACCGGCACGCCGTGGGTCTTCCAGTAGGCCAGCGCCAGCAGGTCGCCGCCGGCCTTGGCCGCCGAGTACGGGTTGGACGGCTGCAGCGGCGACTCCTCGGTGGCCGCGCCGGTGGCAATCGAGCCGTACACCTCGTCGGTGCTGACGTGCAGCATCCGCGGCACCCGCAGCGAGCGCACGGCCTCCAGCAGCACGCGCACGCCGAGGACGTTGGTCTTCAAGAACTCGTCGGCGTCGAGGATCGAGCGGTCCACGTGGCTCGGCGCGGCGAAGTTCACCACGGCGTCCACGCCGCGCGTCACGTCGCGCACGAGGTCGGCGTCGGCGATGTCGCCGTGCACGAAGCTGTAGCGCTCGTCCTTGTCGTAGTCGGCCAGGTTCGCCGGGTTGCCGGCGTAGGTGAGCTTGTCGAGGTTGACGATGCGGTCCTCGGGGTGCTGGGCGAGCGTCCACCGGATGAAGTTGGACCCGATGAACCCGCACCCTCCGGTGACGAGGAGTCTCATCGTCTCAGCCTCTCGTCACTTCCCAGACGTCGGCGCCGGCGAAGTCCCAGGGCAGGCGGCCCTCGTCGCAGGACGAGGGCTCGGCCGAGAAGTGCAGATCGGTGAGGTACACGATGCGCCCGGCCTGCGGGCCCACGTTGCGCACGCCGTGGGCGACGCCGGGTGGGATGCGCAGCAGGCGTGAGGCGCCGGGGCGGTCTCGCCCTATTTTCCGGAATACGCGACGGCAAGCCTGCGTTCTCCGCAGGTTGTTACTGCAACACTGACAGTGGGGTGAGTTATATGAGCAAAGTGGTATGCGTCGCGATCATCGCCGTCGCAATATTCGCGCTACAACCGGGCGGCGCTTTTGCCCAGAACAAGTCCTCGCCTTCGTCGAAGGCGCATTGGAACGGACGAATCCCGGAAAAGCATTCACGTTTGGTGTGCTCTCTGCGCTGCCTGCGACAATGATGACTTCGGCGAAAGCCGCGACGCTCTCGCGCGGGGCGCAGGGCGTCACTTTTTCTGCATGATCTCCTCGCGCGCCTTGCGGCTTTCCTCCTCGTTCTCCTGCATCAGCCGGTAGGCGATGTAGTACTTGTAGATATTGGAGACGTAGATCACCGTTTCCTGGCCGATGCGCTCGGCCGCGATCAGCTCGACGTTGTTGAACCAGCGATTGGGGTCCAGCCCGCGCTTCTCGGCATAGCCGCGCAGCTGCTGCACCCGGCCCGGGCCGGCGTTGTACGCCGCGAACGCGAACAGGCCCTTGTCGAGCGGCTCCATGGGTTCCTTGGCGTAGAAGGTGTCGACCATGAAGCGCATGTACTTTACGCCGGCGTGGATGTTGGGCCCGGGCCGCGTGATGTCGCCCACGCGCATGGAGCGCCCGGTCGCCGGCATGAGCTGCATGATGCCGATCGCGCCCGCGGGGCTGACCGCGTCCTGCTGCAGCTGGGATTCCTGGAAACCCTGAGCCATCATCAGTAGGTAATCCATGTCGTAGCGGTCGGAGTACTTGCGGAAGAGCGCGACGACCTGCTGGAAGCGGCGCAGCGCAGGGCCGCTGGTCGCCTGCTTGACCCAGTGGACGTTCTCGAAGTAACGCCTCAGCACGATGTTGCCGAAGGTCGTGCCGGCGCGGTGCGTCGCGACGAAATCGTCGACCTCCTTCTTCAGGAGCGGGCTGTTCTTGCGCATCGCCCAGGCGATGTCGCCGCCCGCGCCGACCACGATCTCGGGATGCGGCTTGATGTATCGGAAGATGCGCGCCCAGAACCGCGCCTTGTGGCCGTCGACGACGATAAGCGGCACCAGCCCGGCGTTCAGCATCTCCAGCAGGTCCTCGTCCTCCAGGTACTCCGAGGCGAAGCGGAACCTGATCGGCTTCCTGCGCTCGGCCTTGAAGCGCCGGTCGAGCGCGGCCAGGTGCTCGTAGTAGCTCGACGACTTGCGCACGAACACCTGCTGGCCGGACAGGTCGTCGATGCTTGCGACCGCCGGTGAATTGGGCCCGGTGACGACGATTTCGCGGACGTCGGACAGCACGGGCGCGGAAAAATCGACCAGCTTCCGCCGCTCCGGCGTAATGGTGAGGTTCGCCACCGCGAGGTCGCCGTAGCCGGCGGCTAGCTTCGGCAGGAGCTGGTCGCGCGCGACGGGAATGAACTGCACACGGAACGGCAGCGCGTTCGGCTGAAGCTTGCCGTTGGTGATCTTCTCGAACTGACGGAACGCGGCGGGGGCGGTGCCGCGCTGCCTTCCCTTGTCGAGGAAGAACACCGGCTTGCCCGGCGCCACTAGCACGTGCAGCACGCGGCGCTTGAGGATCGCGTCCCAGTCCCCGGTCTGCCGCGGGATGTCAGTGGGGAGCTCGTGCTGCTCGCGCGGCGCCGCTTCCGGTTTCTCTTGCGCGAAGGCCGGACCGCAGGCGAGAAGCAGCGCGGCGGCGAGGATCGAGCGCGCCGGCCGCATGCTTTCAGTCTCAGCCCCGCAGCGCCTACTTGTGCGAGGTCTCCTGCATCTTCCTCATCACGTCGTCGAGGTTGAAGCTGGCTGCCTTCTGCCGCTGTGGGTACTCCTTGAACGTCGCCAGGAACTGGCCCACGATGCTCTGCGACGCCTGGATCACGTACCCCCGGTCTATCATCCAGTCGTAGTACGTGTTCGAGGTGATGTCCGCGCGTTCGTATGGATCCGTCCGCAGGTTGAAGAGCTTCGGCAGGCGCAGGGTCACGAAGGGCTCGGCCCAGATGCGCAGCGTTCCCTCGACTCTCTGCTCCATGAACACCATCTTCCAGTTGTCATAGCGCAGCGCGGTCACCTGCTGGTCGTCGTTGACGTAGATGAACGACTCGCGCGGACTCTTTTCGGCCTGACCCGTCAGGTACGGCAGCAGGTTGTAGCCGTCCAGGTGAACCTTGTAGGTCATGCCGCCGACGTTGTAGCCCTTGAGCAGCTTCTGTGTCAGCTCCGCGTCTCCGGCGATGGCCGCGAGCGTCGGCATCCAGTCGTGATGGGCGATCATCTCGTTGGAGACCTGCCCGGGCTTGATCTTGCCCGGCCAGCGTACCATCGCCGGCACGCGGTAGGCGCCTTCCCAGTTCGTGTTCTTCTCGTTGCGGAACGGCGTCATGCCGCCGTCAGGCCAGGTATTCATGTGCGGCCCGTTGTCGGTGCTGTAGACGAAGAACGTGTCGTTCGCGATGCCGAGGTCGTCGAGCGCCTTGAGCACCGTGCCGACGTTCTTGTCGTGATCGATCATGGCGTCGTGATAGAAGCTCTGCCAGCGCCCCGCCTGGCCGAGGCTCTCCGGCTTGGTATGCGTCCGGAAGTGCATGTGGGTGGTGTTGATCCACACGAAGAAGGGCTTGCCCGCCTTTTGCTGACGCCGGATGAAGTCCACCGCCCTGGCGGTGATATCGTCATCGATCGTCTCCATGCGCTTGCGGGTAAGCGGGCCGGTGTCCTTGCACATTTGCCGGCCGACTCTGCCGAAACGCGGATCGTTCGTGGCGTCGTCCTTGTCCGAGGCCTTGCAATCCAGCACGCCGCGCGGGCCGAACTTCGCGCGGAAGCCGGGGTCCTTCGGATAGTCGACGTTCTCCGGCTCCTCTTCGGCGTTCAGGTGGTAGAGGTTGCCGTAGAACTCGTCGAAGCCGTGCACCGTCGGCAGGAATTCGTTGCGGTCGCCGAGGTGGTTCTTGCCGAACTGCCCGGTGACGTAGCCGAGGGGCTTCAGCATCTCGGCGATGGTCGGGTCTTCCTTTCGCAGGCCGAGCGTCGCGGCCGGCACGCCGACCTTGGTCATGCCGGTGCGCAGTCCCGACTGGCCGGTGACGAAGGAGGCGCGGCCGGCGGTGCAACTCTGCTCGGCGTAGTAGTCGGTGAACATGATGCCTTCCTTCGCCACGCGGTCGATGTTGGGCGTCTTGTAGCCCATCACGCCGTGCGAGTAGGCGCTGACGTTCGATTGACCGATATCGTCGCCCCAGAAGACGACGATGTTGGGCTTCTTGGCCGCTGCCGATTTTTTGTCCTGCGCGTGGATGGTCAGCGGGGCGGCCAAGACTAGTGCCACCGCGACCATGAAGATTCGCCGCATTGGGAGTGTCTTGCCGTTCATGAGCGCTCTCCTGTTTGGTTGAGTTGCTCGAAAGGATGTCACCTAAGGTCGAAAGTGACCTTGTCGATGGTGCCGGTGAACTTGAACGGCGGCTTGTAGGTGAAGTCCACTGGCGAGCCGACGTCCTCGCCGACGTCGAAGCCCTCTCCGATACCCATCGTGGCTGGGATGGTCCTCGACAGTTTGCCTTGCGCGACGTCCTTGCCGTTGACAGACAGCGTCACGACCGCCCCTTTGCCGAACTCCTTCGGGCCGCCCTGATAAACGAATTCCACCTTGATTCGCACCTTCCCTGCGGGCAGAGGCTCCTTGGCCTCGACCGTGGTGCGCTCGATCGACAGGTAGTTGTACACGAACACCGGTCTCCCCTTGCGGAGGTACAGACCGTATCCCCCGACGATGCCGCCGTGCGTCGCGATCATGCCTTCGGCGCCGGACTTCGGAACTTCGACATCGGCGGTGAGCGTCCACGACTTGTTGAGGACCCGCGGCGACGCCTCCGGCGGCAGCCCGACCTGGCCCGCGTAATACGTGAGCGTCTTCGCGTTGCCGGCGAGGCTCGGCCTGCCGGCGAGCTCGGCGCTCATGCGCTCGGCGATGCGCCAGTCCATCGGCAGCACATTGTGTTTCGCCGCCTCCGCCCACCAGACATCCTGCAGCTCGCGCAGCTTCTGAGGATTGGCGGCGGCGAGATCGTCGGCCTGCGAGAAGTCCTTGTCGACGTTGTAGAGCTCCCACTTCTCCTTGTCGGGATCGACGTCGCGCACCGTGGTCCACGGTGCGGCCGAGATGGCCGATGCCATCCAGCCGTTGTGATAGAGGCCCCGGTTGGTTCCCATCTCGAAGTACTGCGTCGTTCGCCGGCCCTTGGCCTTGGGATCGCTGAACGTGTAAGCGAAGCTGATGCCTTCGATCGGCTTCTGCGTGACGCCGTTTAGGACCTGTGGCGGGGTGACGCCGGTGAGTTCGTAGAGCGTCGGCACGATGTCGATGACGTGCATGAACTGGCTGCGCAGCCCGCCCTTGTCCTTGATGCGCGCCGGCCAGGAGATGATCATCGGGTTGCGCGTGCCGCCGAAGTGGCTCGCCACCTGCTTGGTCCATTGGAACGGCGTGTCCATCGCGTGCGCCCAGCCGGCCGGGAAGTGGTTGAAGTGCCTGGGGCCGCCGAGCTCGTCCATCACCTTCAGGTTGTCCTGCCACTTCTCCACGAAGCCGTTGAAGAACAGGTTCTCGTTCACCGAGCCCTCGAGGCCGCCCTCGGCGCTCGCGCCGTTGTCGCCGGCGATGTAGATGAAGATCGTGTTGTCGGCGCCGGGCAGCTGCTTCACCGCATCGACGACACGCCCCATGTTGTAGTCGGCGTTCGCGCCGTACGCGGCGAAGACCTCCATCATCCCTGCGTAGAGCCGCTTCTGGTCCGGTACGAGCGAGTCCCAGGCGGGCAGTCCCGGCGAGCGCGCGGTCAGCTTCGCGTCCTGCGGCACCACGCCGAGCTTCTTCTGGCGCGCTAAGGTTTCCTCGCGGTACTTGTCCCAACCCATGTCGAACTTGCCCTTGAACTTCGCGATCCAGTCCTTCGGCGCATGGTGCGGCGAGTGCGTCGCGCCCGGCGCGACGTACAGGAAGAAGGGTCGGTCGGGCGAGATCGTCCTGACCTTGCGCACCCAGGCGATGGCGTGATCGGCGAGATCGGTCGTCAGGTAGTAGTTCGGGTCGGTCGAAGCGGGAACGAGGTTCCGGTTCTCGAACAGGACCGGGTTCCAGTGGTTCATGTCGCCGCCGTTGAAGCCGTAGAAGTAGTCGAACCCGAGACCGTTGGCCCAGTGGTCGAACGGCCCGGCCAAGCTCGCCTCCCAGGTCGGCGTATTGTGGTTCTTGCCGATCCACGCGGTCATGTACCCGTTCTGACGCAGCACCTCGGCGATCGTGCCCGCGCTGCGAGGGATGATGCCGGTGTAGCCGTCGTAACCGGTCGCTGCCTCCGCGATGACGCCGGACGCGACCGAGTGGTGGTTGCGGCCCGTGATGAGAGCGGCCCGCGTCGGGCTGCACAGCGCGGTGGTGTGGAAGCGGTTGAAGCGCAGTCCCTCCGCCGCGAGCTTGTCCATCGTCGGCGAAGGCACACCGCCGCCGAACGTGCCGAACTGGCCGAAGCCCGCGTCATCGATCAGGATCAGCACGATATTCGGCGCGCCCTTCGGCGCCTGCACCGGCTGCGGAAATTGGGCAGGGTCCGAGTCGCGCCATGTGCGGCCGACGTTGCCCTGGAAGTGAAAGTCGGGACGCGGCAGCACGCTCGGCGTGCCGCCCGTCTGAGCGAAGCTCGCGTTCGTGAGTGGGAGTAGCGAAAGCGCAAGTATCCGCGTGAGAAAGCTCATGGCTTGGTTCCTCCAACTGTCTCGTTACTCTTTCAGCTTCACCGGTGTCACGTGAATGACGCCGACGGTGACGGTGGCTGACACGCCGGCATCGGTGATGATGTGCAGCGAATAACCCTTGTTGCTCGCCGTCTCGCTGCTGCTCGCACCGCCCGCAACGCCCGCCTCGCCGACCTTTGCGGCTGCTTCTGCGCCCGCGGTGGCACTCCAGGCGCCATCGACGAAGGCTTTGAACTTTGCTTCGTCGTGGAAGATCGCCACCGGGCGAACGCTTCTCGCTCCCCAGCCGCCTCCGAGGTCGAGGCGCGTCATCCTGATATAGGTCTTCTCCCCGGTCTTATTGTTGATTGCCACGCCGTATCCCTCGCCTGCGCCGACCAACGGGACCTTCGTGACCTTGTTGTCCATGATTGCGTAGCCGACGGATTTGGCGACCTCCTCCCTGGTCCTCGGCTCTTGCTTGTACAGGTCCGACAGCGTCCGCTCGACCAGCTCGTCGATCGTCTGCACCTGTTCCTCGCCCGTGGCGCCGGGGATGCCGGCGCAGCCCGAGGGACCCGCGACGCTTATCGAGGCGAGCAGGAGGAAAGCCAGCCGCGCGATGGTCATTCGATAGTCATCGCGGCTTTACGAGCCGCGTGGCGTACCTTTTCCTGATCGCTTGCGCTGAGAGCGGAAGGCGCGAGGCGGATTTGCACCTTCCTGATGGTCCCGGCGTAGGCGAAGGGTGATCGATACAGGGAAAGCGATGCGACAGCCGTTCGGGTCATGGCTTCACCTCCGTTACCCAGATCGAGTTTCAAACCAGACCCGGAGGGCCGCTATTGGACTTTGGTCCAATTCGTGCGTGTTCGATGTAGAGCATGATCGAGCCGGCTGCTTCACCTCCTCGAAATCACCCGGCTTCCACGTTCCCGCCTCAGGACGTTCCTTCCGCGTGAACGGGCAGGACAATATGAAAGGTCGCGCCGCGGTCGGGATTATTGGTGCCCCAAATGCGTCCGCGATGCGCCGTGATGATCGAGCGCGAGATCGACAACCCCAGGCCAAGGCCCTGCGGCTTGGTGGTGAAGAAAGGCTCGAAGAGTCTTTCCTGCATGTCTGCCGGGATCCCGGGACCGCGGTCGATGACGGACAACTGCACGCCGTCCGCGGCGGACTCGGTCCTGATCGTCAAGGCATGTTCCTTCGGCCCGTCCGCGCTCATGGCCTCGCAGGCGTTGACGATGAGGTTGAGCAGCACCTGCTGCATTTCGACCCGGTCGCCCAGCATGGCGGGGAGCTGCGGGGACGCTTGCGTTACGACCTCGATGTTGCGCGTGATCAGATCGCTGTGCGCCAGCTCCAGCACTTCGCGCACGAGCTCGTTGGCGTCCAGCGCCTGGAATTGCGTTTCGCCTTTTTTGAACAGAGCGCGCAGCCGGCGGATGACTTCTCCGGCGCGCCGGTCCTGGGCGACGATGTCGCCGAGTATCTCGCGCAGCTCCTTGGGGTCGATACGGCCCTTCTCGAGATAGTGCTGGGCGGCCTGCGCATTGCTCAGAATGGCGGTGAGCGGCTGGTTGAGCTCGTGGGCGAGCGCCCCGGAAAGCTCGCCGATCAAGGCCACGCGGGTCAGATGGGTGATCTGCTTCTGCTGGTCCCGTGCTTCGCGCTCGGCGCGCTTTTTCTCGGTGACGTCGCGAATGGTTTCGATGAAACAGGGCACGCCGCCGACTTCGACGATTTCAGCGGCGATCACTGCGTGGTGCACCCGTCCCGTCCGGTCCCGCAAGTCCACTTCGAAATCCCGGACATACCCCTGGGCAGCCGCCAGGTCGTCGTAGGTTTGACGATCCTTGGGATGGGCATACACCTCAAGTTCCGCTGTCGTGCGTCCCACCGCTTGCGCGCGGGAATAGCCGAACATGGACTCCCATCGGACGTTGACGTCGATGATCGAGCTGTCCGAGCGCCGCATGATCGCCATCGGGTCGGGGCTGGAGCGGAACGCCTTGGCGAAGCGCTCTTCGGACACCTGCAGTGCTTCCTTCGTCTTGCGCCGTTCTTCCACGGCCGCGGCGAGAAGCAGCAAGGGCACGCATGCGACGATCACGAAGAGCTGAACCGAGCGCGCGTTTTCCTCGGCGGTGCTCGCGAGAAACGGGCCCTCTCCGTGCGTCGTGCCCCACAGAGCGATGACGGCCATCAGAAGAAGGGACGTGCTGGTTCCCACCGGACCGAGGCGGACCGCCGCCCACAGCAAAAAGGGCAGCGGTGCGTAAAACAGCGCGGGTATGGGATTGTGACCGCTTTCCTGCCAGCCAAAGATCAGGATGCTTGCCGTAAACAACCCGAGGAACAACAGGCCGGCCTCGGCGTAGCGCCGGAGAGGAGCGTCGCGGATGCCCGCAAGTCCGGTTGCTGCCCAGGTCAGTATCACCGGAACCAGGGTCAGGGCCGCCAGCACATTGGAGAAGAAGCGCAGCCGCACCAGTTGCCAGTAGCTCCCCTGGCCCCAGCCGATGAGGATGACCAAGGCGGCGTCGAGAAACGAGGAAAGCAAAGGCGCAAGGAAAGTCCCGAAGATCAGGAAAACGCTGACGTCCCGGGAAGAATCGAAACGCAGGGGCCCGGCGACGAGCACACGGATGCACGCGGCGCCGATCAGGGCTTCGCTTGAGTTGCTGACGAACCAGCCCAGCACCATCGCGGCGGGGACGCCGCTTTGCAGCTCGGCCGCCAGATGCGCCGGGAACGCGGCGAGAAGAAGCAGCCACCACGACCGCGCCGGGGTGAGCAGCAGCGCAGCAAGCAGCAGCGAGTTCGGCGGCCAGAGCGTGGAGATCGGGTGCGGCTGGAAGGTGAATGCGAACCCGATCCTCGCACCGACGTAATACGCGACTGCGACCAGCAGCGCCGCCCGCGCGTCGCGGGGGCTCAGGCTGACGGACAGGCGCTTTCCCCGTCCGCCGGCCAACGTGCCTTCCGAAGCCGGACGAGTGCGTGCGCCTTCCAGGATCGTCGCTCCCCAGTTGCAATGGCTGCGGCCCCGGTTTCCCGCTCTGCCCCTTCGCGATTCGGGGCCGCATGACATTGGAATTTTACTCTACACCCAAGGTCCGGTGCCGCACATTTGGGGAAATGACAGATCGATTACAAAACGTAGCACCGCGAGGCGCAGACCTCCGATGCCGAGACGGCCAAGCTGCGCGGCGTGCGCGCCGCGCCCTAGCGGAAGGTGAAGTTTCCCGCCGTGATCGCGTTCGGGCCGTTAAAAGTGCCGGGCATGATGCCGGGGCCCACGACGTTTCCAGCGCCCTGTCCCGTGAATGAGGTGCGCACGAGCACCGGGCGGCGGTGCCGGAGCGGGACCACCGCGATGGGTCCGGCATAGGGCGCGCCGCCGTAAGCGTCGCAATCCACGCGCCGCTCCGAAACGCAGCGCTCATACGCCGTCTGCGACGCCTGCGTGAAGGCAGCGAGCTCGGCCTGTTGTTGTGCGCGCGCCAGCCGCTCCGCGTGCAGCTGCCGCTCAAGCCTGTCCACCCTGTTCGAAAGCGCCGGGTCCGGCACGGCAGTCGCCGCGGCGCGCGTGAGGAGAGCGGGGTCGGGCGCATAGACGGAGATCCTGTCCGCGACCGTGTCGAGCTTCTTCCCGCCCGCGGGCGCCTGGTCCGAGTAGTGCGTCTTGCCGGCTTCGTCCACCCACTTGTAGATCTGGGCATGTACCGGTCCGCCGGCGGCCGCTAGCAGAAACACGACCAGGGATGAGATGAGCGTTTTCATGATCGCTTGCTCCGGGACGATGATTCAATGCTAGCAGAGTTCCGGACAAGGCAATGCGGACGAAGTGTTTCAATTTGTGTGGCCGTTGCACTTCGGCTACATTTGCGGGGCATTGGACCTTGGTCCAATAACGTTCCCGGCCTGCCGTCGCTAGAGTTCGCGCGTGAGACCCGGGTGTCCGGTATCTTGCGCCAATGCATTCCAGGAGACATGAAAATGAAGAGAACTCTTATCGCAGCAACAATCGCGTCGGCGCTCGCCTTGGCGCCCGGCGTGCAGGCCCAGGTCAAGGGCGGTGCAGTCGCCGTGGCGGTGACCGAAGCGGTCGTCAAGGTAACCAAGATCGATCGCAAGGCGCGAACCGTGACGGTTCGCGGTCCCAAGGGGAACACGGTGACGATCAACGTCCCGCCCGAGGCCCAGAATTTCGACAAGGTGAAAGTGGGATCCACGTTCAAGATGCGCTACGCCGAGTCGGTTGCGGTGGCCGTGGGCAAGGGCAAAGCGTCCGCCTCCGAGCAGCAAAGCGTGCGGGTTGCTCCGAAAGGCGGCACGCCCGGAGGTGTAATCGTCAATGTCAAGCAGATCAGCGGGACCGTCGAAGCCATCGACTACGCCAGCCGCGAGATCGCGCTGAAAGGGCCGGGGGGCAACATCCTCGCTTTCAAGGTCTCGGATGACGTGCAGCGTTTCAACGAGATCGCCGTCGGCGACACCGTGGGCGTGACCTACACGGAGGCGCTGGCTATGGAGATGATCGTGCCGGAGGCCAAGGCGAAAGCCCCCGCCGCGCCGAAGAAATAGCCGCCGCCCGCCCGCGGGCGGGAATTCGGATGGGTTCCGCGGGGTTCGTCGTTTCAGAGCTGGAGGCAGAACGTGCGCAAATCTGGCATCGCAATGGCCTGTGTCCTGTTCTCCATGACGATCGCAACTGGCATGGCGCAAGCGCAAGGCATGGGGGGCGCGAGCCACGCCGCGGAGAGCGGCGTCACCGCGTACGGCGGCTACCGGTCGAGCAGCTCCCTTACCGAGACGACCACCGGGCAGAACGTGAACGTCAACACCGGCGCGAGCTACGCGCTGGCGGTGGACATCGGGCTCGACCGCAATAGGCAGGTGGAGATTTTCTACGGTCGCCAGAAAACCGAGCTCACTTCCGGCGGCTTCTCAGCCGCGGCCAACAACCTGCCCCTTACGATCGAGTACCTCCATGTCGGAGGCACGAACTTCTTCGAGGGCCTCGGAAAGGGAGTCTATCTCGTCGGCGGCCTCGGCGTGACCCTGCTCCGGCCCGACCGCGCAGGCCTGAGCTCGGAGACAAAACCCTCGATCAATCTCGGCGTCGGCTACCTGCTCCCCATTGGAAGGAATCTCGGCCTGCGCTTCGAAGCTCGCGGCTATGCCACCCTGCTCAACAACAGCAGCAGCATGTTCTGCGGCAGCAACGCCGGCTGCGTCGTCTCGATCCAAGGCACGGCTCTGTATCAAGGGGAGGCGCTGATCGGGCTGTCGGGGCGCTTCTAGCCCGTGTCGCCTTTTTTCAGGAATGCGCCGGCGGCGCTGGCGTTCGCCTTCCAGTTGGCAAGCGTCCCCGGTGCAATCGCGCAGCAGCTGGAGCCGCGCGCCTATTCGAACCTGCCGGTGGGGCTCAATTTTCTGCTCGGCGGCTATGCGCATTCACGCGGCGACGTTCTGCTCGATCCCACGATACCGGTGACCAACGTGAGCGCAAACGTCGATACCCTGGTTCTCGGCTACGTGCGTTCCCTCGACCTTTGGGGGAAATCCGGGAGTGTGGGGCTGGTATTGCCCTACGCTCGGATTTCGGCCCAGGGCGACGTGGGGGGGCAGGAGTCGAGCGCGACGCGCAGCGGAACGGCCGATCCGGTGCTGCGCCTCGCCATCAATCTGCTCGGGGCGCCCGCGCTCTCCCCGGAAAAATTCCGCGAGTACCGGCAGGACACCATCGTCGGAGCGAGCCTCGTGGTGAGCGCCCCGTGGGGGCAATACGACGGGACGAAGCTCGTCAACATCGGCACCAACCGCTGGTCGTACAAGCCCGAGATCGGCGTGTCCCAGGCGCTCGGCGCATGGATCCTGGAAGGAGCCTTCGGGGTCACCTTCTTCAGCGACAACGATGATTTCTTCGGCGGACAAACACGCAAGCAGGATCCCTTGTATGCGGCGCAAGCACACGTGATTTACGCCTTCAATCCGGGGCTGTGGGCGGCACTCAATGCGACCTATTACGCCGGCGGCCGCACCGCGGTGAACGGCGTGCTCAATAACGATTTGCAACAAAACTCGCGCTGGGGCGCGACGCTTTCGAAATCGGTGGACCGGCGCAACTCGTTCAAGCTTTACTTCAGTTCCGGCGCGAGCGCGCGCACCGGGACCAACTTCACGACGCTTGGATTTGCCTGGCAGCATGCTTGGGGCGCCGGGCTATGACGGTTGCAAGCTCGCTCCGATCGGCCGCGAAATGGAAGTTCGCGCTGGCGGGTGCAGTCATCGCCGTGCTCGCGGGTGCGGCGATCATGTGGCGCGCACTGGGCCCCGCGGTCCCACCCGGCAAGAGCGCGGCACGAGCCGCGCCTGAATTCGTCGGGAGCGCGGCTTGCGCCGGATGCCACGCGAACGAGACCAAAGCGTGGACCGGCTCGCACCACCAGCTCGCGATGCAGGAAGCGAATGCCGCCACGGTGCTCGGCGACTTCGACAACGCCCGGTTCAGGCACTACGGCGTCGAGTCGACTTTCTTCAAGCGCGACGGCAAGTTCATGGTGCGCACCGACGGACCCGGCGGCAAGGTCGCCGACTTTGAAGTGAGCCGCACCTTCGGCGTCTGGCCGCTGCAGCAATACCTGATCGGATTTCCCGGCGGGCGCTACCAGGCGCTCGGCATCGCCTGGGACGCTCGGACGAAGAGCGAGGGCGGGCAGCGCTGGTTCCATGTCTATCCGAACGAGAAGATGGATCACCGGGATCCATTGCACTGGGCCGGGCTGTATCAAAACTGGAATCTGCAGTGCGCGGCGTGCCACTCGACGAATCTGAAGAAGGGCTATGACGCCGCCGGTAATGCCTACAAGACCACCTTCAGCGAGATCAACGTCGCCTGCGAGGCTTGCCACGGCCCGGGCTCGCGGCACCTTGAATGGGCCAAGCAGGCGAGGGCGCGCTACCTGCCGCAAGGCGACAAGGGTTTCGTGGTGTTGAAAACGAACTGGAAAGATGCGTGGAAATTTCCGGCGGCGGATGCGAAGCATGCGCAGCGCGACAAGCCCGCCGATGCAGCCGCGATGAATACCTGCGCGGCGTGCCACGCGCGCCGCTCGACGATCGCCGAAGGCGGGACGCCCGGCGCGCCGCTCGAAGACACGCACCGCCCGGCGCTGCTGACTGCGCCGGGCTACCACGCCGATGGGCAACAGCGCGAGGAGGTCTACGTCTGGAGTTCGTTCCTGCAGAGCAGGATGTACCAGCGCGGCGTCACTTGCATGGATTGCCACGAGCCGCACGCTCTGAAGCTGCGCGAAGAGGGCAACGCCCTGTGCACCCGCTGCCATAGCGCCGCGCTGTTCGACACCGACAAGCATCATTTTCACAAAGCCGGAACGAAAGGCGCGCAATGCGTCGAGTGCCACATGCCGGCGCAGAACTACATGGTGATCGACGCGCGGCGCGACCACGGCATCCGCGTGCCGCGTCCCGACCTGTCGAGTTCGCTCGGCAGCCCGGACGCCTGCACCCAATGTCACGCGGGGCGCAAGCCCGAATGGGCCGCGGCCGCGATGGACCAGTGGTACGGCCAGCCCTGGCGCGCCCGCGCGCAGTACGGAACCACGCTCCATGCCGCCACGACGCAGGGCGCGAAGGCGCTGCCTTCGCTCCTCGCGCTCGCCAACGATCCGGCAGCTCCTTCCATCGTCAGGGCGACCGCGGTCGCGCTGGCCCAACCCTATGTCAATCCTGCGAACCTGCCTGCCCTGCGCAATCTGCTCGCCCACGCGGACCCGTCCCTGCGTATCGCCGTGCTCGGACTGCTCCAGCCGTTCGAGCCGGCGGTGCGCGCGCAAGCGGCCGCGCCGCTGCTCGCCGATCCGGTGCGCGGCGTGCGCATCGAGGCCGCGCGGATTCTCGCGGATGTCGGCGACGATAGTCTTTCCCCCGGTCAACGCGGCAATCGCGACAAGGCGACAAGCGAATACGTCGAATCGCTGCGGCTGGACGCCGACTGGCCGGCTGCCAACGCCAATCTCGGCAACCTGCAGATGCGCCAGGGCCGTCCCGGGGAAGCGATCGCGGCGTACGAGCGCGCGCTTTCGCTCGATGCGCGCTTCGCCGGAGCGTACATCAACCTCGCCGACGTCTACCGCGAGCAGAAGCGCGAAGGCGATGGCGAGAGAGTCCTGCGCCGTGGCCTCGCGTTGCTGCCGCGCTCGGCGGACCTGCACCATGCGCTGGGCCTCTTGCTGGTGCGCAAGGGCGACAAGGCTGCGGCGCTCAGCGAGCTCGCCGCCGCGGCGAAGCTCGCCCCGGACAGCGCGCGTTACAGTTATGTGTACGCCGTGGCGCTGCATTCCGCCGGCAGGCGGGGCGAGGCCTTGTCGGTGCTCAAGGCCGCCGAGACCCGCCATGCCTACGACCCGGACATCCTGGGCTCGCTCGTTTCCATGAGCCACGAGGCCGGCAACGCCAGGGACGCGCTTTTCTACGCAAGAAAAATCGCCGAGGTCTATCCCGGCGATCCCGCGGTGAAGCGCCTGCTGGCCGAGCTGGAGCGGGCGAACTGATAACAGCGGTCAGCGCACTGGACCAAGGTCCAATACTAGGCGCACGGCAAACCTGTGATGCTCGGGATCGCTGGAAGCACGAGGGGAGTATCTCCTCGGTTCGTTACGAACTCCTTAGGAGACGCACATGATATTCAGAAAGAGATTGCCTGGGGCGATGGTGCTCACGGCGCTTCTTGCCGGGTGTTTCGGCGGCAGCTATTACGCGGTACGCGACCCCGCCTCGGGCACCGCGTATTACACCACTGACGTCGACAAGGCCGGCTCCGCCGGCGCGATCAAGTTCAAGGACAAAAAAACGGGCAGCACCATCACGCTGCAAAGCTCGGAAGTCAAGGAAATTTCCAAGGACGAATTCTCGAAGCAAACCACGAAGCCGGCTCCTGCTGCTGCCGCCCCGGCGCCGCCTCCTGCTGCCGCCCCGGCGCCGGCTCCGGCGGCGAAACCGCAATAGCGTCTCTGCCTATCAAGTCTTTTTTCTCATCAGGAAAAAAACTCACATGCGTATCAAGCTGAGTGCAGTTAGCGCGGCGTTGCTGGCGTCGCTGGTCCTGGCCGCCCCGGCCCTGGGCCAGGGTAAAGATCAGAAACTGGACGGAACGCTCGGAAAGATCAAGACCTCGGGCGTCCTGAACATCGGCTACCGCGAGTCTTCGCCGCCGTTCTCTTTCATGGGGCAGGACAAGCGGCCGGTGGGTTACTCCATCGAGCTGTGCATGCACGTCGCGAGCGCCATCCAGAAACAGCTCGGGCTGGCGAATCTCAAGCTGGGCTGGGTGCCGGTGACGGCCCAAAACCGCATCGACATGGTGGTACAGGGCAAAGTGGATCTCGAATGCGGCACGACCACGGCGAGCCTGTCGCGCCAGGAGCGCGTGGACTTCAGCCTGATGACTTTCGTGGACGGTGGAGGTTTGCTGACCACGGCGGCCGCCAATCTGCGCGGGCCGGCCGACCTCGCGGGCAAGCGCATCGCAGTCATCCCCGGCACCACGACCGAGAAGGCCCTGGCCGAATACCTGAAGACGGAGTTCGTTACCGTTCAAACAGTCCGCGTCAAAGACCATGCGGAGGGATTCGCGGCCCTCGAGCAGGACCAGGCCGATGCCTTCGCCTCCGACCGCGGCGTGCTGATAGGCCTCGCGGTAACCTCGAAGGACCCGAAGCGCTTCCTCTTGCCGGACCTCACGTTCTCCTATGAGCCCTATGCGCTCATGATGCGCCGCAACGACGCGGCGTTCCGTCTGGCCGTGAACCGGGCGCTCGCCGGGCTCTACCGCTCCGGCGGCGTCGCGCCCATTTACGATCGCTGGATCGGCGTGTTCAGCAAGCCGAGTACAGCGCTTCAGGCCATGTACCTCCTCAACGGGCTTCCCGAGTAGCGCGATGCCGGTGTCATTCAACACCGCAAGGAGGAATGAATCATGATGAAGTCGGAATGGAAATGGCTGTTCGCCTTGCTTCCAGTTACCGCGCTCTTTCTCTCGGTCGTGGCGGGGTGCGACAGGCCACAGACATCCAAACCCGCCGGAGTCGTGGCGGGACTCGACCGCACGGTGCTACCGGTCCCGGAACCGGCCTATCCTCCGGTCACCGAGCTCGACGCGCGCAAGGTCACGCCTCCGCCGCGCTTCGAGGTGAAGGCGCCCGAAGGCGCACCGAACGTGATGATCGTGCTGATCGACGACATGGGGTTCGGCATGTCGAGCGCTTTCGGCGGGCCGATCGCCATGCCGACCGCCGAGCGCCTGGCGAACGCGGGACTGCGTTACAACCATTTCCACACGACGGCGCTCTGCTCGCCGACGCGCACGGCGCTGCTCAGCGGCCGCAACCACCACATGAACAACATGGGCTCGATCACCGAGACGGCCACGGCCTTCCCGGGTAACACGGGCCAGCGCCCGAACAACGTGGCGCCGCTCGCCGAAATGCTGCGCCTCAACGGCTTCAGCACCGGCTTCTTCGGCAAGAACCACGAGACCGCCGCCTGGGAGGTCAGCCCCTCCGGCCCGACCGACCGCTGGCCGACCCGCTCGGGTTTCGACAAGTTCTACGGCTTCATCGGCGGCGAGACCAACCAGTGGGCGCCGATGCTGTACGACGGCCTCTCCCAGATCGAGATCCCGCACGACTCGAAGTACCACTTCATGACCGACATGACGAACAAGGCGATCGGCTGGATGCAGTACCAGAAGTCACTGACCCCGGCCAAACCGTTCTTCATGTACTTTGCGCCGGGCGCGACGCACGCGCCGCACCACGTGCCGAAGGAGTGGATCGCCAAGTACAAGGGCAAGTTCGACCAGGGCTGGGACGCGATGCGCGAAGCCACCCTCGCCCGCCAGATCAAGCTCGGCTTGGTGCCCGCGGGCACCAAGCTCGCGCCCAAGCCGGAGGCGATCAAGGACTGGAGCAAGCTTTCGCCCGACGAGAAGAACCTCTTCGCCCGCCAGATGGATTTCTACGCCGACAACTATTTGAAGTGGCTGCCGACGACGGAAAACGCGCCGACCCGGGCCGGCGCCCGGCTTTTCTGGCAGACGCTCACCGAGGCGACCAACCTCATCAAGTATACCGAGGCAGTCCGCCAGCTGGGCGACTATCCGGCCGCGGAGCGCCGCGCCGCGTGGCGGGACAAGTTCTTCACGCCGGAGGTCGCGAGCCTCATTCGCATCGGCAACGTGGAGGACAATATCGCGGAGATCAAAGACGCCGACTGGGTCATCGAGGCAATCCTGGAACGGATGGATTTGAAGCTGGCCATTCA
>Ga0137418_10002082_pt1 | contig 18364 bp, 20 predicted proteins | sample CZODoug3_1_2_16f_FD_122242 | JGI IMG/M metagenome (GOLD analysis project Ga0137418, IMG submission 122242) | Vadose zone soil fungal communities from Angelo Coast Range Reserve, California, USA - CZODoug3_1_2_16fungal (Hybrid Assembly) | ecosystem: Environmental > Terrestrial > Soil > Vadose... | reverse complement strand
AATTTCGCGCAAGGGGCGTGGCGTGCCTGGTTAGTTGTTTGGGAGCTTTCAAATCACGGAAAGGAGAAAAGATATGTTCGGAGAAATGAGGACAGAGCCGCTCCTGTGGTTCAGGGCTTCGCTCAGCCTGGACGCGGCAGTCGGTGCGCTTCTTAAGCTTGCAGAATCCCCTGAGATCGCCGGATGGGTGCAGTTCCCAAGTGCTTTGCTGGTGTTCTTAGTTGTGCCTAAAGACCCGGCTTCGGGTGCCTTCTATGTCTTTAATCGAAGGACTCGCACGTGGATCTGGGTCGATTTCAAGGATCAGGCGTATGGAGGCTATACCCTGGCGGACTTCCGATGCTTGCTACGGGACTGCCGGTTCTTACGGCTTGTGGAGCGCCCATCGCTGCTGCGACGCAGCCACCGCTGGCTGATTCAGCCCGGTATGGCCCCTGAGAGGCTCGTTTGACAAGAAAAATTGTTTGACGTATCTACCGACCAGACCCATGTGACCGGACGGTGGATGGAGAGGAGGACCCTATGTCCATGGCGCTGAAGGCAGGGCGGGAAGTCGTGGAAGACTACTTCGGTCTGTTCGTGAACCGGCGGGCGTATGTGGTCCAGTCCATGCGCCCGCACGCGGAAAACGGCCACTACTACTACTACCGTCCAAAAGCAAAGGGCGGCGATCAGCCACTGTGCCTCAGCGAAGACACGATTCGTCGACATTTGGAAGGGGCTATCACGGTCGGCCTCTATGCAATAAATCCTGCCACCCAGCGGTGCAAGTGGGTGGCGATCGACGCGGACTACAAGGGGGCCATGGAAGATCTTCTGAAGCTTCAGTTCTATCTGACGCAGGACAGCGTGTCGCCGGCTCTGGAGATGAGCAGACGAGGCGGCCATCTTTGGATCTTCTTGCAAACACCTCAACTCGCACGTGACTGTCGAATCTACGTCTACAACCTGGCATTGCGGCTGGGCGTGCCGGTAAAGGGCGCAGGGCTGGCAGGAGACAGCTCATCTGGGACAGCCAAGTACGTGAGAGAAGGAATCGAAATCTTTCCAAAGCAGGATGAGTTGAGAAGAGGAGAGTTCGGGAACGCCATTCGAGGTCCGCTCGGGATTCACCGTGGGGCCCGGAAGCGGTTTTGGTTCTACGGGGCGAACTATACGCTTGAGGAGCAGATGGCATACCTCAAAGGTCTGCGGAGAGTGACCGCGGCGGAGCTTGGCCGATTCATCGACGGTAAGTCCATGCCGATGGAATCCACGCGATCGCAACGGCAAGCAGCCTCTCCTGGTCAGGACGGCCAGAGAGGGCAGGCAGTTTTCCAAATCTTAGAACGCGTAACGAATCTTCGGAAAGTCGGTCGGAATTACGTGACGCGTTGCCCATCGTGCGCCGAAGCTGGGCTCGATAGAAGTGGCGACAATTTGGCGATCTCGATCGAGGAACCCTGGAAATACAAGTGCTGGGCGGGATGCACAAAGGAGATGATTCGCGTTGCGTTGGGCTTCCCGATACCGATTCGACGATCTGCATAAGGAGGGCCTATGGAAACAAGGCGTGATCTCGTGGCGCGGCGTGGCTTGCCTTTGCCGAAACGGACTTGGCGTAGGTTGGCGTCGGTCGGGATTTACGCTCGGCCAGAGGTCAGTCTCGAGTATCAGCAGTTGGCGCGACGGTATGTCGTGCGTGGCGTGGAATCGGGTGGCGCAATAGCCAGCATCGGCCGTTACGTCACGTTCGCCGGGGAGAGCGGCGCACAGATCGCATACCTGCACACGATGAACTCTGTCGGCGTCAACGGGTCTCATGCGGTCGTTGTTGCTCCCGCGCTCGTGCGGATCGATGTATTCCGCTCCGGGCAAAGCTATCAGTTGCTCATCACACACCACCGGCCCTGTTCAGTCGCGCCCGGGCGACGACCACAGCTTGAGAACAAAGTGGTCTTTCAGGGCCTGGAAGGTCACCTCGAAGCGGAACTGTGGGGGAAGGATCGCCAGCTCGCGGGGGCGGTAGTTCCGGATTTTTATTCGCGCAGCGGCGAAAGGCTTGAAATTCCAGACGTGTTTGTGCCGGCCGTTAAAATGGCAACTCGTGCCGTGTGTTGTGTGCCGTGCTCGCATAACCACTACCTAGCGGCTGGAGAGGCAGCGGGGGTCACTTCACGCGTAGTGCTGTTGCCAAGTGGGAAGGATAGTTTTGCAGTCGAAGGCACCGTACCTGCAGATAGGGCGTGAAAAATAAGCTCTTCATTCAAAATCGGGTCGGGCGGAAGGGGTAGAAGGTGAGATATGGCTGATGGGGCAGAGATCATCGATTCGAATCGCGCAATAGCTGAGGGCAAACAGGTTGGAGTAGGAGAAGTCTATCGAACTCCGTATGACCCCGCAGGTTTAGTTGAAGTCATGGAACTCGAGCCTGGTGAGTGTCATGGACGTCGAACGGCTAAGGTTTTATATCTGCTCGATCATCCGGACGGGTACAAGAGAGGTGAAATCGGCCGATATCTCGTAGACGAGCTGCGTCCAACACTGGGACTGGAGTTTTCACGGAACTTCACGAAGCCGGGACGGAATCCATTTGACGAAGTCGAGTGGGAGCAGCGGACAATTGAGATTAGGAATGACAAGGGAAACACAATATTCCTGCAAAAAGATGTTGAGGTTCCGACGACGTGGTCACAAACGGCAACAAACATCGTCACCTCAAAATATTTTCACGGCAAGCCGAACACGGTACAGCGCGAACACTCGGTACGGCAGTTGATTGCGCGTGTAGGCGAAACGATCGTGCGGTGGGGTGAAGAGGGCGGTTACTTCGGATCCCCTGAATCGAGAGAGATATTCCGCGATGAACTGACCCATCTGCTACTCGCGCAAAAGATGGCGTTCAATTCGCCGGTGTGGTTCAACGTTGGTGTGCAACGCAAACCGCAGTGTTCCGCGTGCTTCATCAACTCCGTGCAGGACAAGATGGAATCGATCATGGAGCTGGCGAAGACCGAAGGGATGCTATTTAAGTGGGGGTCGGGTACTGGCACGAATTTCTCGACGCTGCGAGGGAGCAGGGAAGCGCTCTCAGGCGGGGGCACGGCCTCGGGCCCGGTAAGCTTCATGAGGGGTTTCGATGCGTTTGCCGGCGTCATCAAGAGTGGCGGAAAGACGCGCCGCGCAGCGAAGATGGTAATCCTCAACGTCGATCACCCGGACATTCCCGAATTCATAGACTGCAAAGTAAAGGAAGAACGAAAGGCTCGAGTGCTGATCGAGACGGGTTACGATTCCTCCATCGACGGCGAAGCTTACAGCTCTATCTTCTTCCAGAACGCTAATCACTCCGTGCGCGTGACCGACGAATTCATGCAGGCCGCCGAAGAGGATCTCGCGTGGTGGACCCGCAATGTGACCGACGGCAAACCAGCTGACCAATTCCGCGCGCGCAACCTCCTGCGTCGGATGGCCGAATCCGCATGGAATTGCGGAGACCCAGGTATACAGTACGATTCGACGATCAATAGGTGGCATACATGCAAAGCCACCGATCGAATCTATGCCTCGAATCCTTGCTCCGAATACATGTTCCTCGATGACACGGCCTGCAACCTTGCGTCGCTGAACCTTCTGAAATTTCTTGATTCGAACGGTGAGTTTGATGTGGAGTCGTTCCGGCGCGCGATCGACATAACGATCACCGCGCAGGATATACTCGTCGACAACGCAGGCTATCCGAACGAACGAATTGCGCGGAATTCGCACGAGTATCGCCCCCTCGGCTTGGGTTACGCCAATTTAGGCGCGCTCTTGATGTCTCTCGGGGTCCCTTACGACTCCGACCAAGGGCGGGACATCTGCGGTGGAATTACTGCCTTGATGACCGGCGAAGCGTATTGCCAGTCTGCGAACATGGCGGAGCGATTGGGCCCGTTCTCAGGCTATGTCCAAAATGCCGGTGCGATGTTAGAGGTAATTCGTATGCATCGCAATGCTCTGCAGCGGCTCACTCGAGAAAACGTACACTCGTCGCTCCTCGACGCGGCGCAGCGAGCTTGGGATAGTGCGCTGGCCCAGGGCGAAAAGTACGGTTACAAGAACTCTCAGGTTTCCGTGCTGGCGCCAACGGGCACCATCGGTTTCATGATGGATTGCGACACGACAGGCATCGAGCCCGACCTCGCGCTCGTCAAGCACAAGCGGCTGGTCGGTGGTGGCGTCATCAGGATCGTGAACAACTCGGTGCCACAGGCGCTATTGCGTCTTGGCTATGCGCAGCAGCAAGTAGCCATGATCGTGGGTTATATCGACTCGAACAGCACGATTGAAGGCGCGCCAGGCCTGAAACCCGAGGACCTAGCTGTATTCGATTGCTCGCTCGCGACCGCCGCTGACGGTCGCTCGATTTGCTGGCGCGGGCACCTGCGGATGATGGCCGCGGCGCAGCCGTTTCTTTCCGGCGCGATCAGCAAGACGATCAACATGCCGGCCGAATCCACGGTCGAAGACATCATGGAGGTCTACGTCGAGGCTTGGAAGCTGGGGCTGAAGTCCGTAGCCATCTACCGCGACAGCTCGAAGCGCTCACAGCCACTTTCAGCTGCGGGCAAAGCCGACAGCGCCCACGAGAAGACACCTCCCGCCGAAGCTCCTCAGCAGCGGGAGCTCTTCGCCCGCGCCCAACGCGAGAAGCTCCAAGCCGAGCGCCGTTCGATCACGCACAAATTCGAGGTTGGAGGCCACAAGGGCTATATCACCGTGGGCATGTACGAAGACGGGCGGCCTGGCGAGGTCTTCATCAAGATGTCCAAGGAGGGCTCCACTCTTTCGGGCTTCATGGACGGCCTTGCGCTTTCGCTCTCCATCGGCCTGCAGTACGGTGTGCCACTCAAGGCCATGGTGGACAAGCTAACGAACACACGATTTGAGCCTTCGGGCTTCACGCAGAATCCGGAAATCCGTTACGCCAGCTCCGTGCTCGACTACATTGCCCGCTGGCTCGGGGGCAAGTTCATTTCAGCGGACTATCTAAAGCTGAGCGCGGCTGTGGGTGCACGCGAACCAGTGGCGCCCGCGACGTCCTCCACAAATTCCCAATCTGTTCCAGCAACAGGCAGGTTGGCGATAAGCGGGGACGCTCCCTCGTGCCCCACTTGCGGCATGCTCATGGTGCCGAACGGCAGCTGCTACAAGTGTGTCAACTGCGGGAATACCAGCGGATGCTCTTAAACTGACCTGTAGCAAACGCGTACCAATGGGAGAATTGCAGTGGAACAATCCTACCCATCTAGATGCTGCGGACTGTCTTTTTCGAATTTCAAGAATGGAGCGCGTGACGTCAACGATGGTTCTATTGTCTTTCTGGATACGGGCATGTAACTCTTAAAAGCAAGAGCCTTCCCCGAAGCTATCGCACCGCGCGGGGCGGTGGGCGGTTCGAAGCCGTGCTCTCCGGAGGTGCGTCGGTCATGGGAGACAACAGGGCCATCTTAGAGTACCGCCGGACATTGCGACTTCGCGTGGCGGAATACGAGCGGGATATGTTGACCGGCTATCGTCTGGCGCGCGAAGTGGCGGAATGCGGATTAGTTCAAGCGGGATTGGGCATGGAAACTGCGCTCGCTGGATTGCAGCGCCAAATCGGGTTGGTCCGCAGTCACCTGTTGGTGCTCGAAACCATCGCGGAGAACCCCCCGAAGCCGAAGGAAGGAGAGAGTGGTTGAGTCGAACTCGCTTCCGGTAAAGTTGGCGATTCTCATGCCTGGCGGCCCTCCAGAAATCGCCGAACGAATTCCTCGAGTAAAATGCCGATTCATCGCTTGCATGAATTGGAGTGGGTTTTCATAGTTCGGGGAAGCCAAAGGTCACAAGAATGCGGTATCTTAATCGCTTGCAGGAGTGGGGTGACATACATTGCCCACGAAGGGAACAAATAGAAGGTTCGCAACGACCTCTCCCGGACAATTCAGGAGAATGCGCGACCGGCTTGGCTTGACGATTCAAGACGTTGAGCGGATCAGCCGTGAAATCGCCCACCGGAGAGGGAGTCAAGAGTACATCCTTAGACATCGCTGGGTCACCCAGCTTGAAACCAGAAAGGCCAGTCTGAGCATACCCAAGCTGCACAGCTTGATGACCATTTATCGTTGCGATCTCAGTGACGTGCTACCTGATCTCGACGCGGACCTCGTCGGTGTCGAGAAATCAATTGCGGTTCATTTGCAATGGACCACACTTGGGGCAATCTCCGCGCAAACCGAAGACGTACTTGCCGTGCCCCGGAGTCACGGACCGGACGACAGACCTAGCGGAACGACGCTCGACAGCGAACTGCGTGACGAGGGGTCGCGCATTCCGACGACACGGCTGGAAGCAACGGCCTCGCAGAATTTCCTGTATGGCCAGATTGGCCTCGGCGATCTTACGTTTTATCCCGTACTTCGTCCTGGGATGTGGGTCCGGATCGATCCCCAACAGAATAGAATTCAGTCTGCTTTGTGCGGGTCTGAGTTGGAACGCCCAATATATCTGGTAGAGCTACGAGATGGGTATGTCTGTGGCTGGTGCGAGATCGAAGAGAGCGACCTAGTCGTCATTCCTCATCCGCTTTCTGGTGAAAGGGTTAAAAGGTATGAGTATCCGACGAGCGCGAAAATTGTTGGCCGCGTGGTTGGCTTTGCCGAACCCCCGGCTCAGGCTCACTTGGACCAGCGTAGCGACGCCACGGCTTAATTCTTGCGAAACTGCTCGTCCGGGATAGTTTGAAACAGGCCTTGGAATGGGACCAGTTGGGGAGGTTTAGATCCGTGCCCTTCGCCGGCGCTCTTGAAACTGCCGGACGAAATCCTCGAGGGATACCCCGATCGCATCGCAGAGGTCAAGAAGGTCGAGTAAATCAATGCGTCTGTCTCCGCGTTCGTACTTACTATAGTGGCTTTGGGTGATGCCCAGCCGAGCGGCGACGTCGGACTGGAGCAACTTCGCTTTCTCCCGCAGACTGCGAATCAAATCGAGAAGGATTCTACGGTCGCTTTGTCTGCGTGCCGGGCGAGCCGAGGTTCGAGCCATAGGGCGCGAATATACGGGAGTGTTGACGTACATTCCAAAATGGACTAGTACTTATTGGACTATCCAGTGCTATCTATTGCTTCTCGATTGGTGCTTCGGCGTTTGCAGTAAGCATGAATCGTGGGAATCGCTCTTCATGGCATGGGCTTTGGGTAATGCCTTTGGATCACCTACAATGGAGTTGACGGAGTCGATACGTAGTCCCAGAATGTTGGCCAATCGAGAACGGCCTGAGGCTGTTTCGTGCAGGGTCGTCGACGAAGGTTTGGAGTCCTGTCAGGTGCGGCTCGGCCTCTCAATGGGCGTAGCCAGAGCAGTAGGGAGTGCCGCGATGTTGATGGAGTGCTTCTACCAAAATCGGAGAATAATAGAGGAATTCGTGTTGGGTACTCTCGCACAGGTCCCTACATCCTATGGGCGACTCCATACCGTCGCTGCCCTCCGAGACCAGGAAAGCGGTCTTTATCGTTGTAATGCTCTCAGCTCGAGTTTTTCTGGAGAGGCAGTGCACCAAACTCTAGATTTCTGCCACAAGCAACTCTTCTATCGGACACTGGAATCGAGTCTCGAAGCGCAGGCAGCTGATCTTCGCGATTTCGTAAGACCGAAGGCGAGAGACATTAAGCACACCGGCGCGAATTGGAAAGATTTGAAATCGTACCGGTTCTTGGTTCCATCAGATGCGCCAAGGTACATGGGTAACCTTTTTATCTCAAATGTGCGCTTCCTCCTAGAAGTGCTCAGCAAGGAGCGAGATCGGTGTGGGCTCACTAGATTGGTACTCGGCGGACCTTCAACGCCAACGCACGGTATGTATGGGCTGCTGGGATAGGTCCAGCCACTCAGGCAAGAAAACCGGCATGGAGACTTTGATAAAGGGAATGTTGCTAATCGAGGCCGACATTGGAGCGCGGGTTGGAGTTCTGTTCTAGCTATGGCGAGCGCAGTCCGGCGCGGTAGCACTCGGTCGTTTTAAGGGTAGGAAGTGATCCCTGACGGCAAACAACTGGCCGATTCAGCAAACGATTGTGAGGCCTTGTCTCCCTCGCAGCCGTGTTGTTCCGCCGTGTCTGAGACAGCTGATTCAACTGACAGAGAAGGCTTTGCTGGCGCCGTATCGCAAAATATAAGTGAAACTGATCCAAGCGCCCTCTTGTTACGAATCCAAAAGCGAGACCGCGATGCACTTGCGGAGCTGTTTGATCGATACTCCAGGTTAGTTCTCAGCATCGGTTGGAAGGTTTTGCGGGATCCCTGCGAAGCCGAAGATCTCGTGCAGGATGTTTTTCTTTTTATCTGGACTCGGGGCGACTTGTTCGACCCGAGAAGGGGTGACGCGCATAGGTGGCTTGTGCAAGTGTTTTACCACCGCGCATTCAACCATCGAACCTTTCTCAAGAGGTGTTTCCGGCGTGATGCTGGGACTGCCCCCGCCTGGCTTTCTGCCCACGACCGCAGACATCCTATCCATGGAGCACTTGAGTTTCCTTCGGGAATTGACAACTTGGGAGAGCTCTTCTACTGGCAATCGTTCTTGAAACCAGCTTTCGAAAGTCTAACCGAGAGCCAGCGCAGAACTCTGACGTTGTACTACTTTGAGGGATACACGCTCGCGGAGATTGCAACAGAAACAGCTGAGCAGCTCGGTGCCGTGAGAAATCACTACTACCGAGGTCTCAAACAACTTATTAGATACGTCCGGCGACCCTGATTGACTCAAGCCTGTCTGGGCATGCTATACCCTGTAGTTGCTGTTTTTCGTACAAGGAGCCCACTTTCAAATGACGGGCCATGCGGAGTTCGAAGAACTCTGTACAGTGTGGTCCACTGGGAGTCTCACTGACGAACAGCGGGTGAGGCTTTTGAACCACCTGCCGGGCTGTATTGCTTGCCAGAAATATATGGACCAGTTTGAGCGAATCGCAAATGTGGCGATGGCCGCTGTCGCGCCCGACTGCGCGCCCAGAGTGACTCCCACGGAGAGATCTTGGGACCAGGAGGGCGCGAAGAGAAAACTATTCGAGCGCCTCCCAGGGGATGACAACTGCCACGGAACGCGGGGAGATGAAGGTGACTCTTCGGGCGCGGACCCGGGCATGAGGAGCGGGGATTTGAGGGGCGGAAACGAACGCCAGATATCTCTACCAAGATTACAGTGGTTATTGCCATATGCAGCGGGATTTCTATTGGCCTGCGGACTGAGCGCTATTCTGTATTGGAACGGGCCGAGGAAGGTGCTCAGTTCCTTCCGTTTGCATGCGACGCAAGCGGAGCGTGACGCCAGTAGTTTGCGTCAAGGAGTCAATGAGCTGTCGAAAGAGCGGGACACGTTGAATTCCCAGCTTAAGGAGGAGACAGGTGCAAGGACGAATCTTGGGGTCAGGATCGAGCAGCAGCGTCAGCAAATGGAGAAGTTGCAAACGGCGGCGCTGAAAGCGGAGGAAGAGAAGCGACGGTTGGAGGCGGCTCAGGAGAAGCTGAATGCAAATCTTCAGGAGACGCAATCAGCCCTTGCCAGCGTACGTGATGAACTGGATTCGGCACGCCGAGAGCATGCGAACGAAGCCCTTAAAACGGCCGCTCTGGAAAAACGTGTTGAAGAGGACTCTGCTCTGAGAAAGGAATTGGACCGTACGATCGAACAGCAGCGCGAGATGCTGGCGTCTGATCGCGACATCCGCGATTTAATGGGTGCGCGCGAGCTCTTGGTCACGGACGTGTACGATGTTGGCGAGGACGGCAAAGATAGGAAGCCGTTTGCACGCGCTTTCTTCACCAAAGACAAGTCTTTGATCTTTTACGGCTTCGACCTGGACAAGCAACCGGAGGTAACAAATGCGAATTCCTTCCAAGTTTGGGGAGACCGCGGTTCTTTTCGTAACGGTGCTTTAAACCTTGGAATTCTTTATCAGGATGTTTCCGCAAACAAACGGTGGATCCTAAAAATTGAGGACCCCAAGACACTTCAACAGATCCGAGCAGTGTTCGTGACGATCGAGCCGAAAGGCGGAAGCCGTGAACCAACGGGAAAGGCGCTTCTCTTTGCATATTTGCGGGTTCAGCCCAACCATCCTTAGATCCAATGTAACCGTAGTGTCCGATAAAAAACCGAAATCATTCTGATTCTCGTCTTGCTCACAGCGCCATACCTTTTAACTGGTGTTTGCGGAAGAGAATGTCACCACGGGGTGAGTCGTGTGGCCATTCCAACAACCCTGCCTATCACGTTCACGCCCGAGTAGCGGTACATCTCTGGGATGCACCTTGATCGAGGGTTCGGCTGAAGAATCAACGTCGCGCCGGCTTTGTAACACCAACCGCACCAATACCTCTCGCCTAAGTTCACAAAGTATATCGGCCGATCATATTCGGTATGCCAGTCGTCGTTGTCAATCCTTCGGTTATCAGCGTCAATTAATACCAACGCTCCTGGCCGGAGTAGCGGTTGCATGGCGCAGTCATTGAGCCCGATATAGCCGTATAGATATCGAGTATTCAGACTGAAGATGATCGCTTCGAACTCCTTCCAATTTTCGAGGATGCGATTCAGGTGTTCGCTCCGGCGAGGATCACATACTGGATCGAATCGAAGTGGCACACGGAGCGACGTGGGCAGGCTAGCGGGATAGTTGTCCGTGGAGAATACGGAATCACAGGTGGCGAAACACGTTCTAAAGGGGACAGCATACCAGTCGGCGATTTCTAGGGGGTTGAGATGGTAGATCGTAGCAAGCGTGTAGAGCTTGTGGAGGCTGGGAATAACGTTATGGTTCTCAATGACAGCCAAGCGACTGATCCGGAGAGTGAATGCAGCGTGGCCGCGCGCGACTGCCAACTCGAAACTGGCTCGCTCAACGTCGCGGTAGGTCAACCCCAAACGCTCACGTATTTGTCTCAGGCGGAAACCGGCACCCATCTAGGCCTCAGAATCGAGAGATGTACGAGGGGAGAGATACACCGCAGAGTACCCTAAAAAAATAGACTTCGGTTTCGGAAATCGGATGGCTGCTGAGCCGCAAGACCGATGAACGTGCATTCCCGAAGCTGAGGGTTTAGCTGGCGCCGCGGTGCGTACGCCAGCGCGGCCAAGGCGGAAAACGGCTCAAAGAAGCGAGCGGTTCGGCCTCGCCTTGGCTGAATTTCCTACTCATTTCTCCTCTATCAATCAGAACGAAATCCCCTGGGGAGGCGACCATGGGCTTGATCCAGATTCGTCTCTACTCCGATCCGCATGCGCTGGGTTCTTTTCCTGTAGCGCTCGACGACAGTGTTACGGCTAGACTTGGCCGCAATGCCGCCGTCGCGATCGGCGTTTCGGGTGGCAAGGATTCGAGCGCGGTCGCGCTCCGGACAAGGGCCTTCCTTGAGGAAATAGGGCACGCGGGGCCATTGATTTTGATCCATAGCGATCTAGGTCGCGCCGAATGGGAGCAATCTCTTCCAGTTTGCGAACGGCTGGCGACTCGACTGAATGTAGAACTAGTTGTCGTTCGACGAAAGGCCGGTGATCTGCTCGATCGTTGGCGACAACGTTGGGCGAACAACGTACGTCGCTACGCGTCGTTGTCTTGTGTCTGTCTTATACCGCCCTGGTCCACGCCATCCATGCGCTTTTGTACATCCGAGCTAAAGCTCGATGTGATTTACCAGGAGTTGCGTCGACGATTTGTGGGCAGGGAAGTCGTATCCGTGACAGGAATACGACGACAGGAAAGCAAGGCACGATCAAAGATCTCCGTCGCTCGTACTCAACCGCAGCTGACCCGCAACAGAGCGGGAACGATCGGCTGTGACTGGCACCCAATTCTCTCTTGGTCGTCCGGGGACGTGTTTTCCTACCTTCAACGCGAGCGGTTTGCCCTGCACGTTGCCTACACCATTTACGGGTCGACCCGTGTTTCGTGTGCGTTCTGCATACTCGCCTCAAAAGCTGACCTCTTAGCGTCCACCGCGTGCCAAGGGAACCAGACGATTTACCGAGAACTTGTCGAAATCGAACTGGACTCGACATTTTCATTTCAGGCGGGACATTGGTTGGCGGATGTAGCGCCCGAGCTTTTGCCGCCGAGGCTGCGAGAAGCGACGTCACCCGCACAAACTAGGGCTAAGGAACGAGAACTCGCTGAACGCGAAATACCAAAGCGCCTCTTGTACACGGCCGGCTGGCCTACTTGCATTCCCACAACGCAGGAGGCCGAGTTACTCGCACGGGTCCGACAACGCGTCGCTAGGGCTGTCGGCATAGAAATCGATTACACGGAGCCCGAAGACATCATTTCTCGCTACGTCGAGCTGATGGACGCGAAGGCGGCAAGATGAAGGAGGATTAAACGTGCGGATGATGTGTCACATATTTGGTTGCAGAGCCTCTGAATGTGGGCCTGACTGCGAGCGTTGCGGCGTTCACCCCTATTATGAAGATCAACTGTTTATCGCACCAGGCCTCTTGTCCAAGGTCGTCGGGCCGCTGCGCACTGTTGTGAACGCATTCCAGGCGCGCGCCGCGACATTAGTTCGAAGCTGCAGACAGTGCGGTAAGCGGTTGGTCATCGGCTTCCGATATAGCGACCGCTATTGCTCCGCAAAGTGCGAGGAAGAAGACGGTCAGATTCCGTTTTAGCAGCATAAGACGCTTCAGCCAGTCCGCCCCGGCACGTTTAGCGCAGGACCAACGCCGGAGTTGCTTCGCCTCTCAAATGTTTGTGAGTTTCTGGAGGTAGGATCGTGATTACACCCTCCGCGGCCAAGAAGATCATTGAACAGGAGCTAAGAACCCGTTCGCTGCCTTTCACGAAGCTCACTGCAAAGACCGTCCACTTCACGGACCTCGCGCGCGCGTCGCGCATATTTGTGAAGATCCACGGGTGGCATCCAAATCCAGTTTGGAGCGAGCTGAAGAGGCTTGTCGCCGCACAGGGCTTCCTTATAGAAACCTAGATGGCGGAAGCAGAGATTGTCGGGAGAGGAGGAGACGGCGATGAGCGAAACACTGCGAGAGCAGCTTGAGCGGCAGTTGGCTGAGCCGTTGCACTACGTCAGCCAGGAGGCACGATACTTTGTCCTCGACGCGCTCGCATGCCATATGCACAACAAGGGCTACTTTATTCAGGGATGCACGGAAGAGAACGATGCCCGGTGGTTTGCGAGGGCCATGTGGACGGAGTTTCACGGAGAAGTAGTCAGCGCTGGAGATTTTGATAATCAAGGGACAGAGGAGCAAGAAGTTTGGATCAAAACGGCTCGCTGTGCCATCTCCCGGCTGCCGTTGTTGATGTCACGCGTCGCGAACCGTGCAATTCACTATTCTCAGGCGCTTCGCGAGATGGAGCGCACCTCGCGAATAGAGCTGAAAGAACTTGAGAAAGCTCGGCGCAAAACGAATTTGGTCGTGAAGTAAGCAGTTCTGTTTGCCCCGTCCCGTCCTTCCTGCGAGATTCCACCCTCAAACACGCGACGCGCTGTCGGCGTCGTCTCAAGAAAAGCCATGACATACCAGATCGAAATCGCCGACACGGAGACGTGTGTGTCTGCCGTCCGGCACATCCGGAGATTGCGCGGAGGCTCGCAGTCGCATCTTCTCGCAGCCTCCGACGGCGCGTTCTACGTCACGAAATTCCAAAATAATCCCCAGCACGTGCGGGTCCTCGCGAATGAAATGCTTGCGGGGCAACTCGGTCAGTTTCTGGGCTTACCCGTCGCAACAGTTGAGGTCATTGACGTTCCTGAGCACCTAATCGAACAAACTCCTGAACTCTGCGTTGAGACCGGGAAGGCCATTTTTCCTTGTAGTGCCGGAAGGCAACTGGCCTCTCGCTATGTCACCGATCCCGATAGCCCCGAAGTGCACGAGTATTTGCCTGACGACCTCCTCGCTAGAGTTGTCAACCTTTCTGATTTTCCGCGCGTTCTGGTCCTAGATAAATGGGCAGTCAACTGTGACGGGCGCCAAGTGGTATTCAGTCCGGGTCCGAGTGGAACGGATATGTACGCAACTTTTATAGACCAAGGTTTCTGCTTCAATGCGGGCGAGTGGAACTTTCCTGACGGGCCCTTGAGGGGCACTTATGCTCGAAAAAGCGTCTACAGCATGGTTACTGGCTGGGACGGATTTGAGCCAGCACTCAGTCGGGCGGAATCGATAGACCGCGACGAGATTTGGAGATGCGCGCACGGGATTCCTGAGGAATGGTATGAGCATGATTCCGATGGCCTGAGCCGCATCTGCGAGGAGCTTTATCGGCGGCGTTCTCTCCTACGCAGCTTGATTACGGCCTTCCGCAACTCCTCCGGAAATCCCTTCCCCAATTGGACAAAGGACTGAGTGGATTCACAAGAGTACAGCGGACTCGCGGTCGATGATGCGGCCCAGTAGGACGCAAAATCTCGCAAAGCGCCGAGTCGCGACGTTTGTGAACTTGAGCTTGGAGGTTCGCCAAGGTGATTCTTCAACAGGAACACGAAGGGTATAACTGGCACACAGACGACCTAGCATATCTTTACCTGGCGAATACGGGACACCTGCCGGAAGCCCCGGCAGAGCTACCTGCTTTTATCATCGGCCGTGGAAGTGTCGTGGAGCCCGCTACACGAATTGTCAAACTAGGGGCGTTGAGGTTCATGGGACATGGCCTGTTCGGGGCGAGCCGACCGTGCGGTTACAGTTCAACTACCCGCTGGACCGGAGACGCGTACAGGTTCGGCATCTACGAAGAGCCGGGAAAACGCGTTGTGATCATTCGGACGGATGGCTCCGGGACAAGCGCGTACGCGGTCGACGAAACCGATGCGCTGGCTACTTGGCAGAAACTCGTCGCCGCATTGCCGTCCGAAGTCCTCTGGAATCTTTGCATGACTCTGTCCAATACGTATCGCAAGGGCCGCGCTGATGAGCGCCAAGTCGTGCTGCGACAATTCTTGGAAGGCAAGCTCAGGAAACGCAAGAGGCGCGGAATAGTTCAAGCCGTCGTTGTGAACGAAAACCAATATTGATTCGCCTGAGGAGTTCAGAACAAAAGGACGCTGCTTTAGTTGTGCGGCGGCGCGACGGCTCCGACAAGGATGACACGATGAACCTTGTAACCGAGTTCCATTACAGAGACGGTGACGTCGGCGCTTATGACGACGTCGACGTAGCAGCACTGTGGGCGCAATTCTCGAAAACTGGGCGCGAAGCGTCTCACATCGTGATTCGGCCAGACACCGAGGCAGGTCAGCGTTTGAGCAACACATTGCATGAAGCCGTTCTGCACCAGACGCACGAACCGCACGAGCAACATCGTTGAACGCGTGTTTTGCGTCGACGAAGGGTGACGCCAATTCTGAATGGTTTTCACTCATGAGGTGCTTGCCTCGTGAGATGCCACTAAGACCTCTCGTAAAAGTCTACGAGAGCGTATTCGATGGCGTGTTGTGCGGTCCCTCTACCCCAGTCGCTCGTTCCGCGAGAGCGTCACTTCCGAGTGCCAAAAATGATGACCAACTTCGTTCCTGTGTTTTCGTATGGTATGGGTGTCGAGTCCACCGCCTTGCTGTTGCGCCTGCTGGAAGAACCGTCCTGCCGTGATTTCGATATCGGTGAGCTGATCGTAATCTCGGCGCAGACAGGTGACGAGTGGGAGGACACGGGCAGAGACGTCGAACGCCATATCCTGCCACGACTCCGGAAGCACAACGTTCGCTACGTTCAGGTGGGTCGCGGAGGTCACTTTGAACGGGATGGCATCTTTGTCCTCGACGACAGCCGGCAACCGCAGCGGTGCATGGTTGCGGGTCACTACAAGCTAAGTGATGAACTGCGCGCAGCGGGGACGGTGCCTCAGTTTGGGGGCGAGCACCGCTGTAGCCTCAAATTCAAAGCGTTTGTCATTGAGACCTGGATGAATGAAAACATCTTCGATCCGGTACGCCACACGTTTGGGTACAACGCCGAAGAGCAAGCCAGGGTCGCAAAGAGCGATACCGCCATTGCCGGGCGCGCGCGAATTACGTTTGGATTCAATGCCGATGAGCTTACGCGCGTAAACAAAGGCAAGCAATACGACCGACCAGACCGTGTGGGCCACTATCCGCTGGTGGAATGGGGCTGGGGGCGAGCGCGTTGCCTCGCGTACATCAAAGAAATGATCGGAGTGGAGTGGCGCAAGTCAGCCTGCGTGCAATGTCCTTTCGCAGCCGTGGACGGCAAGCTCCTGGCTCGGCAAAGAGAATTTCCGGCACAAACAGCGGAGGCGATGATTCTGGAACGATTGTCGCTGGCGATGAATCCTCGCGGGCAACTCTTCAAAAAGCAGCCTCTTTATCAGATCGTCGGTGACAGCGGCAATGTGCAGGCCACGGTCCAAGTCGCGCTTCGAGAGGCAACAACGCCGTGGGCGCTCTACCGGGTTCGGCGTATGTATCACGGAAAAGGCAAAGCGCGGCGATGCGTCGAACGACTCAGAGAATTTGCATCCAAGTCCGCCGCCTTCGAATCAGTCATTGAACGTGGGCAACAGGAGAACCTTCGGATTCGCGAGATGCACGGACTCTCCTATGCGTACGTCCGAGAACGAGAGCAGGCCTATCCGACGAAGGAAGAATATTACGTTGCCGCGCTCGCGGTGATCGATGCGAAAGCCCGGCACGGTATGGAAAACTTCGACGCTCGATGGCAGAAGATGGATGACCTGTATTGCGGGCGCGATGATTTACCACTTTTCTCGAACACCGGTGAATGAACAGAGCAGACGCTCGAACCAAGCGACGTCCTAATGGCGCTCTTTGAGTCGGTAGCCGACCTCTTGCGTGAATTGTTTCGCGGCGCCGCTATCTGGGTTCAACGCCAACAGCGCGTCCGCCACTAAGAGCGCAGCAGCAGGACTGAGTCGCAGCACGGTAACAACGCCATTCCGTCCGCGCAGGGTGTTAGTTTCTGCGAGGATGCTTGTCACCATGTCTCGATGTTGCACGCGCGGTTCGTACGTTCCGTGCAGAATCGCTCCATGCAATGTGTTACTCAAAAGCTGACCTGCCTCTGTGTCCGGCCGAATCACGATGTGAGAAGCTTCGTGGTTGGCTTTTGAGAATTGCGACCACGGCTTTGTTACATCGATATCGTCATAAGCGCCGACATCACCGTCGCTGTAGTGAAACTCGGTTACAAGGTTCATAGTCCCATCCCTTTCGGAGCTGGGGCGCCGCCATCCAACTAAAGCCGTGTCCTTTCGTTCTGAATGCGCCCGAGGGAATCACTATTGGCTTTCGTTCAAGGCCACGACTTGAACTACTCCGCGTCTCCTACGTTTTCTGAGCTTGCCTTCCAAGAACTGTTGCAACACGACCTGGCGCTCATCGGCGCGGCCTTTGCGATACGTATTGGAGAGCGTCATACAAAGATTCCAGAGGACTTCAGACGGCAACGCAGCGACGAGTTTCTGCCAAGTCTCCAGCGCATCGGTTTCGTCGATCGCGTATGCGGTCGTTCCAGAGCCATCCGTACGAATGATCACAATCCGTTTCACCGGCTCTTCGTAGATGCCGAACTTGTACGCGTCTCCGGTCCAGCGGGTACTTGAACCGTAACTGCACGGCCGGCTCTCCCCGAACAGCCCATGCCCCATGAACCTCAAGCCTTCTAGCTTGACAACTCTTGTTGCAGGTCTGACGACACCTCCGCGACCGATAATGAATGCGGAAAGCTCTGTGGGCGCTTCGCTGAAGTCTCCCGTATTCGACAGGTAGAGCTTGGCTGGGTCGTCCGTGTGCCAGTTCAACCCCTCGCCTTCTCGTTGAAGTATCACCTTGGCTGGCCTCCTAGCTCGAACTCAAAAATGTGGTAACTCAGCGCTCTGCGGCCTCTTACGTGCTATTGGGCACGTCATAGAGCGGGAGTCCGCTGCGTCTTTTGACCGCATTCAGTCCTTCGTCCAATTGGGGAAGGGGTTGCCAGGAGAGCTGCGGAACGCAGCAATTAAGGTGCGTATGAGGGGACGTCGCCGATAGAGCCCCTCGCAGATCCGACTCAGGCCATCTGAATCGTGCTCGTACCATTCCTCAGGGATGCGGAGCGCGCATCGCCAGATCTCGTCGAGGTCCATCGATTCCGCCCGACTAAGCGCCGGCTCAAATGCGTCCCAGCCGGCAACCATGCTGTAGACGCTTCTTCGAGCATAAGTGCCCCTCAGGGGTCCGTCAGGAAAGTTCCACTCGCCCGCATTGAAGCAGAACCCTTGGTCTATAAAAGTTGCGTACATATCCGTTCCACTCGGACCAGGACTGAACACCACTTGGCGCCCGTCACAGTTGACTGCCCATTTATCTAGGACCAGAACGCGCG
>Ga0137418_10002081_pt1 | contig 18371 bp, 17 predicted proteins | sample CZODoug3_1_2_16f_FD_122242 | JGI IMG/M metagenome (GOLD analysis project Ga0137418, IMG submission 122242) | Vadose zone soil fungal communities from Angelo Coast Range Reserve, California, USA - CZODoug3_1_2_16fungal (Hybrid Assembly) | ecosystem: Environmental > Terrestrial > Soil > Vadose... | reverse complement strand
TTACATATTTGACCAGCCAGCCAGTTGAAGACTGAGAGAAATTATCACTAAGTTAATGCTAAGTCCATTGAATACCTTCCAGCCAACCAAATGGAGATGGAGAAGGAACCAAGTCCAGCTGGTCAAATGGAGACCTGAATATCACTCATGCCAGCCAACCAAGTGGAGATAGAATTAGACAATAGACTGCTCAGCCTATTGAGGACTGGCAAGAATTATTTGGGCCACCTCATTAAGGATGGACTAATACTCTGACCAGCCACCCAAGTTGAAACCAGAATATGGTATGTTTGGCCACTCAATCAAGTTCTGCGCACTGGCTGGTGTTGGGTGGCTGGTCTTCAATGGTTTTTTGCCAAGTTAGTTGGGTGGTCTACAACTGGTGTAATCCACTGAAAGGTGTGGTCACACGTCACACCCTGTGAACCTATGGTTGAAATGGTACAGTAGTCAAAACATATGCAATGAACTTATAGCCACTGTGGTCTGCCATGACTGATCAAAAAACACAAGCGCCCATTAATATTCATCCTTGAGCTTGATGCTTGTCTCATTTAATTACGTTGGTAGTAATACATTGTATGTTATTCTGTGAATCAACATGGGTATGTAAGTGTTCCATTCATCCTACCTGCCAATAATTGCATTATTCATAGCGCACATTTTCTATATAACTTGTTATTTTAAGATCCACCCACGCAAACATTTATTTCCTGTACCAAGTGAATGAGTCTAGTTGTCGAAGCAAGGTCTCTCATCCACCAGTGAGGTGACAAAGTTGCACACCCAATCACTATCACCCATTCAACATTTCGATGGCCCCAATCTGTATGTGTCGGAGTAGGGCTGTCCAAGATTATGACTTATATTGAATACATATTGATTACTTCAAAGAATACGATTACAATATGCCTCCAGTCGTATTCTCAGCAACACGATTACATTAGAATATGATATGATTACATTATGATTACAATACAATACAATGCCCATATTTAATCATAATATTATTGGGCACCTCCACATCTGATTTGGGACCTGCCGGCCCACAACCCAATTTTAGAAACCCAAAATATCCATTGACATATTCAAAATAGCACCATTATTCAAAATATATCATGTGAACATATTTTAAATGAAGATTCCATTTTGAATATGTGTTTAATAGGCAATGCATGGGTGACTAAGCTAGAAATATGATATGTAGATTAAATGGGGTGCCAGTCGGAGTTTGAATCCACTTCAGCTGTTCTGAAAGATTGCAAGATTGCAAGTGCAAATGAGCCTTAAAAATGTTTTGACCTCTCAGAGACATAGCTGAGAGCATTTAGAGAATGTTGACTGCCAAAAATGTTTAAGTGGAATCTGGAAGGGCCCCCCTCTTCTAGATCTATATTTTATTTAAGATGCATTAGGAAGGCAACACCCAAAATGGCTTGTGGGGTCCTCCACTTTATGTCAATCTATTCAGATCGAGCTTACAGGAAGTCATCCCATATGCAAATATAATGTGAATAGTTTGTGTCGAGGACTGGGGCTGTGTCAAGGACCACTCCAAGACTGTAGTTATCTCGTGAGCACGAAGGGGTCGTAAGAAAGGAGAGATGGCCCCTTTCCTAGACGGTGGCTGCCAGAAATACAGACTCCTCAGCCACACGATATGTGGACGCAAATTAATGTCTCCCAAAAAGGAGATGGCCCTGAGTTATTGCAGACTTGTGAAAATAAACATTTAAACTTGATTAAGGTATGGAGATTGTGTTTGTGCACGCACATAGTTCCCTTAAATTTCATGTCATTTTTCGCAAAGACATACATCTTTCAAAAGTTAATTCAATCCATTCACTCGAAGATGACCGCCAGTGAACATTAATGGGAGTGGGAGTATGCAGATGCGGAAGCGGTGTCCCATTCTCAAAAATAGATTATTAGAATGGGTTAGTATGAACCAATGATATCCAATAGCATATCTGTATTCTGTAAAACAAACCATGAAAATTGTCAAGTCTGTTCAACTATGGGCATAACAAAAAAAAACCAGTCGAGTGTTAAATACACAATACACAGACGGGATCAACGGAATCATGTGGACAAGAGATGACGCAAGCAGGTATATACATTGTACACGGTGGGAGCAGTTAACACGCGATAAGACACCGGTTACAACAGGGAACAGAATAAAAAAAGGGAACCAAGAAAGGTACGACTTGTCTTTGAGGAACAACATGCTCAGGGCATCGAGGGGACAAAGAAATCGTCGCAGCAGCAGCAGGCGGTTGTGATACGTTTTTGGTAGAGATACCCATCTTCGTGAGTTTATCGCCACTCGTCAGCGAATGATTCGGCCACAGCACGGTGGCACATCGCGATAACGGCATGGGGTGCATGGCGGGAGCGAGGTCGTCAGATGCTGGATCCAGCGTCCATGAGCCGCTGAGCGAGGGCAGCAGCAGAGGATGGTGGAGGCGGATGCGGTGTCGACAAGTGTACACTGGTCTTGTAATTGCAGTTGCGGGTATTCTTCGACTGTTCATACCGAATGAGGAGCCTGGTGAAGGTGGCTCACTCGTGAAGTGTGACGCGGATGTGCTACAAGGAAAATGCGGTTGAGAAAAAATAAATAAAGGAAATAAAGAAAAATAAAATAAAACGCACCACTATCGCTCGTATTAGGTAGGCCTCCGCTGCTGCCGGAACCTCAAGCGCGAAGGGTTTTCAGAACTTATCGTGGTATTCACCTCCAACACATGCACATCGCGAACACGCGGCGTCCCACTCGTCCCTCCCACCCTCGTGCATAGCAGGCACCCGAGCAGGGGCAGCAGCGGCAGCTCCCTTCCCATCATCAACCAACTTGAGCCGCCTCCTGAACGCAAAAGCTTTCGCCATACACAGTGAGCCTCACTCTCAGCGGGAAGCGGCCCCACCTCATCATCAGGGCGCCCTCCGTCCATGTCCAAAATCGACTGCTGCGTGCATAGTGCGCACGATGAGATTGTCCGTGTGTCAATATCGGTGGGGACGTGCAGGCCAAGGGGGATGAGCTCCGTGTTCTCTTCTGGTGGAAGGAGCAGCTTGCACAGTATCAGGGGGGCGAGCGGTGATTGCTGGGCTGGGCAGGGTGAGGCGCAAGGTAGTGATGGTCATCCCGCTGCTATCGAAGTTGCTGCTGCTTGTCGCAGTCGTGCTGCTCCAACCAGCTGCGGATTCAAGCTACTGTTGACGCTCATGCTGCTGACAGAGTCGCTCCTAAGGCCGTTCGGCACCAACACGGCGAGGTGCTGCTGCCGGTGTTGCTGGTGGTGCCGTTCGTCGAGGATATCAGCAGGCGGCGGTCAGCCCAAGCTGAATGGGAATTCCTGGCCAGCGGACGGAACGGCAGAATCCAGGGACGAGGAGGACGAGGCGATTGATGAGGCTCCGGAACGCCCTTCGGGGCGGCTTCGCCAAAAGGCTTTCATTGGGTCCACTACCACTCCTCGATAATGTGTGTTCGTCTGAACTTGTAAAGTTGGTGTCGCATGCCATGCGCGAGTGACAGCAGGTTATGAGACGCGATGGTTATGGCAGTGGCGAGGGCGAGAGTGTTGGTTAGGTCGAATGTGGCGAGGTATGTGAGGGAATGGTAGCGGTCGGAAGCGAATGCGTTGCAAACGGGGTAGTTGCACTTGGGTTGTACGGAGATTTGGCGGTGGAGTCACTGCCTTCCTGCAGAGGTTGAGGAGCAAATATTTAGAGCTGAGTGTAGGAGGAGCCACATGGGGTAGGTTGGGCTAGTCATCTTGCCTTGCCTTGGAAGCCGTGTTCTGCAAGAGGGCGACGACGACGACGAAGGAATGGGCAGGTCGTCGTATACATGCAGTAAAGACATCACCAGTTCAGGGGATGACGCTGCACTGTCGTTGGCCAGGAAGAATGCGTACTCTCCCCAGCACAAAATCTTCCAAAGGGGACGTGGGCGGCGCTGCCTATTGGAATACGAATATGACATGTACAGTGAGCTTGCGACGTATGTTGTATTCGCCGACAATCAATATCGAGCTCTTCTTCCTAACCAAAAATAAGAAAAAGAGAAAGAAAATTATAGGAGAAACAGACGTTGTGTTATGACGGAAGATTCAAGGGCTCGCTCTCGAGGCGCTCCGAGTCCTTAGATAATGGCAAGTTTGCTTATCTGGTGACGGTTGGAGTTATGATTCTGAACGGTGCCCATAGAAGGTTCGAGTGTAAGAAAGAACTCAGAGTGTGGTTGAAAGAGAAATATAATTGATTAAAAGATAGACAGAGGGAGAGAACAGCGATGTGAACACATTTGCATTCGGTTCCGGGATGTGGATGTGAGACTCCATCACAGGCCCTGCAAGCCTCAGAAGAATGCGGTCAACGGCCCAGCAAGCCTCACGCGTTAGTCCATAAATCCCGGTGTGGGTCGTTGTTCATCGTCGTTTGCTGGCAAGATTGATCGGACGTGGCTGTGCCACCTCCACGTGCGACTTGGCTGCCTCATTGCCGCCGCAAGTCTAACACTCGTACTGTGTCTGCAATGCTAGACCTCATCAAACGCCTTTTCCCTTTTCTCATGTCAGCCAAGCCTCCCAGAATTTATTCCCTTTTTCCACGAAGCGATGACGACGTTGATATATTCTACTGGTGTAGTAGGATCCTGGGTCTGGATGTCGAGATTGCCAATACATGTTTCCTCACTCGGCTCGATCACTGCAAGGCAGAAAGAGCACCGAAGCACGAATTTCTCAAGGCTTATCTTACGCTGCGCTTGAACGGGGGGGAATTCGACGTGCGTATGATAATCCATCGCACTCCTGCACCAACTGTAGAGGTCGATCCAGACGCAGCCAAACCGCAACGAAGCTCGACGATATCTCTTACGTCTCCTCAGTCTACCATCTCGTCTCGATCCCCATCACCTTCTTCTAAGTTGTCGGAACACATCTTGGGCATCCTCGAGAAGGGTCATCCGGTTCCAGCAAACGATCGAGTAATCATCATCTTAGCCAGAAAGGACGAAGATTTCGACAACGCCTGTACCAAAACCTTCGGCCCTAACATCACTCTTAACTCGCTATTAGTTCACGAAGGGCACACTCCTATGTCTGCTCCCCAGCTCGCTACGGTTTTGGAGGTCGCACATAACCTCGCACCAAACTACACACTGAAGAAATACCAGTGCTACTGGTATGCCCTCATCGTGTTTCTTATGGCGAGGAAACAAACAAAAGGAGACGAGACCAATGAATGTATTAAGACTTTGGGCAAGCTGTGGTGGTTAGCGCCGGCACATAGTGCCGACGACGACGAAAATGTTGTACAAGAGGAGTACGACAGGGCATGGGCGCAATTTCAAGTAAGTCGGTGTAAATTTTTGTTCAAAAACAACAATTAATCTAAATCATGCAATAGAGTACAGAGGACGAACGACGGCGTAATCCGGAGGAAGCGCGTCGGCTCGCGCAGGAGAGAGCTGCCAGGTCTGAGAGACAGGCTGAAGAGGAAAGGAGATGCGCAGATGAGGCGAGAAGGAACGAAGCGAATGCCAGGGAGAGCGAAGCGAATGCCAGGGAGAGCGAAGCGAATGCCAGGGAGAGCGAAGCGAATGCCAAGAGGAACGAAGAAGAAGCGCTCAGGAAAGCGGAGGTTGAGATGAGCAAGCGCTTGGAGCTAGAGGCACAATTACGACAGTTGAGGGCACAATTCGGAGTGCCGGAGCATGCGTGAAGAGACAAGTATATGTCCTTATATTTTTTCCCGAGGTGCGTGGCTAGTTTCTTTGGCAGCCGTTTTTACATTGCGTTTTCTATGCATCCATTTTGACCGTATGTACATTAAATATATCTTGCCATGCTACATTCATCACCACCTGACAATAGACTGATTTTGCATCTATGGCGCCCCTGTACGACGCACATTTATCGTTCTCCAGGATAACCCTAGACATCTCATACTTCGACTGAACCCATTGTGTTGGATATGGATATTAAAAGGAGGCAGTGCTGATGTGGTCAAATTGTATAGCTTATGCAGAACAAGTTGGGAAAGGTTGTCGAGTGAGTCGAGGCTTTATTTGTCTGGTGTTGAAGTTTTATTGATAATGCGTTACAGACTTCTCACACCGATGGTACCATTGTCTGCTGTCTCACGTGCTTATCCCACTAATCTATCAAAACTCTAGAGGACAGCTGTGTACAGACTTAGAGGTAACATTTCACGCGTTAACGTAGACCTAAGGGTTATTTGTTTATTTATTTATTGTGTGTTTAGGAAATTATTCAAAGAAATATGGTGGACAGCTGTTCGCGGTTCTCATACTGACCCTAGAAGCACCCGAACCTAGGCTCATTCGTTCGCTTGCTATTACTTGCCAACATCTAGCTTTTTCATCGACCATTTTCTTTGCAGAGTACACTTTCATAAGGTTGTAGCGCTTATCAACTGCTGCGAGGGCGCCGGGCGGGATGCTCTCATTCCATATCTGGACCCCATCATCGAACGCCTCCTCAAACTCCTAAATCCAACTGGCGAGAAAACACAAAGCAACCCAAATGTCCAAGAACAGGCCCTCACCATGCTCGCTATGGTGGCGGATGTGAGCGAGGCTACCCTTGCCAAAGTGAGTTTATATGAATACTGTTGTTTTCCGTCTATGTCGTGTTCACCGTTGATTGTATTTCAATTGGACAACATTACTTGAGCATCATGCCGTCGTTGCTGAACGTATTGTGTGATGGGAATGGAGCAGATTATAGGAAGTTAGGGGTGAAGACTATGGAGCGTGCGGGTTTGATAGGTTTGTTCTTACTTTGTTTTTATGGTGATTTGTGTACTCATCTTCATGCATCCCAAGATGTGTAAACTGTCTCCTTGAGCATTTTGAACACTGAGGCTGTTGCTTCTTGAAACAGCTGACTATTCAATACAGGTCGGATCTGACCACCCATTGGGTACCGAGTTACTTATGTGAGATATCGTGGAACAGCATGTTACGTTTGGATCTAGGTCTCCTTACATCTGCTCTACTATCTGGACTACAATGGTACTTTGGCGTTCATGTGTGATTAGCGCTGGCTTAACATTCAGGTCAACTTTTGTCCCTTGTCTCTAAAGGGTCGCATCGTTGGAGCATCTTCCATTCTAGAGGGCTCATTTCCATATCCAGACTTGTTGAAAATCTTAACTTGAACTCCACCTCCGTGACGTGGTTTGCTAGTCAACTTGTTCTTCAGTCTAGTTGTCATAGGAGAAATGGATAGTTGGCAAGTTGTTGTTCTTGGTGATGGTGGTGTAGGTAAAACTGCTCTGACTGTGGTTCTTGCAACATTGGAGATGTTTGGACAGCTGATGGTTTGGCACAGTTCAGTCTCAATTGCTTCATTGGTATGGTTGACATTTGTTGCATAGCATGTGAAAACTTGCTTACTCTCAGGATTTCAACATCTTACTTTCCTGTGGAACAGAGGTACATTTCCTCAATTACTGTAAACGGAGATCTTTAACATGGCATCCAGACATATGACCCTACCATCGAAGAAGCTTACTGCAAACAATTAATAATAGATAACAAAATGTGCTTTGTTGAGGTGATCGACACAGCTGGACAAGATACGTCTTAGTGGTGTATCTTCACAACACCAGCTCAATTTCTTGTGGAGCAGAGGATTACACAACTCTTCAGGATCAGTGGGTTCGGTGAGTATTTTGCCTTTCAGTCCAAGTCAGTTTCGTTCATTTCTTTCCAAGTGAGGGACAAGGGTTTATCTTGGTATACTTGATTGCGTCTCGTTCATCATTCGAGCCATTGGAGGTATTTAGGTAGTCTATGCTCAGAGTTCACAGACAGGAGCTGATTTTCATCCTCATTGGCAATATGTGTGACAAGACATACAAGAGAGAGGTGTCGAAAGATGAAGGGATGGCACTTGCCCGATCATTGGGTTGTTTCTTCTTGGAAACATCTGCGAAGACGGCACAAAATGTTGAGTTGGTCTTCATGAACCTTGTTTGTGCGCTGTGAAACAGGCCACAGGTGGAAGCAGGAGTTGTGCTAGGTCCACAATGGCCACTGGAGGACAAGAAGTGGAAGAGGAAGTGTGTTATACTTTGAAAAACCTCAGTTGGCAAAATTAGGCTCCCATTTCTTTACTTACTCTCTACCTATTCTGTATCCTGACAGTGCTACTGAACACTGGTTATGGTTTCTGACCATTTGTTGGACTTGGATTTAAACTACTGCTGGACTCTTTAAGTGTCGGACATCCGACATCATCAGATAGTCCAATGATGGGACAGTTTCAGAGACATTGCATTGTCAGACACACCACTATTATTCAGTGTGAAATACCACAAACATTAGGTTGTTGGATAATCTGACTGGTGTTCAATAGCACTACCACAGTGGATAATGGGTAGGTCATAGAATAAACTGTCATAGTCTTCCTGAGCTCATAGATCATTATCCTCAAGTTGAATCAAATTTACTTGTGCCATCTTCTTGCCTTTCCAAGAACGCTTACATTCATTATTCCAGTGGAAACTGCTACCACAATGTCTGCAAGGCTGAGCTCCTATAGACTCAGGAGTCCTTCTCAGTGAGACATTCTTGTCATCTTTAGGGAATTGGCGAGTCCCTATATTTTTTGACCATCCAACAAGATTTACATTTGTCTTCTGGTAGGAGAATTGATTGTTCAAAAATTCCCCATTAGGCAAGCATTGTGGTTGCAATTGTGTTGGGGATTCCAGCTTTGCCAGAGTTTCCTCATGGTACCCAACCATGTTCTGGAATTCCATAATTGATTATACCATGTCTGCATGAGACTATTCTCATAGACACAAACCCAAAGTCCCAGGGATGTCAGAGGGTCAAATGGAAGGTATCATGGAGTAGAATTATCATGTGAAGTAGCCAAGACAATGGCAAAACGGTGTGATGTGCAAAGGTGGTTTGCACCCAGGTTCTCCGATCCAGACAAGTACTGATGGGATAGCCGGTTGTTCATTGGGGGTTCTGTGTTCTATCTGTGCTCCAATTAGGAAAGTATGTCCTAATATTATGGCCCTCCAGGCAGACCTGGCCCACACTTTGTAGTTATTTTTTCCTATTATGGTAATTGTGGTTTACACATTTGCTGAGGGGACCATTTTCTCTTTTGAAAATCCAGTTTCGTCTGTTGATCTAATTTTTCCAGTCTGTCAAATTTGTTCCTATAGGCCTGTGATAGTCGTCTGTTAACGTTTGTTGACGGGAACCAATGGGTTATCGCCAGGTTATCCAATGCCACGGCACGAGAAATCATTATGTATAAAGCTTGGGTCCCCCAGGCACTTTTAAGGTCTACAAGGGCATGTTTCAATGATTGGCCTTGTATTCCCCGACTCCACTTTAGTGGAAGAGGGTTTTGTCAGACGCGAACGTGCCAGGCACCATACATTGGATTTGCCTAAACGTGGGAATTTCCATTTTTGTATGCTTTGTCACGTCAGCGTGAAAACATACTGTACAGTTGAGAAAATTTCGCGTGCGACATCATCAGAGATTGCAATTGGTTTTTGGCTTGTTCTTGTCTTGGTTGGTCTGATTCATAATATTCACCCCCTTCCCCGCCAGACGGTTCGTCATCTTGCGAAAGACTGCAACTTTGCTGATTGCTACTGGATGTTTAGATGCCATTTCTCAAGAAGTGTGCTTGCACGGTGCCTCGAGCATCATCGCTCGAAGATTGTCCTCTGGACAATGTGCCTGATATGCCATCTGATTTTCCTATCTACTATGATGCCCTTTATTTCCCTCAGCTATATCTGTCTGTTTTTGACACACCCGATGTGTTTTGTCTGTGGTTATCTACAGCTGTGAGAAATCATCAGATTGGTCTACATGTGTGTTCTTGTACGTCTCTCATGTTACCATTCAACATTGATCATATAGATGGACACTTTAGTGTGACCTTTGGCCAGCATTCCACATGGCTTTCAACTGCTGATATTGAATCTTGCTCGTTTACGGTGTGCTGGATGCTTTGTCAGCTGCTGACTGTTGTTGATGAACCATTTGAAAAGGCCAAGGATGTCTTATTGAACAACAATCCCACTTGGTGTTACCATCCTGATACAGATATTTCCTGAGCTTTGATGGAGCTCCCTCTCACAGTTTTCATTGATGGCGTGCATCATTTTCAACCATGTAAAGCTCTGAGCAAGCTCAGAAAAAATGAACTTATTCGACTTCTCGTTCGTGACTTTGTTACTACATGTGCTGCCCTTGTTGTGCTTGGCTTTGCTGATCTTGTTGTGATGTTGCCAAATTTGTTGTGTGGTCATCAATTGTGTGCCATTATGCGTATAATTTGTTGTCAATACTGCAAGCGTGTTGCAGTTTCATTGTGTAAACCACTGTCCACAGCATACGCAAACACCTTATCTCCTGATTCTGCCATGTCCATTGATCTCCCAGTGTGGATGAATGCATTGCACCATGACATGCTTTTGGTGATGCTGTGTTTACCAAAGCAGACCATTTTAGACTACTTAAAACATATTCCATCTTATGCTCGTCCGTCTTACAATTCTCGGTTCATTAACTCACGTGCATCTGCTCTTGTTAATCATATCAGGCACAGAATTTCACATATTACAACTCTTAGTGATGTTGCCTTTTGGGATGTTTTGCTCACTGTACACCCGTTTGATTGTTTGCCTAATGATTCTCGTGCCCTGCTTACTGAGAAGCTGATTCAGGAGGAGTATGGAGATGATGTAATTTTGATTATAGCAGTACCATGTCTATCCAAGAGGGTTGAGCAAAAGAATCAATGCCGGGCTGCAAAGTTACAATCAGTACAGGATGCAATTGCATTTGAGAAGGACATGGTATCATCATGGCCGAGGGTGGTTGAAGACGATGTAATTTTTCAGTGCCTAGAAGATTATCGTATGGGAACAGTCTGGACCCCTTGCCCAATATGTTGTGTGTGTGGATTGGAATGACCGACTGTGATTGACATGATGGTGAATGCTGTTGATGGTTTACCCATGAATTTGTACCCACTCCATGTCACAGATCCACACATTCACAACAATGCAGATTTTCAATATGGTTTAGATGCTGTCAACGGTGCGATTCTGGAACTGTTAGGCTTTAAGGACATAACCCCTGATGGCGTGGTTATGCAGATATGCTCGGACTGCCACTCGTCACTTACAAAAGATTGGCTCCCTCGCCTTGCTTTGGCCAACCACCTGTATTGTGGAAAACTGCCAGATGAATTCAAGGATCTTACATGGATAGAAAAGATGGTCTGTGCAAAATTCAGAAACACTGCTCATATCACTCGCATTTACCAGTCATCTGATCCATCGCAACCCAAGGTATTCCATGGGAACACGTGCGCACATGATATGAATCTGGTATCTACTGCCTCAGTATTGCCACGAACACCCACGGACATCAATGGTATGCTCAGTGTGGTTTTCATTGGTCCTGGTAAATTTAAACCCAAATGTCTAGGACCTATGTTCAAGATTTGTAAGCAGAAGGTATGGGTGTTTCTGCTATGGTTAAAACACAACAATTAATTGTATCACGATGTGCTGCTGGATGAATCTATTATGGATCTTTATCCTGAGGATGGGTCTCTCCCTGATATCAAGAACGGAGTTGTTGAGGACGTGAACCCTAATGCCACCAACACTTTCTTAGAAGAAACAGCCAGTGTCTCCGAGCATCCAGCAGAAGTGTTAGAGGCAGACCATGACTTGAATACTCCTATTGTTCTGTTGGAAAAAATGGGGGTATCTGACCCTGAGGGTGCAAAACTTACAGGCCATACTTTCATGTCATCCGCGCTGAAGAATTTGATTCCAGGCTCATCAAAATCTCAGATGCCAGACTTAGTCATTCACATATCTTCGACGGCAGTCCCCAAGTATAACAATCCAGATCTGGTACCTGGCATGTTCCCAACTCTGTTTCCCCTTGGCCTTGGAGGTTTTGATGATGTGGCACATGTTACTAAACTGACTTTTGAAGCTCAGGCAAATGCATTGCTGGATGTACTGGCTAGGTGTTTTAGATATCATCATTCCTATATCTTTGTTGTGCTAAATATTCTTCAGAGAAGAACTGCTCACCTTCAAACTCACTTTACAGTACAAAGATTGAGATTTGACAGTGTTGCTAAATGACTGGCTGCGGTCTCTCCCAATGTCTTGCAGTCATTGGCTGATCACCTCGAGCGTGAAGGGAAGCTAAGTTCGCTGACTGACGCTGAACATAATGCTATGGAACTCTTGAAGCAGGTGAATACAATATCCACTCGAATTCCTGGTTTGCAAGCATCTAAAATATTCGTCCAGAATGAGATAAGGAGCTACTTCAGTGAATTCGGCCTTCCACATATCTACTTTACCTTCAACCCGAGTGCCACACACAGTCCTATATTTCAGGTGATGTTTGGAGATCAATCAGTGGATTTGACCAGTTGGTTCCCATTCCTTGTTCCCAGTAATGAACGAGCACTTTGATTGGCAAAGGATCCAGTGGCTGCTGCCGATTTCTTTGAGTTCTGTGTTACCTGTGTTTTTGAATACTTGTTTGGTTGGGATTATGCTGCTCGAAAATCAACTGACAGAGGAGGCATTTTGGGTCATCTGCGTGCATTTTACAGCACTTCAGAATTCACAGAGCGAGGTTCTCCACATGCTCACTTTTTGATATGGATTTTTGGTGCATTGAATCCAAATGACATTCATCGTCAACTTACAGATGAACTGGATTTTGAGAAACAGTTTTTTGACTATTTCGAAGATATCATTTGGCATCATCTGCCTGATGTTGAGCAGGAAGTTGACAAGAAATATGAACCGAGAGTTGAATGTCCACCTGCTCCCCCAGCCGTGACATCTGATGGGACTCCAGAGCAAATAATTAAGGAATGGCGAGCATTCATGCAGTCAGAAGTGAAAAAACTTGGAGAAGTGCTTCAACGCCATGAATGTAGGCCAGTTTGTCACAAGTATGGGAATGAGAACCAGTGTCGCTTTCAATTCCCACACGATCATGAACCTCGATCATACTTTGATCCTGATACTAACTCAATTGTGATGAAATGCTTATAAGCATGGTGAACTATTTCAACCGCTACATTCTTGTTTACTGTAGACATAACCATGACATTAAATGCATTCTCTCAGGGAAAGCAGCCAAAGCAGCAATGTTCTATATCACTGACTACATCACAAAAATGGATGTCAAAACTTATGAAATGTTGTCCTTGCTGTCCAGAGCTGTGTCCAGCATGCCAGTAACTGATACTCCAGCAAAAGATAGGGCAAGAACTTTATTGCAAAAATGTCTTGCACAATTTTCAAGACAACAGCAGATACATGCACAGCAAGCAGCCAGGTACCTATGTGGTCATGGAGACTCAAATTGCTCCTTAGGTTAGGAGGAAAAGAAACGACAAGCGAAGCGAGGAGCTTAGCGAAAACAGACAACTAGGTTGTTGGGGGAACCAACGACCACCTGAGTTTCGCTTTATATAGCTCTTCAGGCCTGTTTTCTCACACTCCAAATGGGGAAAAGTGAAACAATTAGTAATGACTTACCAATTCCGTGGCAATGCCGACCAGAACAGATGACCAATCGTTCCCATGACGGGAACGGATGGCCGACTATGTCTAAAAACAAATTAGTAACCGGGGCCCAAGGTGACAAATCATACCATGTGACTTGTGCCTGGGTCACGTGACCACATGACACAACCGGTACCTATTGAGGTACCGGTTAGGTCCGGTTAGGGACCCCTCAGTTAGGGTTACCTGTTAGGGTTACTTATTTGAATTAATTAGTATAGTGTAAGTGTATAAGATTAATTATATAAATACATACGGTTAGTATTGGGGTTAGGATTAGGGTTCCTATAATCATAACTTTCTCGGTTAATACCATCTGCATGACACTGCAGGTATGAATTTACTTACAAAATTGTTTCGTTCTACAGAACTGGAATTTACAGTGAATGGTCTTCGTTTGGGCTTTTGGCCAGCGTTTCAGCACCAAACTTTTCCACGCCTTTGGTAATTAAATGTTAGGGGTACTAGGTCCGACCATGTACTTTGCAAGGTTACTAGGCTTATTTAAAAGACAGCGCCTTGATTCTGGAGCAGCGTGACAAATGGGTCTTCATCTGAGTCAGAGGATGAGGAATCATCGTGACTGTCTATATCCATATCACTGTTTGTATCAGCGATGTTTTGACTTATGAGATCATGGTTGTCAGGAAGAACTTGCTGTTCCATGTTGGATAACACTAGTTTTTTCCAAAGAGTTGTTAGATCAAACAAATTGCACGTATGCTTTCTGCTAACGATCATTCTTCTGTTTAGAATATCTAATTTATGTATGTCAGGGAGTTGGACAACGGCGTCTGCCACAACAACAGGAGTGGTTAGCTCCTGCCTTGCTTCAGACAAGTCGGCTGTATCTGAGGTATACTGAGGATAATGTATATTATATGTACCATCCTCGGTGTGTTGAAGCCAATCATACCAGAATCCTAATATAGTGTTACCTAATTCTGTAGCTGAGAAATAGTTCCAGGCTGTATTAAATTCTGATTTAAGTACGAGAACTCCATCAGTGTGCGGTCAAGTGTCATTAAGACGTTTCTCCCACCGTTCTTGGATATTGTTCTTGAGCCAGAAATTAATCAGGTCCGTCGGGTAGCCTCGCACGATATATAAAGCGGCCAGGCTTTTAATTGAAGTGCAGTAGCTGGAGTGAGTGCTACTGAGTGTTGCTAAATGGGACATTTCACCAATGAAGGTTCCTCTTTTAACATCAAGAGGATGGTGAGGTATCCATGGAATTCTTTCTTGATGGGACATGTTTTTACGGTAGGGCATGTGCTGCAGCTTATTGTGTTCATCCACATACAGTGTCATGTCCAGGAAAACTTGAAAGTGATCCGACACATTCCATTCGATACGACAATCATCAAATTGAACTTCTTGTACACTAGCTAAGGCCTCTTCTTCCGAGTTGGCATAGACTAACGCAAAGCAATCATCAATGAAATGACCGTAAAATGGCTGCGGGATGTTGGATGGCAGAATGGCATGGTATAATAGGTCGCATTTTGACTGGTTCCTTATGTATTTTAAGGATAACATAAAATGTGGGGACATTATGTTTACTACCCACTTGCCCATGGAGCTCACTACCACACTCCCATGGGATGTAGGCATAAGTTGAGCCTGTAATATAATTCACAGTGCACCACAGTATATTCCAACTCCGACTTAATGTAATACAGTCTTAGGCACAGTCTCACCATAATACATTAAACCCACAACCTAAGGTGGAATGAAACTTGCCTATGTTCCATGCAAATCTCATCCCTTACTATCAGGCTTTTGAAATGTGTTGTAAGAGCAACTTCAACATGTCATACGAGAGTCTTACTGGCTATCAGGCTTGGCAAAAGCTGCACAATCTCAAAAAAACTGATCCTGAGTTTGGAGATTAAACCTTTAAGTCTCTCCAAATTATACCATATTCAGTAATTACGATCATGGCTATGCTGACTTGCCAAAGTGCTTGTGACTGTGTGTCAAAGTGCATGGCAGTCTTCAAACATTTATTTCTTTATCATTTCTCTTTTAAATATTATTGTTAAAAGAGAAACCTCTATATATTTAATGGAATACCTTTCTGTTAAAGTTACTAAAGTGTTACTGGAGAACTAGACAAATACAAAGCCAAATACATTCAGAAACCCAAGGTTTGCTGAGTCTCAAACATATTGCCTTAATTGAAAGATGGTGTTCATGGCTCACAAACTTGGCTTAGTGTGCCTCTAGGAATTCTGCAGAATGCTGAATACCTCCGGAAGACTCTCCCTGAAGGTCCTTCGACCTCCTGGAATCCCCTAGAAACTACCCACTCCCTTGCTGGTGACTCAATGTGGCCTCCAACTATTCTCTCAGGCTCTCCCTCCTTCATGGAGTAGATATTGCAATGTAGTATAAATATGAGGCTTTCACCTCAGAATAAAATCATCTTTTACCACTCATACCTTGTTCTCAAATTGAGATCCTCTTAAGTCATTAAGAACCAATGTATGCACTACTTAGCAAATTATTGCATGACTCACTCTCTCTTAGACTAAGTTCTACAGAAAGTAGTTATAGGTGCTACCAGGATTACTAGTGTCTTAGACTATTCTGGTGCAGCTGTATCATTTATTATATATTATTTGTTCTATTTAGTTAGATACATTTAATATATTCAAGGAACACCTGCTCCATTCTGAAGTGTCCTAGATTCCAGGAAGTCATCATGGAGATTGAAGAATTGTTTTCCAAGTTCCAAGTACTGCACAACTTCACAGAAGTGAGGGGAATTTCTCTGAAGGAATGCCACCTAAATTCTATTTCCAAAAAACTTTCCACTTTGAGAGCAGAAGCAAAATATTATTTGGTAGCCAAAGGATTGGCAGTTACCAGGCCACCACTTTGGGGAAAGGATAATGACCCAACTGAATGGTGGAGCATTAACAATTTCAAAATACTTTCTGCCTGTTACCAACACAAGTTGGAAATATTTTTGAAGATTGTAGTGCCTTCCTTTCCCAAGGGCCAGGAATTAGATAACAACAATCTTCCAGAAATCCGCACCCCCACTGGAAAGTCCGCACCACTGAGTTCAGTAACTGAGATACACATGCCCAGGAGATTTAAATCTACTCTAGAGGAACCTCACAATCACTTTTGATTACCACCTCTTTCTACCATAAGCAGTGGAAGGAATTTAACTAGATTGATTTCCAATGAATGATTGAATTCTTCTGAGAACGAAAGAAATTCCAATTATCCTCCAAGGACCTCTTGGAATGATTGGGATAACTCAGAAAATACCTTTTCAAAGGATAATGATCCTAAGGAGACTACGGATAGTCAGGAAAGAATACCAAAACAAGTGGAGAGAATTATGCCACCCAGAGGTCCACCCAGTGATGGATCCATCTCAAATTCTGAGTCTGCATGAAGTCGACCTCCTAAAATCACACCTAGATCCGATAGGCACCCTCTCTCTAAGTCAAATTTGACTGAACCAGCTGTGAAGAGCTATCATTTCAATTTGAAGCTCAAACCATAGACAGTGCCACATTGGGATGGGAACACTGACACCCTAGCTAGGTGGCTTAACAAAATTAAGCACCTCAATTGAAGGATCCCCTGACATGCACCAGGACCTTGAAAAAATAGTTCCTCAAAGGTTTACCAGTTCAGCCAAAACCTGGTATTATTCTATTCCAGATTATGAATGCGTTAAAGCCAAAGTAAATTGGGGTTCCCTTAGGAAGGTTATTTCAGGGTATCAGATGAATCATAATTGGTTAGAAAAGCAGAAGCTCTGATCCAATAAAGCTACATTTAGAGAAGCTGGTTACCAGCACAACAGTCCAAGGGAGTACATTATCAGAAAACATGAACTTATCAGACTGGTATATAATTATACCAACTCAGAAACCATCCAAGCTATTATGGAGGAGGTTCACGATTCATGGGCTTCTATCCTAAACCCCCGGTACCTGAAATCTATTATGGAATTCCAAAACTCAGTCAAATACCATGAGGAAACTCTGGCAAAAATAGAATCCCCTATGCCACTGCAACCACAACGCTTGCCTAATCAGGAATTTTCGAACAATCAATTTCCTTACCGGAAAACCAATGTAAATCCTGTCAGATGGTCAAAAAATATAGGAACTCCTCGATTCCCTGAGGAAGACAAGAATGTATCACTAAGAAGAACTCCTGAGTCTATAGGAGCTCAACCTTGTGGACATTGCGGTAGCAGCTTTCATTGGTATAATGAATGCAAGTGTTCTCACAAGGGCGAGAAAATGGCACCAGTGAATTTAATTCAACTCAAGGATGATGATCTACGAGCTCAGGAAGATTATGACAATTTATTCTACAAACTGCACTCCGATTCTGAAGAAGGCCATTCTGATAAATGGGATTTTTGTGAGCCCCTCTGTTGTTCTGACCTGCCCATCCAACATACCAACCTAAGCATGATTAAATGGGAGGATGTGTCCAGCATGGAGGAAACTAAAGATTCTTTCAAATTTTTGGGCATGGATAATTCACCAGTACCCGATTTAAATTCTTCTGAAGTTCACTCATACCACATTATGATGCCACTTGATTTCCGACCAAATGGAAAATTAGTGAAGGATTTGTCTTCTACAGTGCCCATCACCACTTCCCGATGCATCAGTTACCGTAAAAGGGTCAAAATTTTGCAAACCTAACTACATTTTTAATTCGTCTTGTTAAGACCTAGAAACAGG
>Ga0137418_10002080_pt1 | contig 18376 bp, 20 predicted proteins | sample CZODoug3_1_2_16f_FD_122242 | JGI IMG/M metagenome (GOLD analysis project Ga0137418, IMG submission 122242) | Vadose zone soil fungal communities from Angelo Coast Range Reserve, California, USA - CZODoug3_1_2_16fungal (Hybrid Assembly) | ecosystem: Environmental > Terrestrial > Soil > Vadose... | reverse complement strand
ATCTAGGATAGCATTGAGGACTGCGAACCAACTACGATTGCGAACTGCGGACTAATTGAGGATTGCGGACTAATTGCGGATTGAGGACTAACCACAAAATCCGCAGCGTCCCGCTTTTTAGTCCGCAGTCCGTAGTAGGTCCGCAGTCCTCAATTAGTCCGCAGTTCGGAGTAGCAGTTAGTTCGCAGTCCTCAGTTGATAGCTCTCAGCCGGCAGCGAGGGCGTCCAACATTTTCTGATGGATTCCGTCAAATCCCCCGTTCGACATAATCAGCACAACGTCTTTTGACTTAAGCCGCGGCGCCAAATCCGAAACGATGGCGTCAGCATTCTTGAGCTGCTTGGCGCCTTTGCCCGTCGATGCGAGATCGCGTACGAGCTGGTCCAGGTCTAACGCCGTCTCCTTCGTGTAGCGGTCAGGACGAAAGAGCGCGGCAAATACTATCTCGTCCGCCCCCCGGAAAGCTTTCACGTAGTCGTTCTGGAATTCCCGGCGCTGCGCCGTGTAGCTGCGCGGCTCGAACACCGCGACGATGCGCCGGCCTTTGTACTTCTGCCTGATCGCATCGATCGTCTCGCGGATCGCCGTTGGATGGTGCGCAAAATCGTCGATCACCGCGACGCCGCGGACTTCGCCCCGCACTTCCATCCGTCGCTTCACGCTGGCGAAGGTGCGAAGTCCTTCGCGCACGCCGTCGCGATCCGCCTTCACCGCTTCCGCCGCGGCAATCACGGCTAGAACGTTTCGGACGTTGAACGCGCCAGCTAGCGGTGTATCGACCCTTCCCCACTCTTTGTCCGATCGAAAAGCCCGGAACCGCGTTCCGCTCTCACTGAATTCGACATCGCGTGCGTGCCAGTGCGGCTGGCTGGGCGGCGGGGGCGACTCGTCATCTCCGTAGCCGAACGACTCCACCGGCGCAAAGGATTTCGGCGCCAGCTCCCGCGTGAGCGGCGAATCCCAGCCTGCGACCAGCACTCCGTTTTTCGGAATGAGGTTTATGAAACGCGCGAACGCGAACTTGTAAGCCTCTTCGTCGCGATAGATATCGGCGTGATCGAACTCGATGTTGTTGACGATTGCTGTGTCCGGGAGGTAGTGCCACATCTTCGGACCCTTGTCGAAGTACGCGGTGTCGTACTCGTCGGCCTCGATCACGAAATAGTGCGAGTCCGTAAGTCGATAGGACGTTCCGAAGTTCTCGGCGACCCCGCCGATAAGGAAGCTGGGATTGAGTCCAGCCGATTCGAGGACCCATGCCAGGAGCGATGTGGTCGTCGTTTTTCCGTGCGTGCCCGCCACCGCCATCGAGTGATGGCCCCAGATGAACTCCTCTTTTATGGTAGCGGCGGCGGATGTGTATCGAAGTTTCTGGATCAGCACCGCCTCGAGCTCAGGGTTCCCTCGCGAGATGGCGTTGCCGACGATGACGATGTCCGGCCGCGGCTCGAGGTTCTCCGGGCGATACCCCTGGGTATAAGCGATGCCCATCTCCTGGAGTCCCGTCGACATTGGCGGGTATACGTTCTCGTCGGAGCCGGTGACGGTGTGACCCGCGGACTTCAAAAGGCCCGCGAGTGAGGCCATGGCGGTACCACCAATTCCAATCAGGTGATAATGAAGAGGACTCCTGCTCCGATTGTCGGGGTTTCGCGCCATCCTGCCTCGTCGTCTTTCGATTGGAGTTTGGTGTACTGGAATCTATAATGCTCTTATGACGCACCAGCCCCAGCCCGCGACGAAACGCATCCATGTTCGCCGCCGTAGGGATGAAACACCCTAACGAGATCCATGCCGCAACGAGCCAATAAATTCTGGACGATCTTTCTCGCGACCATCCTGGTGGATGTCGCGAGCAAACGATTCGCCGTCAGTCAGCTTTCGCCTCCATACGTTCCGCACGACATCATCGACGACATTCTGCGGTTCACACTCGCATACAACCCCGAAGGCGCGATGAGCTTTTCGCTCGGGCCATCGTCCCGCTGGTGGTTCGTTCTTCTCTCTCTCGGCACGCTCTTCGTTCTCGCTTACATGTACCGGCAGACTCCACGCGAGGACCGGTTCCAGATCGCCTCGATCGCGCTCATTTGCGGGGGCGCCGTCGGCAATCTGCTCGACCGAATCCGCTCAGCGCGGGGAGTAGTCGATTTCATCGACATCGGCATCGGCACGCACCGCTTCTGGACCTTCAACTTCGCCGATCTTGCCGTGACGCTCGGCACCGCGATGCTGACCTGGATCCTTTGCGTGCGTGCGGCAAAGGAAGAGCGCAGCGCCCACGCTCTTGCCGCGAGCGGGCCTCTCGACGAGACGAGCTAGTCGTCCTTCTGTCCGAAGATCGCCATGTTGGAGCTGTGTCCCGGATTCACCTTTTTGTCGGGATAGATCCAGTGGACGGCCTGGTTCACGGCGGTGGCGGCTTCGCCGAATCCCGTCGCGATCAGCTTCAGCTTGCCAGGGTAGCTCGTGATGTCACCGGCGGCATAGATGCCCGGACGGCCGGTCTCCATCAGGCTGTTGACGACGATCTCGCCCTTCTCGCAGTTCAATCCCCACTCGGCCAGCGCTCCGATGTCGCTGTGGAAGCCGAGCATCGGCAGGACGACATCCGCGTCGATATCACGAGTCGTCTTTGCCTTGACCTCGCGCACAGTCACACCCGTGAGCCTGCCGTCGCGCGACAGCACGTCGTGCAGCTCGTGAAACGGGAGCAGCGTCGTACGTCCCTCACTGGATGATGCCGCGGCCTGAACGTCGGCGATGGTCGCCCCGTGCGCCCGGTACTTGTCGCTCCGATGGACGAGCGTTACTGCTTTGGCCCGGCTGCGCAGCTGCTGCGCCCAGTCGAAGGCGGAGTCGCCGCCCCCGATGATGACGATGCTCTGGCCACGGAACTCCTCGGGATCCGAGACGCGGTCGAAGATTCCACGCCCATACCACGGTTCCGCGCAGGCCTGCGGGAGACGCCGCGGCGAGAAGGCGCCGATCCCCGCGGCGATAACGATCGCACGCGTTGGGAAACGGTCGGTCTCGGTAACCAGGACGAAATGATCGTCGTTCCGCTCGAGGGCCGTGACGTTCTGATTCAGGTGCGACTTGAAGGGAAACTGCGACGCCTGCTCGACGAGCGCGTTGACCAGATCCTTTGCCAGGATCTTCGCAAATCCCCCGGCATCGAAGATGTACTTCTCGGGGTAGAGCGCCGTGAGCTGCCCGCCGAGCTGCGGGAGGGCGTCGACGATCCGCGCGGTCGCTCCTCGCATCCCGGTATAAAAAGAGGCGAACAATCCGGTGGGACCGCCGCCAATGACGGTGATGTCGGTTATCTCGTGGGTCATCTCTGACGCGAAATATATAGTAGCGGGAAGTCCCGCCCGGAAACGCTCAGCATTCTGGCGACTTCGGCTGTAGCACCCTAGACTCTGCGATAGGGCGCAGACCCGTCGGTTATGACTTTCGAGTCAGGAGAATCGCCAGCATGAAGCCATTTCAATCACGGGTCGTGGCGGCATGGATCGTTGCTCTCCCGATTGCTTATGCGCTGGTCGGCCAGACTCAGCACAGGGCCGATCGACTAAGGACTGACCCGCAGTTCGAGATTGCAAGACAATTGGCCGGCACGCAGCACGTATCATTCGTAGGGTTTTTTGCGGTCACGTTCGGTTTGCTGGTGCTCCTGACGCTGGCTATTGACGGGCTGGGAGCTTTGATCCTACGGCTATTTCCTGAACGGGCCGAGACCCCCAAACCCGTTGCCTGATTCACCCCCGCCAGCTCCGGTCTGGCACCGGCGCTCGTTGACGCTCGAGGAGCGCGCACTCGAGCTCGAACGATTTGAAAAGGAGATGAGATCTCAGAAGAGATCCCTTTATCTCCACTTCGGCTTCGAATACGTCGTTTGGTTTTTCGTCGGACTCTCGCTCATGTTTTGGTCGTTCCGCACGACTGATTCGCGTTACGCAGGCCTCTTTTTTTTCGGGGGCATCGGACTGGGAGATGCCGGAATGCTCATGACTCTCATCCGGGCTAGAAAGGAAGCTGAGCGATGCGGACTTTTGTAGAAGCGCGCGTGCAAGAGGAGCAACCAACGCTCATCACTGAACGCCTGACGCTCCGCCCGTTCATCGCAGACGACGCGTTCGACGTCGAGCGACTCGCCGGAATGCGCGAGATCGCCGATACGACGCTCAACATTCCACACCCCTATCCCCACGGCGCAGCAGCCGAGTGGATCAAAGCTCACGAGCCGGCCTGGAACGAGGGAACCAGCGCAACCTTCGCGATAGCCGCAAAGGATACCGCCGCCCTGGTCGGTGCGATCAGTCTCATGATCAAGCCGGAGCACCGCCGCGCCGAGCTCGGTTACTGGATCGCCCTCCAGTGCTGGAACCGCGGCTATGCAACTGAGGCGAGCCAGCGGCTCATCGATTTTGGCTTCGAAGTGCTGGGCCTCCACAGAATCGAAGCGCGCCACTTTCTTCGCAATCCCGCATCCGGACACGTTATGAAAAAGCTTGGCATGCAGCCCGAAGGGCTCGAGCGGGATTGGGCCATCAAGTGGGATCGCTTCGAGACGCTCGCGGTCTATTCGATCCTCGAGCCCGAGTGGAGAGCGGCGCGCACCAGCCGATAAGAAACGGGGCGGTCGTCGCCGCGAGGGATAGCCTACTCGTCGAGCGGCTCGATGCTGACTTTAGCCGTGCCGTCTTCACGATACTGCACGCTCACGCTCCACGGCTGGCAACACACCTCGCAGTCCTCGACGTACTCCTGCGCGGCTCCGCCACCGGGATCGATCGCGATCTCCACCGATTCGTTGCAGTAGGGGCAATAGACCGTCGCTCCCGTCTCGGCCGTTCCATCGCCGAGCGGAAATTCAGTGTCAGGCAAGTCTTCGTCGTCGTCCAAAGGCACCGTCAAAACTGGCTCACCGTGAGGGAAGGTGTTGAAACTACGACTGAAACTACAACTGACGACTACCGGCCGGGGGCCTTGGGCGAGTCAGTTGATGGCTGCGGGCTGGTTTTCGGTAGATACTCGTTCGATTTCGGATAATCGTAGATTTCCTTCCGATGAAGATCTACACCAAGACTGGCGACTCTGGCGACACCGGCCTCTTCGGCGGCGGGCGGGTCCAGAAGGATGACCCCCGCGTCGAAGCCTACGGTGATGTCGACGAGCTGAACGCCGTCATCGGGATGGCGCGCGCCATCGAGCCGCTGCCGCGAATCGATGAGGTCCTTGTCCCGATGCAGCGCGACCTCTTCAGCATCGGCGCTCTCCTTGCCACGCCGGACCTGGAGAAGATGCATAGCCATCTGAGCAAGGCGAACATAGACGAACGGCGGATCAAGGACTTAGAGCGCGCGATCGACGACTGCGAGGAGGAGCTGGAGCCGCTCAAAGCTTTCGTCATCCCCGGCGGAAGCCGCAAAGGCGCGGTGCTTCACGTCGCCCGAACAGTCTGCCGGCGAGCAGAACGGAGGGTCGTGCACCTCCAGCGCGAAGTCGAGATCCCCCCTCTCGTCGTGATTTATCTGAACAGGCTGTCAGATCTACTCTTCATGCTCGCGCGCGTCGCGAACGTACGCACGGGTGCAGGCGAAGTAACCTGGTAAAGCCACCGCGACGCGACCCATCCGGGGGGTTGCCCAAGAAAACCAGCGGAACCCCATCGTCACGGGAGATCCGGCTCGGTGCGTCCAGGATCCGGGTTGGCCCCGGCCTTCTGGCCCAAATCGGCGACATTGCCCGGGAGCTTGCCCCCGCCCATCGGTACGCCATCATCACGGATTCCAACGTCGGTCCGCTGTACGCGAAAATGGTCGGTGATCAGCTCGAAAAGGGTAGCGTGGAGGTCCTGACCACACCCGCCGGAGAGTTGCACAAGACCCGGGAAAACTGGGCCTGGCTGACCGACCAAATGCTCGCCAAAAGGTATGGGCGCGACTCGGTCGTGATTGCGCTTGGAGGCGGGGTGGTGGGCGATCTCGCGGGCTTCGTCGCCGCCACATACATGCGTGGGATTCCGGTCGTCCAGGTACCCACTACCCTGGTCGCCATGGTCGACGCCTCGATCGGTGGAAAAACTGGCGTCGACACCTCCGCGGGGAAGAATCTGGTGGGCGTTTTCCATCCTCCTGCTGCTGTGCTTGCCGATCCCCAAGTCCTTGCCACACTTCCACTTAGGGAAATGCGTGCGGGTTTTGCAGAGATTGTCAAGCATGGCGTAATCGCGGACGAGCCTTATCTTCGTCTGGTCGCCAGCGGTGCTTCAGAAATGCTGTCGGCGAGCGGTTCGACGAGTGACAGGATGCTGTCGCTCATCGTCCGTAGCATGGAGATCAAGGCCGACATTGTCTCACGTGATGAACGGGAGGAAGGCCTTAGAAAAACTCTCAATTTTGGCCATACGATTGGCCACGCCGTCGAGCTGGTTAGTGCCTACTCACTGCTTCATGGTGAGGCGGTCGCAATCGGGATGGCACTGGAGAGCAGGCTCGCTGAAAGGATCGGCGTAGCTCAGACCGGAACGGCAGCAAGGATCACGAAAGTGCTGCAGTCAGCCGGGCTCCCAACCGACCTCCCCCCCGGCATCGAACCGGATGCGGTCATCGAGGCGATGAGATCGGATAAGAAGGGAGTGTCGGGCAAAACGAGGTTTGCGCTTCCACTTCGCGTTGGCGCGATGGCGGGGGCCGAGGCAGGCTGGACTGTTCAAGTCGGTGACGATCAACTTCGGGAGGTATTGCATGAAAATCAGCAGAATCTCTCGGCGTACCCTCACCCAGGGGACCGCTAGCAACGGCACTCGACGGCCTCGCCGAGTCGAAGTCGTTCGCACTATCATCGCCGTAACCCTCGCCGTTGCCCTGATCGGCACAGGCGCGATTGCGCTCCCCTCGCTTGCTCCAGTCGTCCTGGCCGGAGTCGAGATTCCGCCAACCAAGGGACCACAGCTCGAGCCGGAAGACATGGGCGATGTCGCAACCATCGCCGAGGCAGCCCGGACGCTCGGCGGACCACTGACGGAAACCGTATCGGACATTGCAAGGGCGCTTCCGTCCGCAGCCGCAAGAGTCGCGAAGGCGACGACTGCGGTGACAAAGCCTATCGCGGATGGTGTCGACGTATTTCCATTCGCCGCGAGAATCTCCCGCGCCACGGCTCACGAAGCAATCAAGATGAAGAAGGGCATCATTCCGCTCATTCCATCGAAGTTCGCTCGCGCCGAGAACGGCATCAGCATCCCGGTGTCACTCACGCAGTACTGCGTGCAGGGTGAAACTCGTCGCGGACGCCAGACTCGGCATGGAATCGTTGCGGCCGACCCCAGAATCTTTCCGCTCGCCCGTTATGTCGAAGTCTTCCTCGGCCAGGAATACCTCGGTCGCTACCTCGTGGACGACACCGGCGGCAATGTGCTCGGCGCGACGCTCGATATCTGGAACCCGGACTGCAAGGAAGCCGGACGCTTCGGACGTCACTGGGGCAGCGCTGTACTCGTCGCGCGCGAAGTCGAGCAGATGCCGAATGATTCGCTCATGCCCACTCGTTGGGACGGACTCGCGAAGCGCTGACAGCCGCGTTTTTTGTTGCTGCAACTGGCCCTACAATTGCTCGATTCACGCGCGAAAATTCTAACCGAGAGCGCTTAATGTCCTCGTTCAGCACCTACCTGATCGGATTCATCGTCCTCATCATCGGTCTGGCGATCGCCGCCATTCTGCTCGGTGTTTCATCTACTTGGGTCACTGTGGGAGCCATCATCGCCATCGGAATCGGTATTGTAACCGCCACAACCCGAACGAAGCCCAAAGATCCGCAAGCTTGACGGTGGCATGAAACGTGGCTGTTGACGGTAGAGTGCGCCCCTAGTTAACGTGCGCGTCCAGCATACCAGGCGTGCCACCCAGGCACGCCGGTCGGTAATGTCTCTGCCAAGGGGCTTATGCAGACAACGGGCGAGAGTAGATCCAAAGGCTTCTTCCGTTCATCCCCCTCCACCGCGTTCGACCAGTACCTCCAGGACATACAAAAGCTTCCACTGATCACCGACGCCGAAGAAGAGCGGCGTTTGGCGCGTCGTGCGCAGGCTGGTGACGAAAAGGCAGCAGAGCGGCTGGTCACCGCGAATCTCAGATTCGTGATTTCGTATGTCAAAAAGTATCAGGGCCACGGTCTCGACCTTGGCGAGCTCGTCGCGATAGGCAATGAAGGCCTGCTCAAGGCAGTACGGAAGTTCGACCCCGATCAGGGCGTGAAGTTTATTTCGTATGCCGTGTGGTGGGTTCGCCAAGCGGTTCTCAAGGCGCTGGCAGAGCAGACGCGGAGCGTTCGAATTCCGCTCAATCAGAATTCGCAGCTGATCAAGCTGGCCCGGGCACAGACCGTTCTCTCCCAGGTGTTGAAGCGCGATCCCACCGATAACGAGATCGGTCGCCTGCTCGAAGAAACCCCCGACGCGGTGCGTTCCGCCAAGCAGATGTCGGCGACGGAGATCTCGCTCGACGCTCCGATCGATCGCTCGGATCGCGAGGCCTGCACGCTGGGCGAGCGCTTCGCTGGAGTGGACGGCGCCGAGATCGAGGACGTGACGGACTTCCATCTGATGCGGGAGTTCATCGACCGCGTTTTCCGGAAGTACCTCACACCACGCGAGCGGAAGATTCTTCACCTTTATTACGGCCTCGAGCAGGGCTCCGATGCGATGACGCTCGAGAAGATCGGCGCGCTGATGGGCGTCACCCGCGAGAGAATCAGACAGATCCGCGAACGGGCGTTCGAGAAGCTACGTGAGTCGCCGGACGGTTCGGCGCTCGCAGGCTTCTGGAGCTGAGGCGGGAAGCGGGGAGCGGGGAGCGGGAGCAGCAGTAAAGTAGATCGACAAAGACGCCGGCCAAATCGAGTCGGCGTCTTTCTTGTATAGAACTATCGTCGCTCCTCCTCTTCCCGCTTCCCGCCTCCCGCCTCCCGCCTCATGCCAGCAACGCAGCCCGCGCCCGCACCTCCGCGCGCATCGAAGCCAAAGGCCTTTCTCAATGCCGCGTGCGGAAACGCGGAAGCAGCGCGGGAAGCGCTCACTACGGCGGGTTTCGACCTCGATGTGGTGCAGCCGCGCGATCTCGAGCAGCGGCTCAAGCAGGCAATCGACCGCGGAATGAAGCGCATCCTCGTCGCTGGTGGCGACGGTACGATCGCGACCGCCGCATCGCTGGTCGCCAACACCGACATCGAGCTGGCGATTCTTCCCGGAGGAACGCTGAACCACTTCGCCAAGGATCACAACATCCCGACTGACCTCGGCAAGGCGGCGCTCGTCGCGGCTGATGGCGTGGTCGCAGGCGCCGACACCGGATACGTCAACGACTGCGTGTTTCTGAATACAAGCTCCATCGGCGCATACGTGACCTTCGTCCGCGATCGCGAGCGGTTCGAAAAGCATGTCGGCTACAGGATCGCGAGCCTCTGCGCTCTCATCCAAACGTGGTCCAGGTTGCGCACGTTCATGGTGACGCTGGAAGTCGAGGGCGTGAAGAAATCCTACCGATCATCCATGGTATTCATCGGTGTCGGCGAGCGTGAGCTCAAGCTGCCGGCGCTCGGCAGCAGAGTGAAGAACGGTAAGCGCGGACTTCACGTCATGATCGTTCGTGGCCAGAAGAGGGCACGCCTGTTCGCTGTCGCGCTCGCCGGAATTGCCAGGGGGACGAAGGAGGCAGAAAAGCTTCCGGAGTTCGACGACTTCCTGGTCGATAGCTGCCGGATTGATCTGACGAGATCCCATGCCTTGATCGGCCTTGATGGCGAGCTCAAGGAAATGCGTACTCCGCTCGACTATCGGATCGAGCGTGATGCGCTCCGCCTGGTCGTCGGCCCGCCGGAGGGAGATGAATAGCTAAATTCCACCGATGACCCAGCCGTCTCCCGCCTCCAGGCCGGCCGAGCTCTCGCCTGCTCAATCCACGGTCGCGGAGCGTTTGGCCGAAATCGTGGGCGAGCGTCACGTGCTGAGCCGACCGAGTGAGCTACTGGTCTACAACTCCGACGGACTGCCCGGCTACAGGCGCCAGCCGAGGCTCGCGGTTTTTCCGGGAACGCGGGAAGAGACCATCGCAGTCGTCAGATTGCTTGCCGATGAAGGACTTCCCTTCGTCCCCCGCGGCGCCGGCACCGGATTGTCCGGAGGAGCACTCGCCGACGATATAGTCGTTATTGGAATCCACCGTCTCAAAAAGATCATCTCTCTCGATGTCGACAATCGACGCGCCACCGTCGAGCCAGGCGTCGTGAATCTGCGGCTCAATAAGCACGTCGCGCCGTACGGTTTGCTGTACGCGCCGGATCCGTCGAGCGAAGCAGCGTGCACGATCGGCGGCAATGTGGCAGAGAACGCCGGCGGCCCTCACTGCCTAAAGTACGGCGTTACACTCAATCACATCCTGGCGCTGACGGTCCTATTGCCGAATGGAGAAGTCGTCGAGCTTGGCAGCAAAATCGGCGAGCGGGACGGCTACGATCTGCGTGGAGCATTCATAGGATCGGAAGGCTGCTTCGGGCTCGCTCTGGACATCACCGTCAAGCTCACCCCCAAGCCTCAAACGGTAAGGACGCTGCTCGCTGACTTCATGTCGGTCGACGCCGCCGCGCACGTGACATCCGCGATCATCGCCTCCGGGATCGTCCCAGCGGCACTGGAGTTCATGGATGGTGCGACCATTCGTGTGGTCGAGGATTCCATCTACGCCGCGGGCTATCCGCGGGATGCGGAGGCGGTCCTCCTCATCGAGCTCGACGGGCTCGAGGCTGGCGTCTCGGCGGATCTCGAAGCTGTGCGGCGGATCTGCGTCGATGGAGGCGCGCGGAAAGTGAAGGTGGCGCGCGATGATGCGGAGCGGATGAAGCTGTGGCAGGGACGAAAGAAGGCGTTTGGGGCCATGGGGCGGATGGCTTCCCACCTGATCGTTCAGGATGCCGTAATCCCGCGAACGCGTCTGCCGGAGATTCTCGACACGATTCGCAAGATCGGCGAGAAGTACGGCGTCATGGTTTGCAACGTCTTTCATGCCGGTGATGGAAATCTTCATCCCAACATCCCCTACAGCGCGGACGATCCGGAAGAAGCCGAACGAGTGCATAAGGCGATGACCGAGATCATGCAGGCGTGCATCGATGCGGGCGGCAGCATCACCGGCGAGCACGGCGTCGGGCTCGACAAGATGGGATACATGGAAGCGATCTTTTCCGAGAGCTCGCTCAACGCGATGTGCGAGCTGCGCGGCGTGTTCGATCCGGAGAGGCGGTCGAATCCGGGGAAGGTCGTTCCGCTTCACGCCTGCAAGGAATGGAACGCAGTTGCCCGGAGCCGGCTGCGAATGAGCACGACGCCGCCGGCACATGCAGATGGCGATCTACCTGGCGCCATGGCCCGCCCGCTCGAGGCCGAGCCTACGCATCCCTCCGCCGAGTGAGTACGGAAGCGGTTGTCTCCGCGATAAAGGAGAGTGGCGCGACTCGAACGCCCCTTCGGATTGCGGGGCGATCGACATGGCTCGATGCGGGACGTCCCGTGCGCGCGACGAAGACAATCTCGTTGCGGGACGACATCGGCGTTGTCGGCTACGTGCCGGGGGATCTCACGCTCACAGTGCGCGCGGGAACTTCACTCTCCGAGATCGAGCGCGTGACGCGAGAGCACAACCAATGGCTGCCGCTCGATCCCTACGGCTCACCCGACGGAACCATCGGTGCGACGATCGCGACTGCGTCGGCGGGCCCGCTCTCAATTGCTTTCGGACTGCCCCGCGATTTTCTGCTCGGTCTCGAGTTCGTGAATGGTCGCGGAAATGTGGTGAGAGGCGGAGGCAAAGTTGTGAAGAATGTCGCTGGCTTCGATCTGTCGCGGCTGATGGCGGGTTCATGGGGAACGCTGGGCGTGATCACCGAAGTATCCCTTCGACTGTACGCTCTGCCAGCAACCGATCGGACATTCTCGATCACGCTCGCCGGTGGCAAGCATGAAGTGGCGGCTTTGATCCACGCTATCGCCACGTCTCCTCTCAGCCCTTATGCCTTGCAGCTCCTCAGTCGCTCGGCGGCGCACGCGCTTGGTCTCGGTGACAACCCGGTTTGTCTCATTCGGTTCGGCGGCAACGAAGCTGTCGTGAACGCACAGCTCAGCGCCTTGTCGCAAATCTCCCGGCCCGAGGAGAAGGAAACGAGTTTGTGGGGCCGGCTCCGACGCCTGGAGGCGAACGCCCACACTACAATCAGGATCTCCGGACTCCCGACGAAGGTTCTTGCCGCGGCAGCGACGATCATTCGCGACGACATTCACCTGGTCTACACATATATGGATCCGCGCCGTGGGACTCTCCGGATCGTTCTTCGGGCGGATGAAACCGACGGCGTGAATACCACCGGCGCGATCGGATCGGCGGGAGATTTCCATACCACCGGAAACGGCTACAGTGAGGTAATCTTCGAGAAGCTCCCCGCAGAAATCTGGGAGGGGATTTCGCCAAGTGTTGTGTCGGACTCGCTGTCGCATGGCGTCAAGCGAGCATTCGATCCGCACAACATTCTAAACCCCGGTATCCTCGGCGACTGACGTGACCACTTCTATTCCCACTCACCCGCTTCCGCGTGATCCGATGCCTGGCTGCGCTCTTCCCGGCACTCCGCTCGCCGACGCACTGCCCGGAATCAATGCATGCGTGCACTGTGGGTTTTGTCTCCAGGCATGCCCGACGTACCTGAACCTGGAGGACGAAAACGACAGTCCGCGCGGCCGCATCTTTCTCATGCGATCGCTGCTTGAGGGCACGGTCAAGCCGAATGATCCGAGCGTGCAGCGCCACATCGATCAGTGTCTGGGATGCAGAGCATGCGAACCCGTCTGTCCGAGCGGTGTCCCGTACGGCCAGTTACTCGAGGCGACGCGCGCCACCCTCCGGGAGAGCGAGCCGACGCCGTTCATCGCGCGGCTGATACTGTTCGTCTTCGCGCGCGAGTGGCTGCTTCGCCCGGCGATGTTCTTCTCGCGCATTCTCGCCGCCACCCCGATTCCGACGCTGTTTTCCGGAATCAAGGGACGCCTTGGCTTTGCGATGGCGATGTTAGCCTCGACCGGGCGCTCCATCGAGCGTTCACGTTATCAGCCCGCGACCAGCGGCGAGCGCGGCAATGTCGCTTTGCTTCGCGGCTGCGTGATGGATGGTCTATTCAGCGAGACGAATCGCGCGACCAGACGCGTGCTGATCGTCAACGGCTACGCGACAGTCGATGCGCCAGGGCAGAACTGCTGCGGCGCGCTCCACGCACATGCCGGCGATCTCGAGACGGCTCGATCGCTCGCGCGGCGCAACATCGCGGCGTTCGAGCGCTCGGGTGCCGCGTTTGTCGCGGTAAACGCGGCGGGTTGCGGGGCGATCATGAAGGAGTACGGACATCTGTTGAAGGATGATCCCGAATGGCACGCGCGAGCCACGAGCATGAGCGGCCGCGTGAGCGACGTGAGCGAGCTGCTCGCCGCCGCCGGTCCGCGCGAAGGCGGGCCCCTTCCCATTCGGGTCACGTACGATGCGCCCTGCCATCTCCAGCACGCACAGCGTGTGACGCAAGCTCCGCTATCCGTTCTCGCCGCGATCCCTGGTCTCGAGCTCGTTCCTCTCCACGATTCCGATCAATGTTGCGGAAGCGCCGGCATCTACAATCTCATCGAGCCGGACACGTCGGACGCGGTGCTCGCGCCCAAACTGGGCAACATTGCGGCGACTGGCGCGCCGTGGGTCGCGACGGGAAATCCGGGTTGTCTGATGCAGATCGGCGCCGGCCTGATTCGCGCCGAGATTCCCGCGCGCACCATCCACCCCGTCGATCTGCTCGACGCATCCTACGCGGCATTCGGCCAGTAGCGCTCATTGTGGGCACTGGCTTAATTGCAGGTAATGTCGGAAATGAGCGTCTATTCCGCGTTGCACAACGGTGCTCTCTTTTTCGACCGGAGCGACCGGTCGCGCATGCGGATCTCCGGGCCGAAGGCCACCGAGCTGATCACCGGCATGGTGACGAACGACGTTTTGGCGCTGGTTCCGGGCGAAGGACAGTACGCCGCCGCGCTCACTCCCAAGGGGAAGATCGTCGCCGACCTCCGCATCTTCGCGCTCGATGATGCGCTTCTCATCGACACTTCCGCCGCCGCTGCTCCGGGATGGAAGGAGATGGTGCGGAAATACGTCAACCCGCGGATCGCGCCCTACCACGATCTCACGTCCGAGCTGAGCGACTTCGGAGTCTTCGGACGTTCGGCCCGCACCGTCGTCTCGCGAGTGTTGGATATCGACGACAAGGACCTCGTATCGCTTCCGCCTTATGGCCACATCAGCCGGCCATTCGGGAATGTGACTGTGATCATCGCCCGCGTTCCCGAGATCGATCTCGATGGATTCGAGATACTCATCCCGACCGAAGCGGCCGCGTTGCTCAAGGCAAAGCTGGCGGCAGCGGGAATCTCCGCCGGAGCCCAGGATACCTGGGAAATCGCGCGCATTGAGAGTGGTCGTCCGCAGTGGGGCATCGACATGGACGAATCCACGCTTCCGCAGGAAGCCAACTTCGACGAGCTAGGCGCGATCTCCTACACCAAAGGCTGCTACATCGGACAGGAGACGGTGGCGCGCGTGCACTTCCGCGGCCACGTGAATCGATTTTTGCGAAGACTGCGATTCGTCACCCGGCCGGCGCCGCCCAAGGGTGCCGAGCTGGTGGACGAGACTGGAAAGGTGATTGGCGATGTTCGAAGCTCTGCTCTCTCGCCGCGATTCGGCGGCGTCGCACTGGGGATGGTGAGACGCGAGGTGCCGCCGGGGACAACGCTGCAGGCGAAGTGGGAAGGAGGAGAATGCAGCGTGCAGATCGAGCAGAACGAAAAAGGCGCCGCTGTTTAGCGGCGCCTTCTTGATCTCCGGGAAGAAGCTTACTTCTTCTTCGCTGTCGTCTTCTTGGTGGTGGTCGTCGTCTTCGTCGTGGTGGTCGTCGCGGCAGTCGAGCTCGCAGTCGTGTCCATCTTCATGCCGGTGTCCATCGCGGCCGGAGCCGGAGCCATTGCGGGAGCCGACGTATCGGCGGTCGCTGATTCATCCTTCTTGGCGGTGCATGCGGCAAGTACGAGAACAGCGGCGACAAGGGCCAGGCGCTTCATTTACGATCTCCTTAAGAGGAACGTGGATAAGTCGCCGGTCCGTGCCCGCGGTCGCGGTGCCCGTTTTTGGCGCGCGCGAAAATTTATCTTATCTGGCACCCGTGTCAAGGGCAGAGGCTTCTAGTTGCCCTCTCGCACACGGACTAGATTAAGTCTCAAAGTCGGCATTTCCCTCGGAGAATCAGTTGTCGGTCTATCCAGAAACATTTGGCGCACTCAAGCGCTCTGCATTCGGCTCGCCTGACCGAAGACAGCAGTCAGTCAAAGATGAGCTCCGCTCGAATCTTCTCACGCGTCTCGCGAGTCGAAAGCCGATCTTCCACGGGGTAATCGGTTACGAGGAGACGGTTATGCCGCAGATCGTCAACGCTCTTCTCAGCCGCCACAATTTCATCCTCCTTGGACTTCGGGGACAGGCAAAGTCGAGAATACTGCGGGCACTAACCACTCTCCTCGACCCGGCAATGCCCATCATCGCCGGCAGCGAGGTGAACGACAATCCCTTTGCGCCGATCTCCAAGTTCGGAAAAAATCTTGTCAACGAGGCGGGAGACGACACACCGATTGCGTGGCTCCAGCCTGATCAGCGCTACGTTGAGAAGCTCGCAACTCCCGACGTCACGGTAGCCGACATCATCGGCGACCTCGATCCCATCAAAGCCGCGCGCGGAGGACACATCCTCGGCGACGAGCTCACGATGCACTACGGGATGCTGCCGAGGGCAAATCGCGGAATCTTTGCCTTGAACGAGCTTCCAGACCTTGCCGGAAAGGTGCAGGTCAGCCTCTTCAACATCATGCAGGAGGGCGACGTCCAGATCAAAGGTTATCCGGTGCGTCTGCCACTCGATGTCATGCTCTGCTTCACCGCGAATCCCGAGGACTACACCGCCCGCGGCAAGATCATCACGCCGCTCAAGGACCGGATTGGGAGCGAGGTGACGACGCACTATCCCGAGAGCGTCGAGCTGGGCATGGCGATCACCAACCAGGAAGCATGGACTGCGCGCGGCGCGGGGAAAGTGCGCGTACCCGACTTCATCGCCGAGGTGATCGAGCGGGTCGCATTCGAGGCGCGGACCGACAAGCGCATCGACAAGCGCTCGGGGGTTTCGCAGCGCATGCCGATCTCCGTTCTCGAGAACGTTGTGTCGAACGCGGAGCGGCGGGCGATTCAGACCGGTGAGCGTGACATCGTTCCACGGATCGCCGACATCTACGCCGCGCTGCCGGCGATCACCGGCAAGATCGAGCTGGAATACGAAGGTGAGCTGGTCGGCGGACACGTCATCGCGCGCGAGCTGATTCGACGCGCGGCCGATGCGACGTATCAGGACCGCGCCGGCGGCATAAACACCGACGAGATCATCATGTGGTTCGACGTCGGTGGCGCGCTGCAGGTGACCGATGACGTTCCGGTGGAGGCAGTCGTCGAAGGCTTCGGCAGCGTTCCCGGATTGATGCAGGTCGTGAACACCGCGGGCCTGTCGCCGATGGATGATCTCCCGGTCGTTGCCGCCGGGTGTGAGCTCGTGCTCGAGTCTCTCGTCGCGCGCAAGAAAATCGCGCGGTCGGACGCGGGCACGTACGGCCGGGCCGTCGAAGAGAAGCGCCGCCGCCCCTATCAGGACTGACATTTGGCGATTCTCACGGTCTCGCGGCTTTATGGGTCGGGAGGCTCAGAGGTCGCCGCCATCGTCGCCAAAACACTTGGCTGGTCCCTGCTCGACAACGCGGTCGTCGATGCCGTCGCTACGCGGATGGGATTGAGCGTGGCCGAAGTGCAGGCGCGCGAGGAGCGAGTTCCGTCACTCGTCGAACGGCTGACATCGGCGATGGCGATGGGCTCGCAGGAGTGGATGTCGCCGATCGCCGACACAAAGCGTCCGACCGACGAGCAGCTGATCGAGGTCACCCGGCACATCATCGAGGAAGCGATCGCGCGCGGCCCGGTGGTCGTGGTAGGACGCGGCACCCAGGAAATGCTGGCCGAGAGGGAGGACACCCTTCACGTTTTCTGTTACGCCCCGCGCAAGGCTCTTATCGCGCGCACCATGAAGCGCGAAGGACTGGGCGCTGAGGAAGCCGCGCGGCTCGTCGATGACACGAACAAGCAGCGCGATCAATGGGTGCGATTACACTGGGAGCGCGATCGCCGCGCCCACGAGAACTACGACCTCAGCGTCAACACCGAGCGACTCGGCATTCAGGGCGCGGCAAATTTGATCGTGGCGGCAGCGAGAATACGCTTCAAATCGCTCTAAGCATCTGGCCGATTTCTCGCGCTAGTCGCACCTTGTAGTCGCCACCCCATGCGAGGCGACGATGGCCGTACCGAATCCGGAGCCAGTGCCCCCAGATCGTTCGGGACGGCCCTGGAATGTTGCTTCAGTAACCCTAGTCATTTTAGCTGGTCTGCTGGCGCTGCCGGGCCGGCGACCACCCGGCCAAGACACGGCGTACTTCATCGGCGAGATCACTGGCAGCCTTATAGCGCCTGCGCTGTTCGCCGCCCTGATTTACGCTGCCGTACGCCGTTTCAACCGCCACAAGCCCAGGTCGAGAAGCGCCAAGATTCTGTTCTGGATTCTGTTTGGCTGGTTCGCTCTGGTGCTCGTGACTTTTGTCGGACGTGCGATAAAGCCACGAGCAAACTCCCGACAGGCCGTTATCACTGATAAGGAACGGCGGGGATTGGATGTCGGGCGCGACTCGATCAAGCACGGTGCACTTGGCTTCGCGCTACCGAATCCGGATGGCCATTTCGTTCGAGACACTGCTTTGGAGAGCCGGGTCCGTACAGGGGCAAGAATGACGTCTGGGATGGCCGCATGGGTGTTCCAGGATACGACCCATGGGCAGGTATTGCTGGTTCAGGTGATAAAACTTCCCGCGCTTAATGAAGCCAGTTTTCGCGCGTTCGCGCGCGGGATGCGAGGCGGGATCGGCAAATCCACCGTTCTGATGGATTCCGTCACGTGGACCGCATCCGACCGATCGTACAGACTGGCACTTCGTAGCACTGCGGGCGCATACGTTCTCATGCGCTGCTTACCGCAATTGAAACAGCATGCTGAATTGGTTGTGTGCGTCCAGATCACCGCCGCGGATAGCGTCGGTGTGGCAGCCGTTCCAGACGCACTTACAATGGCGCGGTGACGTCTTTGGAG
>Ga0137418_10002078_pt1 | contig 18384 bp, 19 predicted proteins | sample CZODoug3_1_2_16f_FD_122242 | JGI IMG/M metagenome (GOLD analysis project Ga0137418, IMG submission 122242) | Vadose zone soil fungal communities from Angelo Coast Range Reserve, California, USA - CZODoug3_1_2_16fungal (Hybrid Assembly) | ecosystem: Environmental > Terrestrial > Soil > Vadose... | reverse complement strand
GCATCCGCACCCCGAGACGATCACCATCAAGCCGCCGGATCAGTGGACGCTCATGGGAACGGAGCAGAAGAACCTCGACGTGCCGCTCAAGGTGACGGGGCAGACCGTGTACGGGATCGACGTCCGCGTGCCGGGCATGAAGTGGGCTGCCGTGAAGGCGTGTCCGGTCTACGGCGGCGATGTCAAGCGTTTCGATTTCGACGCCGTCCGCCACATGCCGGGCGTGCGGTCCGCCGTGCAGTTCCCGATTCCCGACCCGGCGTTGACCCGCGGACGGATCTTCAGCGGCGGCGTCGCCATCGTCGCCGACAGCTGGTATCAGGCCAAGTCCGCCATCGATCGGATGCCGATCGAGTGGGACGTTCCGCCCGAGCACGCGGCGGTCAACACGGCGATGATGCGCGATGCGCTGTCGGCCGCCATCGATCAGCCTGGCCAGGTCCGCGTGAAGCAGGGGGACGTGGACGCCGGCTTCGCGCGCGCCGCGAAGATCGTGGAGGCGACCTACTCGACGCCGTATCTCGCCCGGGCGCGCATGGAGCCCGGCAACGCCACGGTGCTGGTGACCAACGACCGCGTGGACATCTGGATCGGCGATCAGAGCCCCCAGGAAACGCGCTTCAGCGCCTCCAGGATCACCGGCATCCCTGAGCAGAACGTCTACATCCACCTGTGCCACCTCGGTGGCGGCTTCGGCCGCAACGGCAACGGCCCCCAGGCCGAGCAGGCGATCATGATCGCCAACGCGCACCGCGGCACGCCGATCCATATGCTGTGGACGCGCGAGCAGGACTTCATCGGAACGACCTACCGCGCGATGGGGATGGCGCGGCTGAAGGCCGGTCTCGATGCCGAGGGGTGGCCAATCGCGCTCGACGTGCGCACCTGCATGCAGCGCGACGGATTCGGACCCGAGGCGTCGTTCGACGTGACCTCGCGCTACCACGTGCCGAGCTACCGCTACTCGAGCCACACCACCAGGTTTCACGTGCCCGTGGGCACGCGGCGTGGCGTCGGACAAGCGGCGCACGAGTTCTATCGCGAAAGCTTCATGGACGAGCTCGCTCGCGCCGCGGGCAAGGACCCGTATCTCTATCGCCGCGAGCTGCTCGTCCGCACGAACCTGCCGTACAAGGCCGACATGATCAAGGCGCTCGACATGGCCGCCGAGATGTCGGGCTGGGGAACGCCACTCCCCAGAGGCACGGCGCGGGCGATCGCACTCGAGGAACGAGGTGCGGAAACCGATGGCCTGGCCACGATCAGCGCCATGGTGCACACCGTGTCCGTCAGCCGCGCAGGCAAGGTCCGTCTGGAGCGGGTGGACGTCGCGCACGATACCGGCTTCGGTCTGGTCAACCCGCTGTCGGTGAAGAAGCAGATCGAAGGGCAGATCGTCTGGTTCTACAACGACGCCATGCACCAGGCGACCACGATCGCCGACGGACACGTCGTCGAGAACAACTTCGACAAATTCCCGCTATCGCGCATGGGCGAGAACCCGCCGGAGATCAACATTCGGTTCTTTCCGACCGGGCATTGGCTGATGGGCATGGGCCACGATCGCGCCACGTCCGTTCAAGCGGCCATCGGTGACGCGATCTACCAGATCACGGGGAAGCGCGTCCGGGATCTGCCGTACGGCAAGCACGATCTCACCTGGAGTTGACGTCCGTGCGGCACGCGCCGCCCGCTCAGCGAGGCTTCGGCACCCTGGCGTTGACCCTCTTCAAGAGGTCCGTTGTGGCTCGGTAACGTAGTCGTCGGGAGGCAGGGCGGCAAACAGGTAATTGCGTGATGGCGGCCGATTCGAAGAGGGTGGAGGGCGAGGCGGGCGGTAGACCCTTAGAAAAGTAGTTGCACCTTCACCTTTCCGCCATAGCTGTCTGTCAGTCAGAGCCCGACAGACACAGGCTCTCCGAAGGCGTATGTTTGCGGGCCTCTTCCCAGAGAGCTCCCATGTCCGGCCCCTCAAGCGTCGTTCTGCTGATTGAACCCCAGGACGAATCACGCGCCGCTCGCGCGGATGCCTTGCGCCGTGCTGGCTTCACCGTCGTTGCCGTTGCCGACTGCACGGCCGGGCTGGCTGCAGTCGCGGAGCTGACTCCGGAAATCGTCGTCGCCAGTCTGAATCCCGAGATGCACGACGAGTGCTTGACGCTGTGCAAGCGACTGAAGGGCGACCCGCGCACGAAAGCCATTCCGATTCTGCTGACCGCAGAGACCATCGACAGCGCCGAGCTGCAACGCGCGACGGACATGAGGGTCCTGGGCGTTGCCGTTGGACCCCACGATGACGCCAAGATCACGGGTGCCGTCCGTGGCGTCCTCGCCGTTGCCGGGGATCGCATGTCCAAGTCGCAGCCAGAGCGACACATCGGCCGGTCCGCGTAGGTGCGAATGAACAGAGCTTCGTGGAATGAGAGGAGAACACCACATGCCCACCACCACCGTTCGTCGCGAAGATGTCGAACGCCGAGCCTACGAATTGTATGAACAGCGAGGACGCGAGGACGGCCGCGATTGGGATGACTGGCTTCAAGCGGAGCGCGAGATCCTCGGAGCCGACACGCAACGCGAGTCCGAAGCAGGGACAGCGCCGTCTGCCCAACGCCGACGACGTGCGGAACGTGAAGTTGAATACGCCTGATGCGCAGTCGAGCTAGGTAGACACGCGTACACGTGAGGGCGTGACTGTCTCGCTAGTTCACCGCGAAGCAATAAAACAACCCCACGCCGCCCCAGCTGACCAGATCCCGCTGACTGCAGCCGGTGGTGCCGTGCGAGGAGTTCCACGACTGGTTCCCGTTGCCGACGCGATCGGAATGGCCGACTTGCGCGGAGCCCACGCCGTTGCTCGTCCAGTTGTTGCACGTGTGGTCCGCCGCGTCGGTGAACGCGCGTCCATCGGGCTGCGAGCCGGTCAGGATGTCGTGGCGCGTCGGCAGCGGGTCGCCAATGCCATTGACCAGTTCGCCCTTTTCCGTGACGGCGAATTCCTTCGTCATGTTGCTGCCGCGGCGCGCCTCGTCCAGCGTGTCTCCATGTATTTCAGACTGGATGATCGGGCGCTGGAGCCGGCGCCCCAGATAATCCGGGATGCGCTCCTTCGCGTTGTACCAAGGGCCGGTGCCGATGCGATCTCGTGCGTGGATGGCCGGCTGACCGGGCCGGGCCTGCGTGCTGAGATACGCACGCCACGTCCTGCCGCTGACGCCAGCGCGGGTGGCCAGCATCTGGCAATGCGCGTCCGCCCCACCCAGCCCGCCAAGGTTCCCTCCGTCGCCGATCGGCTCGCTGGTCACGAAGAACGTCATCAGGCTCGAGGGAATGCGATCCGACGTCGGCATCGGCACGTTGCTCCGTCCCTGTCCGAGCATCGTGACCGACACGACAAGCGAACCAATCCCTATCCACGGAACGATGTTCTTCATCACCCCTCTCAATTGACCGCGAAGCAGTAGAACATCCCGACGCCGTGGGTCCTGTTCAGCGCGGTCTGGCTGCAGCCCGTCGTCCCGTGCGATGAATTCCACGAGCCGTTGCCGCCGCCGTTCCGATCGGGAAATCCGATCTGCGCATTCGGCCTGCCGGGCCTGCCTTCCAGCACCTGCGGCCCTCCGGGCGCAGGGTCGCTGTTGCTCGTCCAGTTGTTGCAGGTGTAGTCGACGCCCGGCGGGTACGCGCGGCCATCGAGCTGCGAGCCGGTCAGCATCTCGTGCCGGTTGGTATAGGGCGTCGTCTTCGTGTACTCCCATTCGCTGTCGCGCGGAACCTGGTAGTCGTTCAGTCCCGGAACGATCTGACCTTTTTCCGTGAGCCCCGTACGCTTCGTCAGGTTGTTGCCCATCCGCGCGAGATCGAGCGTGTCGCCATGCAGGTGGGCGAGATCGCGGGCGATCATCACGCCGTCGAAGTTGTACCAGGGCCCGGTCCCGATCCGATCCCGCGCGTTGACGGCCGGCTGGCCGGGCCGACCCTGCGTGCTGAGATAGGCGTGCCACGTCCGGTTCCCTGCACCGACAGCGGTCGCGAGCTTCTGGCACTGCGCATCCGCACCGGCCAGGCCGCCCAGATTGCCGCCATCGCCGATGGGCTCGCCCGTGACGAAGAACGTCATCGGCGTCCCGCCTGGCATGCCGTGCTGCGCGGCCACGATGGAGGGCGCGAGGGCCGACGCCGCCAGGATTGCGGTGAGGACCAGGACTGTTTTCATCTGCAGTTTCATGTGATCTCCTCGTCCCGTGCGTGGCACCGACCGATCACTCGTACGTGCGCCGCGTCGCGGCCCGCGCTGCGCAACAGATCGGAAACGCGGGCTCATTGTAGAACCGAAGTGGATACAGTCGCCCTGGTCGGTCATGAGCAGCCCGGGATCGTTCTGCACGTCGGTCCTGAAGACTGGCGACGCTGCGGGATCGCGAAGCAGCCGTGTTCGGACTCTGGCAGCCCGATCCACATGGCGGCGCTGAGCAGATAGAGCTGCCGGCCTCTTTCCTGGCGCGTCGTCTATCGATTCAGGCGATGGCTTCCCCGCATCCTTCGTCGCATCACACACTTCCCTTGCACGCGTCGTGGCGCGCCCAGCCTTCCAGTGCCTCGGGCACGCTCTCCAGCCATTCCTCACCCCGGCCGGGCGCCTAGAAGAACTGCAGAGGCACCGATTGTTGCAGTAACCCCATTCGATGGATTACGCACGTTACGACCGGGACGAACAGCCGCGCGATCGCCTGAACTACCTCCGGCTGGAGCTCGCGCAGTTGCAGGAGCGGATTGAACGTGCGGCGCTCGAGCGCCGGTACGTGGACCTGCCGTTTGAAGGCGTGGAGCGTCGCAAGAAGGCGGCATAGGCGCCCGCGAAAGGACGCGCGCGCAAATTCCGGATTTCACCCCTCAAACTCGTCACCCGCCGCCGTACTCCCTATGTGACAGCCCGCCCCGAAATCCGCGCGAGCCGGCGGAACTTCGCGCAATTTCGCGAGGCGCGGGCCTTGCACCCCTCAGCCGTATGCCCTTTCAGCGGCAACGCCTGACGGTCGCGGCGGCGCTCTGCGCGGCTGCCGTCCTCTCGACGCCTGCGCCATTGGTCGCGCGGCCGGGCGGGCGTGCGACGGTTGCGTCCAGCGTGGCCGGCGATGTCATCGACCTGACCAACGTCGAACGGACGCGTCAGCATCGCTCCGCCCTGCACGCGAGCCCGCGGCTGATGCGCGCGGCCCAAATCCAGGCGGAACAGATGGCGCGTGCACGCAGGCTCGCGCACGTCCTGCCGAACGCGACGTATCCGTCCGCCAAGGATCGGCTCGCGGCCGCGGACTATCGCTGGCAGACCTACGGCGAGAACGTCGCGCTCGGCCAGTCGGACGCCCGTGACGTGGTCCACAGCTGGATGCATTCGCGCGGGCATCGCACCAACATCCTCAACGCCGACTTCTCCGAGATTGGCGCCGGCTACGCGACCGACGCAGCAGGGCGCCCCTATTACGTCCAGGTCTTCGGACGGCCGTTGTCATAGGGACACGTTCATCCCAATCAGACCCTGGCCGCGGCAACGGCGCCGCGCACCTCAATGCCTATGCCCACTCACATGCGAATGCCCTGGATGAGAACGATCGTTCGACGTCGCTCGCGGCAGGCCCCTCGACTTCGCTCGTGGCGCGCCATGCTGGTGCTTGCCGCGCTGATGGTGGCCGCCGCGATTCCCGTGGGCGCGTGGAAGCTTGGTCCGTGGCGCGCGAGCACGCCGACGGCGCCTGCCGCGCGGCCGCAGCCGGCCGCTCCGCCCGTCAACCCCGTCGAGGCGCGACGCCGTGCCGACTTCGCGGCGATGCAGACCTTCAGGCCTGGCTACCCGTTCTGGCAGCACGTCTTCACGCTGCACGACGGCTCGATTGCGTTCGGCAGCGCCTCCGACGGGCGTCTGCTCGCGACGTTTCCCGCGAAGGGTGACTGGACGCGTCACGCGGTGTGGACCGATCCCGCGCTGGCGTCCGTCCTCGACGGTCAACGTCTCGCCCGCGACGTCGGCGATCGCCGCGAACAGGTGGCCGCTCTCCTCGAGCGCGCCGCGGGGCCGGTGGTGCACAACGCGACGCGCGGAGATGCGCTTCGAATCAACGCGCGCCAGTACGGCCCGTTCCTCGCGGAATGGGGCGCCATCTACGAGCGATTCGGCGTGCCCGCGGAGATCGGCCTCGCGCAAGTCATCTTCGAGTCGGGCATGAACGCCACGAAACGCTCGAAGGCGGACGCAGTCGGCTTCTGTCAGTGGCTCCAGAACAACTGGAAACGGCTGAACCACTTCTCGCCGACGCCGATCGAAGGGCGCAATCAGACGACGCAGGCGCCGTACTGCGCGGCGTACCTGTCGGTGCTCGCCACCAAGTACGGCTCGTTCATCCCCGCGCTGTCGGAACACAACGCCGGCGGGACCAACGTGGGACGCACGCTCATCAACGGCGAATACATGGGCGCAGGCGACGTCCGCGCCCGGTATTTCGCCGGCTCGCGGCTGGCCCGCGACCTCCGCGCGCTGCCGGGCCGGACGTACGAGGACGTGTATCGCAGCTACGGTCCGCGCTCGTACCTCTACGCGGAGATGGTGTTCGGCAACTCGTTCAACGTCCGGAACCTGGTCGCGTCAATGCCGCAGGAGTCGATCTACGCGATGCGCACGCCGAGGGCGATCACGCTCGCGGAAATCACCACCCGAACGGGTCTGTCCGTTGACGAGGTGCGCCGCTTCAACCCGGCGCTCGCCGACCGCGTTCCCGCCCGGTCCACGCTGTACCTTCCCCATTACGTCGCCGACTTCGGCGTGGACGTCTCGTTCTGGCGGCAGCCGCCCGGCGCCGCCTACACGGCGGTGCTCGACGCGTTCACGCGCCTCGAGGCCGGCCCCGAGCGATGGGACGACCCGTCGTTCGAACCCGTCCTCGCCGAATTCAAGCGGCGGTTCAGGGAGACCAACACCGAAGAAGGCATCGTGATGGACACGGTGCTCACCTACGTGATGGACCAGGCGTACACGAGCAGCCGGCGAAGCCTCCTGTCCGACTTCCGCAGGAACGACCGGGTGCGTCAGCTGATCGATCGCGGCCTCGTCGAGCTCGGCGCCAGCGGCGACCGTCAAACGGCGGTGCGGGTGGCCTCCGTCACGTATTAAGCCCCGCCCCGCCCCGCCTCGCCTCTACGCGCCGGTCATGCGGGGGAGGCCAGCGCAGCTGTTCGTCGCCCGCCAGTGGTCTCCGAGATGCCAGGAGGGGGAACGGGATCTCCGCCACGACAACCCGGAGGCGATTGCCAGGGGCGACTGGCGCGCGGGAGCCGTCGAACGCCCACGGATGGCAACCGGGCGCGACGGGGTGTAATATCGCCGCGCCTCACAAACCAAGGAGTCACTATGCGAAGCATGACAGCCGTGGTGGCCGGTCTTGCGTTGGCCGTTGCGCTCGCCGGCTGCAGCCAGAAAACTGGCGTTGCGGCCGCCGCGGATGCGATGGGCGCGACGAACCTGAACTCCATCCAGTTTTCCGGAAGCGGAACCAATTACGCCTATGGACAGGCGTACACCCCTGACGGGCCGTGGCCGCGTTTCGAGGTGAAGACCTACACGGCCGCCGTCGACTACCAGACGCCGGCCATGCGGCTCGAAATGCTGCGCGCACAGGGCGAGCACCCGCCGAAGGGCGGCGGCGCCCAGCCGTTCGCGGCCGATCAGCGGACCATCCAGGTCGTCAGCGGGAAGGACGCGTGGAGCGAAGGGGGCGCGCAGCCGGCGCCGAATCGCGGCACCGAGACCGAGCGCCTGCGCAACATCTGGCTGACGCCGCATGGCGTCGTCAAGGCCGCCATGGCGAGCGGCGTCGCCGGCGAAGGCAAGGCCTTCACCTTCAAGGCCGAAGGGCGCGACGTCAAGGTGACGCTCAACGATCAGAACCTGGTCGATCGCGTCGAATACCTGACGACGAACTCGGTGGTCGGCGACGTGCCGGTCGAGCTCACATATTCGGATTACGCGCAGTTCGGCGACATCCAGTTCCCCAAGCACATCGTCGAGAAGCAGGACGGCTTCCCGACGCTCGACATCATGGTGAGCGAGGTGCAGCCGAACGCGCCCGTGTCGCTGCCGGTGCCGGCCAACGTCGCATCCGCGCCGGTGCCACCCGCCGAGCCGATGGTGACGATCGAGAAGGTCGCCGACGGCCTGTGGTCGGTGAACGGCGCCGGGACGCGCAGCCTCGCGGTCGAGTTCGCCGATCACATCACGATGCTCGAGGGTCCGACGAGCGATGCGCGCTCCAAGGCGGCCAACGACCTGGTCCGCAAGACCGTGCCGAACAAGCCGATCACGCAGGTCGTCAACACGCACGCGCACTACGATCACGCTGGCGGCCTGCGCGAATACGTCGCCGAAGGGATCACCGTGATCACGCACGAGAGCAACAAGGATTTCTACGAAAAGGCGTGGGCGCGGCCGCGAACCGTCGAGGACACGGCGCCGACCTCGAACAAGCCGATGATCGAAACGGTGGGCGACAAGAAGGTGCTGAGCGATCGGACGCACACCGTCGAGCTGTATTTCCTCGCCAACCACCAGCATCACTCCGGCCAGCTGATCGCGTACCTGCCGAAGGAGCGGATCCTGATGTACGGCGACGCGTACAACCCGCCGGCCGGCGCCGAGATTCGCACGCCCGAGCGCGGTCCCGAGTTCGCCGCGCAGCTGGTGCAGAAGGTCCAGGAGCTGAAGCTGAATCCGGACCGGATCGCACCGGTGCACGGCCGCGTCGTGCCGTACAAGAACTTGTTGACTGCGTTCAACCTCGAGGGCGCATCCAGGGGAACCCGGTAGGAGGTGGTCCATGCGTCGCAGCGTATTCCGCATCGTCCTCGGCGCCGTCGCCGCCTGTCTCGTTTCCGCTTCCGCGCTCGCGCATCATGGAGCGGCCTCGCTCTATGACATGAGCAAGGAAACGACGCTGAAGGTGACGGTCACCGAGTACGTGTGGACCAACCCGCACGTCGAGGTCGGCGTCTCGACGAGCGGCGGCCCGACGACCGAGCTGCTGCTCGAGCTCGGTTCGCCGCCGAACATCAGGAATAGAGGGTGGACGAGCCGCACGGTGAAGGCGGGCGATGTCGTGACCGTCACGTTCCATCCGGGATTGCGCGGCGCGAAGATCGGCGTCGTCGTCAAGCTGGTCACGCCGGACGGCAAGGAGCTCCGCTCGTGATCCGGCATCTCCTCGCGGTCTCGACGGCCGCCGCGCTGCTCGCGGCGGCCGCTTGTTCGAAACCGGCGGCAGCACCCGCGGCGCCGGTGCATCCGAATCTATCGGGTACGTGGCTGCGTCCACTTCGCGATACCGGCGTCGGAGGACTGCCGGAGGTGAAAGACCTTCCACTGACGCCGTGGGCAGCCGCCAAGTTCAAGGCCGAGCGGCCGGCGGCAGGGGAGAACCAGGACTTCCCGAACACCACGGATCCGTCGCTGAAGTACGCCGATCCAAACGGGTACCCGCGCATCTCGCTGCACCCGATGCGCTTCAAGCTGATTCAGACCGACGACTACGTGTATCAGCTCTGGGAATACAACCAGAACTGGCGGCAGATTGCGTTGAACGTACCGCAGGATCCCGATCCCGCGCTGACGTGGTATGGCAACGCGATCGGCACGTGGGAAGGCGACACGCTGGTCGTCGATTCGATCGGCTACAAGGACTCCACGTGGCTCGACGCACGCGGCCTGCCGCACACGCAGGACCTCCACCTCGTCGAGCGCATCCACCGCGTGGGCGAGAACCTCGCGTTCGACATCACGTTCGAGGATCCGGGCGCGTTCACGAAACCGTGGACGGCGCATTTGATCTTCAGGCCGTCGCCCGATGGATCGATGACGGAAAACATCTACACGATCTCCGACGAGCTGCGGTTCCGCGAACGTTTCCTCAACCAGAAGGTGAACATCCCGATCCGGAGGTGATCACATGAAAAGGATGCTCGTTGCGGTCGCGTCGGGTCTGGTCCTTCTTTCGAGCGCGCTGGTCGCGCACCACGCGACGGCCGTCTTCGATCTTGGAAAGCGGCTCACGTTGACCGGAACCGTGACGGAGTGGTTCTGGGCGAACCCGCACTGCCTTCTGCGGTTCGAGGTGAAGGGTGAGAACGGCCAGGTGGTCCGCTGGGTCGCGGAAACGCAGGCGCCGCCAAACATGATCCCGTTCGGCTGGGCCAAGCAGTCGTTCGCGTCCGGCGATCAGGTGACGGTGACGCTCGAGCCCGTGAAGAACGGCCAGCCGCTCGGGCGCATCCTCCAGGTCCTGCTGCCGGACGGCAAGACGCTCGTCGCGGGTGCGCCGGCGATTCCCGCCGGCGAGACAGGCGGAGCGTCACGGCAATGAAGAGGACCGCAATCGCCGCGATCGCAATCGTGACGCTGCTGTCGCCGGTGATGCGCGGGCAACAGGGGTTCCGGCGGGCTCCTGGAGCCGTGTACGACGTCGACTTCCAGGGCAAAAAATCAGGCCCCGCGCCGCGCCGCAGCCTGGCGGGCGTCTGGGAATTCGCGAAGGGCGGCGCGGAAGGCATCCAGGCGGACGGCGCGAAGGCGATGCCGTCGGATGGCAAGCCCGAGCACGAGCTGCCGTTCACTGCGGAAGGACGCAGGGCCTTCATGGCCAACAAGCCGACCTTCGGCATCACGCAGGTGGCGTCGGCGCTGACCAACGACCCGATGCCCGGCTGCGACCCGCAGGGCTTTCCGCGCATCGTGCTGCACAACTCCCACACGGAGCAGTTCCTCGAGACCGCCACGCAGGTGGTGATCCTCTATCAGTTCAACAAGAAGTGGCGCGCGATCTGGACCGACGGCCGGGCGCTGCCCGGCAATCCCGAGGTGCCGGCATGGGCCCTCAAGGACTCGCCGCCACCCGAAGCACGCTTCTGGGGATATTCGGTCGGCCGGTGGGTGGATGACTACACGTTCGTCGCGGATTCGAACGGCTTCGACGATCGATCGTGGCTCGACAACGCGGGGCGTCCTCACAGCGACGCGCTCCACGTGATCGAGACGTACCACCGCGTCGATGCCGATCACATGGAGAAGACGATCACGATCGACGACCCGAAGTACTACAGCCGCCCGTGGGTCGCGCTCGACAAGCTTCCGTACAGGCTGCAGTCAGCGAGCCTCGAGATCCCCGAGCAGGAGTGCGTTCCCTCCGAGACCGCGAAATACAACCAGCTGTTTGCGAATCCTGCGGCTGGCGTGAACGACGGCCGCTGACGGTACGCCGCCGTCGACGGCCGCTCACCGCCAGCCGAGCATGGGCAGCAGGACGAGCCAGACAACCGCCCAGACGCACGCGACGGCCAGCATGGCCCTCGCAAAGAACATCATCTGGACGCGCACTCGCACCCACCACGCCGCCACGCTCGTGTCATGTTTCGACGGCAGCAACACCGCGACGATCACCAGACCGACAGCGACGAGGAACGGGACAACGAGGACCTGCAGCATCCGTGCGGCTCAGCGTCCGCCGCTGCCGGCAGCTGCGCGCCCTGGCAGGATTACGGCCACCGCAGACGAGCGGTGCTGAACGGCTGTTCCTGACCGGTCTTCTTCCGCAGGCCGCCGTACAACAGCTCCTCGACGAACTCGACGCACTTGAACTCGAGCAGCTGCACGCCCTTGTCCTGCCTGCGATAGAGCGGCATCTGGATCTTCCACGGCCGCGTGAACACCTTCGGATCCTCGATCGTCACCTGGTAGTCGAGGACGCCGGGGCTCACGGGCGTGAATCGCTCCACGACGTGCACCGCCTCGCTGTGGAAGTTGCCCGAGCGGTCGAACCACGTCTGGTCGTTGAGGCCCGTCACGTCGACGACGAGCGTGTCTCCTTCCCAGCGGCCCACGGACTGGCCCATCCACGTGTCCACGGGCGGCGGCTCCGCCTTCCCCATCCTGATGACGCGGCTGGCGCTCGCATACTCGTACGCCACGAGGATGTCGTTGCTGCCGGTCTGCAGGATCTGAAACGGGTACGGCATGTACGTCGCCCGCGGGACGCCCGGGAGGTAGCACTTGACCTCCGGGTCTCGGCTGAGCCAGTTCTCGTAGTTCTCCTTCTGCTTTGCCGCCGCCCACGGCTGATACGGAATCTCGTTGCCCTCCACGACGCTCAACCCCGCCGGTACCGCGAGGACGGCGCCGAGTTCGAGCACCGGACCGCTTCGTGCCTGGTGGTCGAGGAGATTCCAGTTGGCGGAACCGACGGCCTGCCAGATGCCGTTGAGATCGGGCTTCCCGTCCGCCGTTCGCAGCACGTTGACGTCCGGCGCGCGCCCTTCGACCGGCGAGCGCATCATCTGCACGATCGCGAGCGTCCCGGCGATGGACACCAGCGCGATGAGGCCGCCTTTCAGCCAGTTCGGCATCGAACCTCCTCGGACGGTTACCGCGATCCGGCGGCCCGCGCCGCCCGGTCGCGCGCGCGTCCCCCGCTGAGCGTATTGGGAACCGCGCGGTTGCCTTCATGGCACGCGTACTCGAAGAGCTGATAGTCCGGCTCCCTGTGCAGCGGCATCGCCACCTTCCAGGGAGCGGTGAAGACCTTCGGGTCCTCGATCGCCACGTCGTAATTGATGGTGTTCTCGTCGACGCGCGTGAAGCGCTCGACGACGTGCAGCGCCTCGCTCTGGGGGATGGATCGAACGCGCTGCGTGGCGACGTTGGTCGCGACGCTCCCCTTGTCGTTGTACCTCGTGATGTCGACGACCAGTGTGTTGCCGTCCCAGCGGCCTCTCGAGTCGCCGTTCCACAACCGGAAGCTCGCGCCGAGGTGCGGCCGCCCGTCGACCGGGATGATGCGCGCCTCGTGGATCATCTCGTAGACGATCGCGACGTAGCCGGGACCCTGCAGGATCTGATAGCCCGAGCCGTACCCGGCCGGGAAGATCCCTCCCGGCACCCCACGGGTGATGCATCGCTCCCACGGCGTGAAGTTCACCCAGTCGTCCTGGATGTGCGCGAGCTTGTAGTTTCGGCGCTCCTCCGCCCACGGCATGATCGGCACGCGGCCGCTTGGCGGATCGACGACGAGCGACCTCGCCTTCGTCAGCTGACGACCGGAGGTGTCGGTCAGGAAGGAGGAAGGGCCGGTGCCGCGGCCCGTGCCATCCAGATCGCCGGCGTAAACGTCAGGGGTGTCGCTCTTGTCGGGCACTTCGAACGGGGTGCTCGTGTAGTTCGTCCAGGTGCCCTGGATATCGGGCTGACCGTCAGGAGTGCGCGTTGGCGTCCAATTCGCCGCCGCGCCGGCCGCGGTCGCGGGAGCGGACGGTTGCTGGGCAACGAGCACGGCGAGCGCAGAGGCCGCGATGCCCGCGGCGAGCGCGAGCAGCATGACACGTCGACCGGGCGCCCTCACTTCTTCCCCCCGGGCTCGGGACGGTCACCGGGCGCGCCCGTGCCGGTGGACCCGATGAACAGCTTCTTCCCGTCGGGCAGCGTGAGGTCGCCGCCGCTCGCCCTGTTCGACCCGTCCCTCGCGCGATACCCCTGGACGACGACGGCCGTGCCCGGGGCGACCGAAGTCCTGTTCCAGCCACGGCGCAGCAGCGCGTTCGGCGCGCCGCCTTCGATCATCCAGCTGACGACCTTGCCGTCGGGTCCCTTGACGTCGATGTGAAGCCAGGCGTGGGGATTGGTCCATTCCATCATGGTGACGGTTCCCCTGAGCGTCACTGGCTTGCCGCCGTCGAACTCCGCCGCGAAGGAATGATGCGCCGCCAGCGGCACGCCGGCGGCGACGACCATCGCGAGCATAGCAGCGGGAAGGAGGAGTAGCGTTCTCATCGGCGTGACCTCCGCGGCGAATCATCGCATGGGGCGGGGCGGGATGCGCGCGAATTAAGACGATCTGTGATTTTGGATTTGCTTGAGCCATACTGCGCGTCCTACACACCTTCCGGGAAAGGAACGGCCATGGCGAGATCGACGGCATTCGTGCTCGTCGCTGCAGTGCTTCTGTCGGCGTCGTTGTCCAGTCAAGGGCAAGGCCGGGGCCAGGAGCAACCGTATCCGCGGCTCCCCGCGCCGCCCGTCAAGTCTCCTCCCGACACCACCGCGCCCGACATCCCGGGCGTCGTCCGCGGCGGCACGAAGGTGCAGCTCGTTCGCGATCTGTTTCACAGCACCGAAGGTCCGATTGCGATGCCCGACGGCAGCCTGCTCTTCACCGAGCAGGACGCCGGCGACGGCCAACTGGTCAAGATCGACAAGGACGACAAGGTCGCCGTGTTCCTTCAGAACACGAACCGCACGATTGGCCTCGCCTACGACCCGAAAGGCCGCCTGATCGGCGTGCAGTCGAACATCCCGCGCATCGCCGTGCTCGCTCCGACGCGCATCACGATCGCGGAGCAGGTCGAAGGGCTGCCGCTCGTCGCGCCAAACGATCTCGTCGCCGACAAGAAAGGCGGAATCTACTTCACGGATCCGCTCGGCAGCCGGTTCAGGCCGACACCGGCCGCACGGACACAGCCGCTGATCGTCTACATTCGCCCGGACGGCAAGATCGTCAAGGCGAGCGAACAGGTCGAGCGTCCCAACGGCATCACGCTCAGCCCTGACGAGAGGGTGCTGTACGCGTCGGATGGCCCGCAGATCGATGCCCTCGACGTACAGCCCGACGGCACGCTTCGCAACTTCCGGACGTTCGCGATGCTGAAAGGCGGCAACGCCGACAGCATGTCCATCGACAACGAGGGGCGGCTCTACGTGGGCACCGGCGGCGCGGGCGTGCAGGTGATCAGCGCGAAGGGCGAGCACCTCGGCACGATTCCCACGCCGCTCGGCGCGCAGGGGACTGCATTCGCGGGACCCGACAAGAAAACGCTCTACGTCGTCGGAGGCGGCGCGGTCTACAAGATCGCGATGCTGGCCCAGGGAGTCCAGGGTCGCGCCAAGTAAGAGTCGGAACTCGCACGCGGCCGCGCGCCGTTGCCGCCGCGGACGCATGTGCCGAGCGAGAGACGGTGATCCCTGACGACAGCTTGTGAGCATCCTGGGCGCACGCGTCCGCGTTCAACGTATTTCTTTCCGGCCAAAAACTTGCTGATCGCGTCTCCGCGGCGATATGAAGCTCGCTCCTTCGTCTCAGCTCACCAGCGCGTCGGGCGCCCTCGCCGCCCGCACGGCCGGCGCCAGCAATCCTCTCGGCGCGACGATCACGGCGGACGGCGTCAACTTCAGCGTGTTCTCGAAGCACGCCACCGGCATGGATCTCCTCCTCTTCGACCACGTCGACGACGCGAGGCCGGCGCGCGTGGTGCACCTGGATCCGGTCGCGAACCGCTCGTATCACTACTGGCACGTCTTCGTCCCGGGCCTGAGGGCGGGTCAGGTCTACGGCTTCCGGGCCCACGGGCCGTCGGATCCTTCGAAGGGCCACCGGTTCGACTCGGGCAAGGTGCTCCTGGATCCGTACGGACGCGCGGTCGTCGTGCCGGGCGGCTACAACCGCACCGCAGCGCACGACAGGGGTGACAACGCCGCCACCGCGATGAAGAGCGTCGTGGTCGACCCTTCCACGTACGACTGGGAAGGCGATCGGCCGCTGAGTCGGCCGTCGTCACGGACGATCGTCTACGAGATGCACGTGCGCGGCTTCACCAGGCATGCGAGCTCGGGCCTGCCCGAGCACACCTGCGGCACCTATGCCGGGGTCGTCGAGAAGATCCCGTACCTGAAGGATCTGGGCGTGACCGCCGTCGAGCTGCTGCCGGTCTTTCAGTTCGACGCGCTCGACTGCCCGGCCGGACACATCAACTACTGGGGCTACGCGCCCGTGTCGTTCTTCGCGCCCCACGCGGCGTTCAGCTCGCGGCAGGATCCGCTCGGGCCGGTCGACGAGTTCCGCGACATGGTGAAGGCGCTCCACCGGGCCGGGATCGAGGTCATCCTCGACGTCGTGTTCAACCACACCGCGGAGGGCGACCAGAGCGGGCCGACGATCTGTTTCCGCGGGTTCGGCAACCGCGCCTACTACGCGCTCGACGGGAAGGACGCGCGGTACGCCAACTACACCGGCTGCGGCAACACGCTCAACGCCAACCATCCCATCGTCCGCCGGCTGATCGTCGACAGTCTCCGCTACTGGGTGCAGGAGATGCACGTCGACGGGTTCCGTTTCGATCTCGCCTCGATCCTCTCGCGCGACGTCGACGGACGGCCGCTGCCGAATCCGCCGGTCCTGTGGGACATCGAGTCCGATCCGGCGCTCGCGGGCACCAAGCTGATCGCGGAAGCTTGGGACGCGGCCGGCCTGTATCAGGTCGGAACCTTCGTCGGCGACGCCTGGAAGGAATGGAACGGCCGCTTCCGCGACGACGTCCGCAGCTTCCTGCGGGGCGAGGACGGTACGGTCGGCAGGCTGGCCGATCGGATGCTCGGCAGCCCCGACGTCTACGGGCACAAAGAGCGTGAGATGGAGGCGTCCGTCAACTTCGTGACGTGCCACGACGGGTTCACGCTGAACGATCTCGTCTCGTACAACGGGAAGCACAACGAGGCGAACGGCGAAGGCAGCCGCGACGGCGCCGACGACAACCGCGGCTGGAACTGCGGCGCCGAGGGGGCGACGGGCGATCCGGCCATCGAACGGCTGCGCAACCGACAGGTGAAGAACTTCCTGACCTTGACGATGCTCTCGCTCGGCATGCCGATGATCCTGATGGGCGACGAAGTGCGGCGCACGCAGCGCGGCAACAACAACGCCTACTGCCAGGACGACGAGACGAGCTGGTTCGACTGGTCGCTGCTCGAGAAGCACGCGGACGTGCACCGCTTCACGAGGCTCCTGCTCGCGCGCCGCGTCCTCCGGACGACCGACGTGGAGCAGCGGCGGGTCTGCCTGACCGAGGCGCTCCGCGAGGCACAGTTCGCGTGGCACGGCGTCAACCTGTGGCACCCGGACTGGGCGCCGTACTCGCACGCGCTCGCGTTCGGCGCCGACATGCCCGGAGCCGGACTCACCGTGCACCTGATCATGAACGCGTACTGGGAGCCGCTCGAGTTCGAGCTGCCGCCGCCAGCCCACGGCGCCCGCGAGCCGTGGCGCCGCTGGATCGACACCGCCCTCGACTCGCCGCTCGATATCGTCGATTGGGAGAGCGCTCCTCCGGTTCCCGGCCAGACCTATCGAACAGAACCGCACTCCGTGGTCGTGTTGTTCGCAGGCCGGGCATGACCAGTGCCTAGACCTGTGCGAGGCCGCCGTCGACGAAGAGCTCGATCCCGGTGATGTAGCTGCTGTCGTCCGACGCGAGGAACGAGACGGCCTTGGCGATGTCGTCCGGCTGGCCGATGCGTCCCAGGGGGACGACCCCGGAGAAGGACGCGCTCAGCTGCTCGCTGCTCGCTTGCTGAAGGCCTTGGAGGCCGGCGGTGTCCACCGGTCCCGGGCTGAGGGCGTTGACCCGGATCTTCCGGCCCTTCAGATCGGAAGCCCAGGTGCGCGCGAACGAGCGCACCGCCGCCTTGGTGGCGCTGTACACGCTCCTGGACGCGAACCCCTTGGATCCCACGATCGACGCGTTGAGGATGATCGACGCGCCTTCCCGAAGCAGCGGAAGCGCCTTCTGCACCGTGAAGAGCGTGCCCTTCACGTTGACGTCGAAGATCTGATCGTAATCCTCCTCGGTGATCTTGCCGAGCGCGGCGCCTCTCCCGATGCCTGCGTTGGCGAACAGGATGTCGATGAACCCCTTCTTCTCCTTCACCGTGGCGAACAGCCGGTCCAGATCGGCGAGCTTCGAAACGTCGCCCTGGACCTGGACGACGTTGCGGCCGATCTCCCTTGCGGCCGCGTCGAGCTCGCTCTTGCGCCGCCCGGTGATGAAGACGAACGCGCCCTCAGCGACGAACCGCTTCGCCGTCGCCAGCCCGATGCCGCTGTTTCCGCCGGTCACTACTGCCACTTTTCCTTCCAGTCTCCTCATATCACTTCTCCTGTCATTTTTGACGTATTCGAGATTTGGTCTTTCATGAAGGCATCCTTGCCAGCGCTATGGACATCGACCAAATTAGACAGTTAGATGACTATCGAAGTAACTGGATGCAGAATCTTCCACACTCATGGCACAAAGCCAGGTTCTTCGATAGCGGCCGAGGAGACAGTTCGCTAGACTGGAGATAAGTCCATGGATCGTTCGCAGATTGAGAAGATATCGAAAGCACTGGCCGATCAGACCCGGCTCCGGATCTTTGAGTCCATCTCGGCAACCAACCACATGAACTGTGGCGAGATCGTCGCCATGCGGGGTGTAACGCCCGCGACGGTCTCCCATCATCTCAAGATTCTGAGTGAAGCAGGGCTGATC
>Ga0137418_10002076_pt1 | contig 18400 bp, 19 predicted proteins | sample CZODoug3_1_2_16f_FD_122242 | JGI IMG/M metagenome (GOLD analysis project Ga0137418, IMG submission 122242) | Vadose zone soil fungal communities from Angelo Coast Range Reserve, California, USA - CZODoug3_1_2_16fungal (Hybrid Assembly) | ecosystem: Environmental > Terrestrial > Soil > Vadose... | reverse complement strand
CGTGGTCGCCCGCGCTCTCGAGCTTCGCGCGCAGCACGGTCAGGTTGCCCACCGCGCGCACGGCCTCGATATGGCCGTCAGCGATGACGGAGATTCCGGCGGAGTCATACCCGCGGTACTCGAGCTTGTGCAGGCCCGCGAGCAGCAGCTCCCGCGCCGGGCGCCCACCCACGTAGCCGACGATGCCGCACATGCGACCGAAGATACCAGCGCGTTTCAGGCCAAATCGCGCTGCACGACGGCAACCAGCTGCTCGCACAGCTGATCTGCCTCGTCCTCGCTCGGCGCCTCGACCATCACGCGCACGAGCGGCTCGGTGCCGCTGGGGCGCACGAGCACCCGGCCGCGTCCGGCCAGGCTGTCTGCCGCCAACCTGACCGCCTCGGCCACCGCAGGCGCGTGCTCCAGCGCGTTGCGGTCGCGCACCCGCACGCTCACGAGCCGCTGCGGCAGACGCGCCATCGCCGTGCGCTCGCTCAGATCACGCCCGCCCAGGGCCTCGAGCGTCAGCAGCGCGCTGGCGATGCCGTCGCCGGTGCGATTGAACCCCATCTCGATCATGTGGCCCGACTGCTCGCCGCCGAGGGTCCAGCCTCGCTGGCGCAGCTCTGCGAGCACGTAGCGGTCGCCCACGTTCGTCGACGGTATGTATGTCTCCCCAATGGACCAAAGCCATGATGACCGGATAGAGGTCCAAGCCCTTTTGCGTGAGAATGTACTCGTGCCGCTTGGGCGCTTCCCGATATGGAATGCGGCGGAGAACGCCGAACCTTACGAGCTTTTTCAGCCGCTCCGTAAGCAGATGGCGAGTTATTCCGAGAACCGATTGGAACCCTTCAAATCGACGCGTGCGCAAGAAGCATTCCCGAAGTATCAGGAAGCTCCATCGATCGCCAATAACTCCCAGAGTTCGAGCCAATGAGCAGGATTCTTCTTCGAGCCTATTCCACCTCATTCACCCATCTCCCGTCGAAGTCGGAGGCACGTAGGCCTAAATCGGTTCAAATTCTAAATAGGAACTTACTCTAAAACAAGTAGCCCTTAGATCCCCATCTGATGCGCAAAGAGCGCCATGGGATTGACAGTTTGTTTTTGGAACTGTATGGTAACTATGGAATGGCGCACTCTCGGTCCTCTGCATGGCGCCAGAGAGTTGACCAGAGGCTTCTTGAGCTTTCTCAAGAGGAAGGTCACCCGCCCGGAGATTGATCGAGAGGACCCCGCGCGTGAAATGAAGTCGGGACGACCGAGGCGACATCCGGATCTCGTTTGAAGTCCCAAAGAATCTGGGATGACCATGAAACACAAACCATCGACCGAGGCGGCGGCAGCTTGCATCCGCCTTATCCGCATCAGGAGGCGGGTGCTCGACGCCGTCGAGCGGGACTTGAAGAAGGTCGGCTTCCCGCCGCTGGCCTGGTATGACGCGTTGCTCGAACTGTCGCGCGCGCCCTCGGGCGAGATGCGCCCGGTGGAGCTCGAAAGGCAAATGCTGATCCCGCAATACTCCACCTCACGTCTGATCGACGGGCTGGTGGACGAAGGACTGGCGGCGCGCCGGGAGTGCAAAATAGACAGGCGCGGCCAGCTCGTCGAGATCACCGAGACTGGACGCGAATTGCAGAAGAAGATGTGGAACGCCTATTCAGCCGCGATCGAAAAGCATGTCGGCTCGAAATTGTCCGATGCGGATGCCGTAAAGCTTTGCAGTCTGCTCGACCGGTTGGGAATACTCCGATCGAGCGAATCCGCAGCGATTTCTGTATGTGATGAGTTCTAACAACTAGGCTGATTCGACAAGGCAAGACCCAGGGCGAGCGACTCACTACTCAGGCTCGCGTCAATGCCCGCGACGATAGTTCGAACGACGAGAGAGTTCCGATGAAAGCAACGATGATGTCCGTTCCTTTGTCGGTCAACGTTTTGGTCGAACGCGATGCGCGCTTGTTTCCGTCGTCCGAAATCGTATCGCGTCTTCCGGACAAATCCTTGGTTCGTCACACGTACGGCGATTTTGTCCGACGTTCAAAGGCACTGGCGCAGTCGCTGATTGGATTGGGGATCAAAGCTGGAGACCGTGTCCCCACATGCATGCCGCAAAGAGCCGAAAAGCGGCTTGCCCGCGGCGGATGTTCATGAGCGACCAAAAGCGCGTCCTATGCTCGAGCTGCGACATATATTGTCAGGTTCTGGCCGAAGTTTCCGATGATGGCGCCGCTCGGATCAAGGCCACCGACAACGCGCCGTTTCGGGCCAATATATGCATGAAAGGCGTTCATGCGCCGGAGGGATTTCTGCATCCGGACCGAATTAGGTTCCCGCTCCGCCGGGTGGGCGAGCGAGGCTCCGGACGATGGGAACGCGTGACTTGGGACCACGCCTTAGACGATATCGCTTTGCGCCTTTCCGCGGTGACTGAGCAATATGGACCGGAAGGATTTGCCGTGTCGGCCAGCCCCTGGAATCTCCAGTCCGACAACGGCGTTGGTCGCCGCTTCATGAATCTGTTGGGTAATCCGAACTGGATGAGCGGGGTCGCCCTTTGCGCTGGCAATACCGGCGCGATCAACCGGATGGTCTATGGTTGGTTTCCTTACCCAGACTATACGAAGACCAAATGTATCGTGCTGTTCGGCCACAACCCTCGAAAGCATAGCTGGACGCCGATCTACAATTCCATTCGCGCCGCGCAACAACGCGGCGCAAAGTTGATTGTGCTGGACCCACGACGCAGCGAAAATGCCGAGCTTGCGGATATCTGGCTTCCGTTGCGGGTCGGTACTGATGCGGCGATGTGCATGGGTTGGCTTAAAGTTATCATCGACGAAGGTCTTTACGATCAGGACTTCATTGCGCGGTGGACGACAGGGTTTGAAGAGTTTCGCTCTCGTGTAAATGAGTTTCCGCTCGAACGGGTAGCTCAGATCACGGGAGTTCCGGCTGACCAAATTGCCGCGGCCGCGCGCATGTATGCGACTACAACTCCAGGCGTCATTCCATGGACGCCCATCACGGACCAGCAGCGCAACAGCACGTCTGCAATTCGGCTGCATTGCGCCCTTCGTGCGCTAACGGGAAATCTTGACGTCCCAGGTGGAGAAGTCTTGCACGGATTCCATCCGGATATCGTCTCGGAGAGTGAGATCGAACTCCATGAGGAACTTTCGGAAGCTCAAAGAGCTAAACAGCTCGGTTCACAAAAACATCCCGCGTTTACCTATCGGGGAATGGAGGCCCTACGAGAGCCAACGAAGCGGGTCTGGGGTCTGGAGTACGCCAACTTAATATCAGGCAGCTATATGGCCGTCCCTTCCGCAGTCTTCACAGCCATGGCGGACGGCGCACCGTACCCGGTAAAAGCGTTCTTCACGCTTGGTAACAATACTTTATTGAGTTTTGCTAATTTGCAGTTGATCTACCGCGCGCTGATGAATCAAGACTTGATAGTATCGTTTGAGCATATGATGACGCCAACTTCGCAGTTGGCAGACTACGTTTTGCCGAGCGACAGTTGGCTGGAGCGTGCGAGCCTCTCCGACGGGTTCGGATGGACCTCGATCTTTCGTCCTTCGCAGAAGGCGATGGAGCCGCCCGGCGAGTGCCGGGGCATCTACGATTTTTGGCGCGGTTTGGCGACCCGAGTGGGAATTGCCGACAAGTTTCCGTGGAAGAACGCAGAAGAGCTGCTCGATTTTCGGGTGGCGGCGCTCGGCATGAATTTCTCGCAATTTGCCGAGAGACATCCTTACCACATGAGAAAACTTACCTTCAAAAAATACGAAAAGACCGGCTTCGCCACGCCGTCCGGCAAGGTCGAACTCAAATCAGCCGTCTTGGAGTCATTGGGCTTTGATCCACTGCCCTATTATCGCGGCGAACCGACGCAGGATCCCGCGTTTCCACTCATGGCATTCACCGGCGTGCGCGAGGACGAGTTTTTCCAGACCGGTCATCGCCATATTGCCTCATTGCGTTCGCGCCGTCCCGAACCTGAGATTTTTCTGCATCCTGACGATGCCGTCACGATTGGGGTAGCGGGAGGTGAATGGGTTGAGGTTTCGACGAGCCAAGGGCGCTGCAAGGGTCGGACAGCCATACGCGACGACATGCCGAGAGGTCTGGTCCGCGTTCCCCACGGATGGTGGAAGCCGGAAATGCCGAAAGGAAAAGAAGGGCTGTCTGGTGCCTGGGATTTTGCAGACGCACAGATTTGCCCCGATGATGACGACTATCTGGATCTCGAACAGGGGATTCCTCATTTGAAAGGTTTGCCTTGCTCGGTGCACAAGCTACCAACCTTACCCGCGTCCGAGGGCGCAGCGGAGGTGTTGCCCGAAATCGTTGCAGCCAAATAAGCCGAGCCGAACTTAACCGGAAGAGATGCCGAGGAAAGCGTCATCGTCGCAATGTAGCAGTGAGAACTCGACCTCAACGGCCTCGACGCCGTTGCCGAATGCTTCCGCAACAGCGCGAAGTTTTGCGCAATAAGGCAGCTCTAACCATCGCGGTAATCGGTTTACTGTCGCCGACATTACCGCTTTCGTGGCCGTCGAATTCGCGCCAGCGGTGAGCTGTCCGCATCCCGATGATGCAGTCCATCTGACGCGCCGGCGGGACGCCAACCGGGCGCCGCCGACCTCCAGGGTCTGACTGTCAGGTCGGCTGTTGTTTTAGCGAGGCATTGGAACCGCGCGAACTTCCCTCAGGAACTCCCTTCCCGCACGATATGGGAGGTGGTCGTCCCGTGGGCCAGAAGCCTACCCGTCGCGTCGAGCAGTCTGCCTTCGGCGATGGCCATCCGCCGACCGATGTGCAGCGGCTTGCCCTCCCCCCGCACGACCCCTGTATCGGCGGACATCGGTCTTATGAAGTTTATCTTGTATTCGAGTGTCACAGCGGCAAGGCCTGGCTCGAGCGAAGTCACGATGGCTGCTGCCATACAGGTATCGAGCAGGACGGCCGCGTAACCTCCATGGACGAATCCCAAGGGATTATTGTGCTCTGCCGTCGGTTTCGCGGTTAGCACGAAGAGCCCAGGCTCGGCAACCTCGACGTTGATATCGAAAAGCTCGAGCATCGGCGCACGCGCCACGGAACCCTCCATGAGCGCTTTGAAGTATTTAAGACCCGAGAAAGCGGAAACACCTTGGTTTGCGTTAGGATCCATGGCTTTTACCCTGCAACTCGTTCGCGCTCGATCATCACCGTATTCAGGAGCATGCGACCGCCGCCCAAAAGAAGCGGCGTGCTGCCTTCCTGTCCGAATCGGCGGTTGGCGAAGCGAATCCCATTGGCTTCAATGAACTGCGTGGGAGCCGTCACGTGTCGGTATGTCATGCTTCGTTCGTCCCGTTCTGCGCTCGTAAGCGCCAAGTCGGTGATCCGCCGGGCGCGGTGCTCGGAGGTGCTGCGCCCTCTCAAGGTCCGATAGTCTAGCGATAGCCGCCTCCACTCATGAGGACAAAAACCCACCAAAACCGGACGCGTCGAATTAGGGAAGGGGTTGACCATTCGGGGCTTCGGACTGCCGTCGGTAGCGGCAGACGCCGCCAAGCTCGCGGCGCTGAAGCAGTTCATTGGGAAGGGGCTCGCTGCGGGCGCTCTGATGCCGACGATCGCGAAAGTTTTTCCTTTGACGAGATCGCTGCCGCGCAAAAGCTGGTGAACAGATCGGAAAAGTAATCGTCGCCGTTTAATTCGGTAACGCAAGCAAAGGTCTCGTATCACGAGACGGAAGGGACACTAGTATGAGCGCGTATATCGTCGTTGAAGCAACCGTTCGCGACCGAGACGCTCGTGATCGCTACGGCAAGCAAGCTGGCGCCCTGCTGAAGCAATTCGGCGCTGACAACTGCCCTCGCATGGTACAATTCGCCGGACTATCAAGCTCTTCTGGATCTCCGCGACGCCGCCCTTGACTGCCGCTTTCGCCTCGTCGGCTGAGAAATCGTCCGCGGTAACAATTCGAGGAGCAAGCCTTGGGCGTGTCGAGAGAACAGGCTGCGGAAAACCGCCGCGCGATTGTTGCCGCGGCGACGCAGTTATAGCGATGAACCTGCTCTTGGTGACGGCTAGTAATTGACTTCGAACACCTCGAGGCCCTGTTGGCGCGAGACCTCAATCTCTCTTTCTCGTGCGCGCTGAAACCCTTCGCGAGCCTTCAATCGCCTCCAGTATTCTGCGATGGCTGCAGGGAAATGACCCGCAAGCCCGAGATGCGTAGCGAAGCCAAGTGCGTATCCCAATGAAATATCGGCGGCCGTGAAGCGATCGCCGCAAACGTAGGGCTTGCCCTCAAAGAAAGTTGCTGCATTCTTCAAGCGTGATGCAAACCAAAGGCGGTAATCGTCAGCGACGGCGGGATTCCGTCTTTCGGGAGGCTCCAACACGCTATATCGGAAGAAGATGGTTTGCGGGAATGTGAGGGTCGCCTCACCCATGTGCATGAAATTCAGATACGCCCCATAATCCGGATCGTCCACCGCAACGGCGAGTGTCTGCGGCGCGTAGCGCGCCGCCACATATTGGCAGATCGCTGCGGACTCGGTCATTCTCTGTCCACCATCAAAAAACGCAGGAACCGTTCCGAGCGGATTGATCGCGTGGTAGCCCTTGTGCATCGCCCGCGGAGGGAATGGCAGGACGATCAACTCATAGGGGACGTGCGCCTCCTCCAACGTCCACAAAGCGCGGAACGAGCGCGAACCCATGCAATGGTACAGTTTCAACACGTTAGTACTCCTCCATAGAGGCAGTTTATATCAACCGCACGATCGCAGCCATCTGTGCATTCGATCGCCGGCTAAGCGCCGCGGACTTCATGGGCAAATCCGTAGCGACCGAGGGTTTCGGAGATGGATTGCGTCAACGCAGACAGTTCATGATGAATTTGAGATGTGCTGACAGTGACCATCAATCGGCCGCCTTCACTCTCGCGCACCGCAACGTCAGTATTTTCGCCTTCAAGGAAGGAAAGGGACGCTAACGCCGCTTGCACAGCGCGGCGCGTCGCGTCCCGCCGCAATGCTGTCTTGTCAATCTTGCCCACCGCGGTCGTCGGCATTTCGTCAAGGATGAATACGTGGCGCGGGCGCGCGGGCGGTTCGGGCACGTTATCGGCGAGCTGGACCATGAGCGATTCAGGCGAAACGCTCGATCCGCTCGCAACGGTCAGATAGACGACAGGCACCTCGCCTGCGTAGGCGTCGGGCATTCCAACGGCGGCAGCTATGCCAACTCCCAAACACTTCCCAGCGGCCTCTTCGATGACGGCAGGATCGATGTTGTGTCCGCTACGAATGATTACGTCTTTTGCACGGCCCGTGACAACAACTCGACCATCGGACCCGCAAAAACCGATATCGCCGGTGATAAGCCAGCCATCGTCCGTGAAAGGCCCCGATTTGTCGCCGTTGAAGAGATAGCCAGGAAAGACGTGAGGCCCCTTAGTGACCAACACGCCGGTCTTGCCTTTTGCAACGGGCCTACCGACGCCGTCATTGCCTTGGAGTTCTCGCGCTTCGACTTGAGCTCCGACAATCACCTCGCCGATCGAATGGGGATCGGGAACGCTGGAATGGTGGCAAGCGGCAATCAGCCCGGCGGTTTCGGTCATGCCATATAATTGGCGAACCTCGATCGAACAACGCTCTTTGAGGGACTTCGCGATAGCGGCTGGCATGTATGTCCCGCCAGTCATGAAAAACCTCAAGGATGAAATATCGGCATCGCCGATCGGTACATCGAGCAGCGACACAAGCGTTGTCGGAATGCCGCCGCCCACGGTTACCCTCTGGCTTTCAATTAGTCTCCAGTAGTTGGCGATCACGCGCGGATTTCGGAAACCCGTCACAGTCGGCAAGATCACTTCCCCACCCCTTCCGAGTGGCGACAGTCCGAGCAGCAAAGAACCGGCGACATGAAAAATCGGCAAACCGTTAAGCGCACGCGTTGTGCCGTCGAACTGCCAGGAGTCTGCCAGCGCCTCCGCCGAGAAAACCTGATTCCGATGCAAATGCTGCGCGACTTTTGGAGAACCGGTCGTACCGCCCGTATGAAAGTATGCAGCAACGTCTTCGGCCGCAGGCAGTAAATCCGTTGACGGCGGCGCGGTTGGACGGTCGTTTAGTACGGTGCGAAGTGAGATCGCATCACCTGAAGCGACCCCGATCGTGACGATGTGTGCGAGCGACGGAACCGATTTCCGCATATGTTCTGCTTTGCTCCACAGATCGGGAGCCTCAGGGCCGATTGTCACCAGCACCTTGGACCCGACCGCGCGCATCATCGCCTCGACTTCATCGGAGCGAAGCAGAAAATTTATCGGATTCGCGATCCCGACCGTCTCGGCCGCGAAAAACGCGACCAGCGCGTCCGTCACGTTCGGCGAAAGGATACTGACGACGTCATGCCGCCCAACGCCCAGCTCGCGAAAGAGATGCGCCATCTGATGAAGGCGCGCGATGAATTCTGCGTGCGTCAGCTTACTTGTCGAAAGCGTGTCGGCGTCTTCAATATAGATGATCGCCGTTCCAGTCGGATTAGCTGCATTCGCCCGGCTTAAGAGCTCATACGTAGTCGAAGCCGTAGACGTGCACCGAACGCTGGCAATTTTCGAACCCAAGGCAATTCCTCCCTTTTTGTTTTTGCCTTTGCGGCTTGTTGTTATTCTGTCGTGATTACCTCGCAGCCACGCATCGGCTAATCGAAGATTTCAAACTCCGAAGAACCGATCGCATTTGCTCCGATAGAGTTTCACGATTCTATCCATAAGTGAGAGATCGAACTGTGACCGCAAACATGATGTTAAATCTTCGAAACAAGGTCGAGCGAAACATCCGCCTAGGTGGGCTGGTCGCCGGGAATCTGGAGCAGATCAATCGTGATCATCGGATGGCCCTTCGATGCGTTCGGAGATGCCGACGCTGAACGGATGGCGGTGTTGTGCCGGGAACATATTCTCGGCGATGGAAAGGGGCTGGTGGCAGCCCTGAATGCTCGCCAGGTAGAACCCGAAGGTGAGCGAAAGGGCCGCGCGCTGGTAATCGCTCGAGACGGCAATCTCGATCGACCCGCCGTCGACGCCCGTCTGCTGGCCGGGGGCCATTCGTCAGCCCACCTTGACGAGGAGCTTGCCGAAGTTGCGCCCGGAGAGCATGCCGATGAATGCTTCGGGTGCATTATCTAATCCGTCGACGATATCCTCGCGGTAGCGAATACGCCCGGACGCGACTAAAGGGCTCAAATCCCGCATGAAGTCGTCGTAGTGATCTTCGACGAAATCGGTATTGATGTATCCACGCATCAGCAGGCTGCGCCTGAGCACGGCCAACATGGTCGAGGAGAGCGAGTCCTGCTCGGCGGCACCCGGTCCATTATAGTGTGCGATCAAGCCGCACGCCGGGATGCGGGCGTAGCGGTTGAGCAGCGGCAGTACGGCCTGCCAGATCGGGCCACCGACATTTTCGAAATACACATCGATGCCGTCAGGACAAGATTTCGCTAATGCCTCCGGCATGTCGCCGGCGCGGTGGTCGATGACGGCGTCGAACTTCAATTCGTCGTGCACGTAGGCGCACTTTTTGGGTCCACCCGCGATGCCGACGGCCCGTGCGCCGGCGAGCTGGGCAAGTTGCCCAACAAGGGAACCGACCGGTCCGCTTGCCGCCGCCACGACCACGGTCTCGCCCGGCTTCGGCTGTCCGATGACTTTCATCCCGGAATAGGCCGTGAAGCCGGGCATCCCCAGGACACCGAGGGCGGTGGTCACCGGATTCACGCCCGTCTCTGTGCGCCTCAAATCCGTTGGTTCGACTGCGGCATGCGTCCGCCAACCGATCCGTCCTTGAACCAGATCTCCTTGACGGTAGTCCGGGTGCTTCGATTCTAGAACCTCGGCCACCACCTCTCCCTCCATAACGCCTCCGACGCTGACGGGAGCCGCATACGATTTGGCGTCGTTCATTCGACCGCGCATGTATGGGTCGAGCGACAAGTACTGAGTGCGTACCAACACCTGCCCGTCCGCGGCTATTGGTATCGAGCCGGTCTCAAGACGGAAGTTTTCAGCGGTTGGCGTGCCTTTTGGGCGTGACGCCAGGACGATCTGTCTATAGGTGTGCATCAACTTCTCCTGGCGGTGAAATGTCGTTGAGATTGCGCGTGTGCAGAGGCAGCGAGTTCTTACATCCATCGAAACCCGCTCAAAAGGTCGCATATGCCTCGATTTGCGCCATCGCGGCCAACCGGATCCAGGCGGTGCGCGTCTTAAGACGCGCAAAGCAGAGGGCCAAACATACTTGAACGCCCACTTTGCCGTCCTTGGCATTACGCGGCCGATCTGTCTGTATTGAACGCGACCTCTGCGGAGCTTTGTCCGACGGACTAGGTCCGGGGCAGCCGCTTTCGACTGCTAGTTCGTTCGACATCGAGGTTCCCATTCTGCGCGTTGGGATGATCATTCCACCCGGATTTCAGATGATGGGCTGCATGAGGTGCATCAGATGCCAATCATTGGCACATCCATCATGGGGCTCTCCCATTGGGGTCGATGCTCTCGGCGTGTCCCAAATAGTGGCATCTACGACATTGGAGGCGTTTGGGGGGTGACCTAGGCTCCCGTCGCTTTGGGGCCGATGCCCCCCGCGAATGATCCTGTGTGCGCTAAAATGGCATTGGATGCCTTTTCAACGCGATTTGCACACGAGCGCAATTCGATCGGCTGTATCAACGACGCCAGGAGTACTCCGTGTTTCGAACGCGGCCGTGACGACGCAATTGTAGAAAGATCGGCGATCAGAAAAGTTACCTGGCGCATGGCGCGGCGTCACGTTCGCTTTGATAGTCCTCTTTCACCCGACGCGCCGCGGGCGTGAAATGGCGTGGTGGCTCGGCAAGCGGGCGTCGAAGGTAGCACAGAACTGTTTTTAGCCCAGGAGCTTCGATGTCGCATATCACTGTCACCATAGAAGGTAACTTGGCGAGGCTCGTCCTGAGCAATCCGCCGCAAAACCGACTCGCACAGGAGTTCTTCGATGAATTGCGCGACGCCATATCGTTGATCGCCGGCAGCGGAGCGCGTGCCGCACTTCTGTCAGCCGAAGGACCGGACTTCAGCTACGGAGGAGATATCGTTCCGTGGCCCACTTTGAGTCCGAAGCAACTGCGCGCGGCCTTCGAAAAGCGTCTCGGCACGGTCAATCAGTGGGAGCGGCTTCCAGTCCTGACAGTTGCAGCAGTGCAGGGCCTTTGCTTCGGGGGCGGTTTCGAGCTCGCGATCAGATCTGACATAATATTCGCTGGCGCCAGCGCCCGCTTCGGGCATCCCGAGCAGTCGCTCGGGATCGTGACGATGCTCGGCGGAATACAGCGAGTTGCCGAGCGTGTCGGCAAAGCTTTCGCCATGGAGTGGGCGCTCACTTCGGAGCAAGTGCCGGCGCAGACGATGCTGGAACGCGGCGTCATCAATCGGGTGGTCGCGGACGAATCGTTGCTTGAAGAGGCGGCCGCTTTCGCACGCAAGTTGGCGGATGGGCCGACTCGGGCTCATCTCGCTCACAAGGCCTTGCTGCGTATCTGGACCGGAGGAGGCTTGACGGCGGCCGATGGCGCGTTGCTGGACCTCGCCTTGCCGCTCTTCGAGACCGAAGATGTCAAGTCAGTGCTGCCCGCCGCTGTCGAAGCGTTCACAGCCGGCCTGCCGCGCCCGAAGCCGATTGGACACGCGCCTATGCATCTACTTGGACTTGTCGCGTAGGGCTACATGTGGGACGCGTATGGCTAAAGCTGCCCAGGACAAAATTGCGGCAGGGCAGCGGTCTTCATATTAAGGCCAAGCGCGCTTCTTTATGAATTAGATCTTGCCGGAGACGGTCGTTCATTTGATTAGAATTCGCGGTAGAGACGAAGACATCATGGGGATGTCGTCGGACGCCTTCGAGCGGCGACGCCACGAAGCCACTTTATGGCTCATTCCGCCCGCCGACGCCGAACAACCGGTATGCACGTCCGAGCCCTGTGCATTATGGCCGCGACAGACACCGCAATCGAACTCGCTGAAACTCCCTAGCTTTTGCGTTTAACTATTTTTTTGGCCTCGATTGTCGCCCGAAAGCCACGCCTTGGAGTCGGCAAACTCGCTTTCCAGGAACCGCCGAACCTCTCGGGTTAATTTCCGGAGATCGCTCTCGCGTCTCCGCAACAGCCACACGTTCATCGTAGCGACCTCCTGCGGCAAAACCTGGACAAGCCCCTCGGCCTGCGCAAAAGGTACAGCTAGAAGCGCCAAGCCAAGGTCCAGACCCGCGGCCGCGAAATGATTGATTACCGGATTGACGCGGACGACGCTGCGGGACTCCGCCGCCGCCGAAAAATAATCCAATAACGGCTTCTGGCTGGCTCGAACGTTGCGGAAGGTGATGAAGTCGTTCGTATTGCCGATGATATCGTGGTCCTTCAGCTCGGACAGAGATTGCGGCGCGGAATGCGCAGCAAGGTATTTCTCGGAAGCGAATATTCCCAGCGGAACCTCGGCAACTTTCTTTCCGATTAGGTCGCTCTCACCTGGATCGCCCATTCTGATTACATAATCCAAATCGCTTATTGCGACGCTCTGCTGATTAACGGTCGAGATAATTTCGAGATAGATCCTGCTGTTCCGATCTCGGAGCTTCTTCACCCGGGGCAAGAGCCAGTGCTTGGTGAGCCCTTCGGTCGCCGATATCCTGACCACCGACGATCGTTTCCCGACGCGTGAACGCAAATCGCGTTGAAACGATTCGAATGCAAGCATCATGTCGCCGGCCGAACGTTGAAGATCTTCGCCCTCTTGCGTAAGCTTAACGCCCGATGATGCGCGAAAGAATAGCGGCGCCGCAATATAGCGCTCGAGCTCCTTAAGGCGACGGCTCAAGGTCGGCTGGCTCATGCCGAGCTCGTGTGCGGCGCGGTTTACGCTTCCCGTTCTTGCCACGATGGAGAATAATCGAAACAAATCCCAATTTGCTTCCGTCACGTTCTCATCCTTCGGTTAAGCGCTATCGTCTTCGGTTGACTTGCGTCGGCAAAGCCTAGGGCTCGACACCAAGAATGAAACCTCTAGTTCAGAAACCTGGCAATTATTCAAATGTGAATGATTTACCCCGCAAACCTGTCATCGTGCGCAACATGAAGTCTGCGACTAGCTTTAGCGGCCTTCGTTTTTGGGCAACTCTGCGCATCACCGGCAAACCACTAGGCCAACAACTTCATGGCGGCATCGACGATGTCGCGTCTCAGATGAGCGGGCTCCGCCATCAGGCCGGTGACGTACGCGCCGTTGATGATCAGCCCTATCTGAGTCGCGACACGGTTGGGGTCGCCGGCGCCAAGTTTGCCAAGTATAACCACGAGCCTCGCCCGCATTTCCTCCTTGTTGCCCCGGGCGACGACCCGGCCGGGATGGTTGTCGTCGGGAAACTCCGTCGCCAGGTTGAGGAACGGACAGCCGCGATAGGCGGGGCGCCCGATCCGCCTCGCAATTTCGGATAGAAGCGCGTCCAGCAAAGCGCGCGGATCTTTCGCGTGCTGCTTTTCAATGCGATCCCACCACACCCAGAACAACCGATCCTGTTCGGCGGCGACGGCGGTGATTAAAGCGTCTTTGGATTCAAATTGGCGATAGAGGCTCGTCTTCGACACGCCGGATCGCTCGACAATTGTGTCGACGCCGATAGCGCGGATGCCCTCGCGATAAAACAAGTCGCTTGCCGTCGCAAGGATGCGCTCGCGGGCGCTCAATTCGCCCTTTGGCGGGGCGCCCCGCCGGGGTCGGGCTACTGCCTTCATACCCGCAAGCTCCTTTCATTTCCTGGGGTTGAAAAGGTTACAGACCTGTTTGTAATCTTCAAGTGACTTATAGGTCCGTTACTTTATAAGAACATACCGATGCGTACGATCGAGGCAAAGACTTTCTCGGGCTGTGGCGGGCTGCGGCAGACCGAATTGCCTGAGCCGCGACCAGGTGCTGGTCCGCGTCACGGCCAACGGCGTCACGCCGCTCGATCAGACGATCCTGTCGGGTGGACACCCTCGAGCCAAGGCGCCGCTGGTGCTCAGCAATCAGGGCGCGCTGGTATCATCGAGGACGCCGGCGAGTCCGGGTTCGCCGTGGGAAGCCGCGTGATGTTCACGCGCCATTCTCAACAACGCCATAGGGTCCCGTTGCACCCGTCCCTGTCGATCGTCCGCTCCAGCAAGTTTCTGATCCTAGGTCGAACCACATCCGGCAGCATGATCGTTTCCGGTCGGCGCGGTAGCTGCGGGCTGCCGAACGCTATCGCCTCCGTTCACCTGTAGCGCGGCTGTTCAACCGTGAACAGCCGTCCAACACCGCTGACGGTTCTTCAGAAGTATCGACCTCTGTAACATCCCCGTCGATTGCTACGCAATCACCCTTCGAAGTACGCGAACACCATGGGAGGTGAACGATGACGGCGGCAACCTTTTCGACGGAAGGGGATGTTGGCATCCTGACGCTCAACAAATCCACCACTCAACCTTTGGGCCGCGCACTTCTGGATGCCTGGAAGACGTCCGTTGATCAAGCGTGCAGATCAGGCATCCGTGCGCTGATAGTTTGGGCCGGAGAGTCCGCCCGGCTTGGCCAGACCGAAGCGATGATCGCGACCGGTGCTCGCGCGAAGGAATATCTGATGACGAGTGACCTGATCCCGGCGACAGAGGCGGCCCGCATGGGACTGATTAATCATGCGGTACCTGCCGACGAGCTTGACGCGCGCGTGGAGCAGAGCGCGTCGTCCATGCTCGACGCGAGCCTCGGCAACGAGCCTCTGACCAATTACACCGACAATCATCGAGAAGCGGTGGCAGCGTTCAGCAACAAGCGCAAGCCGGTTTTTGGAGCTTCATGATGGACATGCGAGACGACCGGTCGCACGCTGTTGTCCCGATGCCGACGGACATCCAATGGCAAACCGCTGTCGAAGTCGTTTGGGAGCACGCGAGGCAGCATCCCGAGAAGCTTGCGCTGGTCGTGTCGTCAGTCGACGGTACGGTGAAGCGGCTCACGTACCAAGAACTCTCGCGCCAGGCCGAAGATGTGGCAGCTGGCCTGCATGAATGCGGCATTGTCAAAGGTGATCACGTGGGGATCGCTCTGGGAAACTCCGCAGCCTATGAATTTGTGCTCACGGAGCTTGCCTGCCTTCGTTTGGGCGCCGTGGCGGTTCTGATCAACCCTGGCTCAAAGCGCGACGAACTGCTGCATACGTTGAGACTTACGGAATGCCGCGTGGCGATAAGCGGACGGGAGTGCGCCGCCGACATCGTCGCGCTCCGCGCGCGGCTGCCCGGCTTGGGTTGGGTTTTCGAAGTTGCCCCGCTAGGTGAGCTGTGTGCCCTCAGGTGGGACCGGCTCCTCACGCCGGCGCGCCCGCTTGAAAAAACGTATCCGTTCCCCCACGCTTCAGAGGACGCGTTCGTCATTATGACGTCGGGTACTACGGGACGGCCTAAAGCCGTTGCACTCACCCATGCGAATAGTATCGCGGGCGGCGTTGCGATGGTCCGCGCCTGGGGAATTCGTGCCGACGACATCGTACAGTCACCGATACCGCTAACCACCAGCGCAGGCTGTTTTGTCACAAGAATGGGATCGTTCTATGCCGGTGCAACGCTGGTAGTCGATCCCCGGTTTGACTCGGAGATCACTTTTGCACGGGCTCGCGCCGAGGGCACTACGGTGCTGCTGGTGGTGCCCTCAATCCTCATCTTTATGACGGAGCAATTCGACCCGACCAGGCATTCGCTCGAGACCGTCCGGCTGTTTTGCTTCGGCTCGGCGCCGATCACGGTGGCGACGCTGAATCGGGTGAACGCACGCTTCCCGTGGATCAAGCTGGCCCAGATATATTCGATGACGGAATCGTCAACTGTTGGTTCCTATCTGTCGCCGGAGGTTTTCCACGAGCATCTCGGATCCATAGGACGACCGGTTCTGTGCGAGATGCGAATCGCCGACGCGGCCGACCATGACGTCAAGGCGGGCGAGACTGGGCAGATCCTCATTCGCGGGCCAGGTGTCATGCGCGGCTATCACCGCGATCCCGAAGCGACCGCGCAAGCACTCGCTGGCGGATGGCTTCACACCGGCGATCTCGGATATGTGGATGCTGAAGGTTACTTCCACCACGTCGACCGGATCAAGGATATGATCGTCCGGGGGGGCTTCAAGGTCGGATCGGTCGAGGTCGAAAACGTTCTTGTCCAGCATCCCGCCGTGCGAGAGGCCGCGGTGCTGGCCGTGCCGCATGCAAAACTGGGCGAGGACGTTTTTGCGTTCGTCGTGGTACACGAGCAAATGAACGTAGACACAAACGTTCTGGTTGAATACTGCAGCGAGAAACTGGCTGACTACAAAGTACCGCGCCGCATCGAGTGCATCTCCGCATTGCCGCGGAATCTTGCCGGCAAGGTCGACAAAGTCAGGCTAAGGCAGGATGCCAAGGACATCCTGGGCAACCCTGCCGCATAAGGAAGGCTGAGCGGTCACCTCATTCCCTGACAAATGAGGATCATGAACCTTGTCTTTGTGATTGCATTGGGCAAGCTTTGCATCTGAATTTGATGGCAAGACCGCCATGCCGAAGTGCGTTAACCAGCATCCGGCTCATCTGCGTGGACGTGCTCTGCGCCAACTTCGGCGAACCCGCGAATAAGAGCTCGATCGTAGTCGTCTCAAGCGCTCCGTCTCCTGCTCTCAGTTTACATCCCAAAGCACCTCCGGCAGCCATATTGCTGCTCGGCCGAACTGCTGCCGCTAAAATCACCGACGGAGATGAGAGCTAACAGGGTATCGCCCAGGTTCAAGGCGATTCATTCCCCTCGCTACCAGACCCACGGCGCGGCTTCCCAGTGGTATGCCGCTTCGCGTCGGACGACATGTCCGATAGCCGGGAACGGAAAATGATAGCCCATCACCATGATCCGATCGGTCGCGACGCGCTCCAGAATGGCCTTGCGCGACTTGATCGCCTGCCCGGGGTCGTAGTCGAAGATGGGCGTCCATTCGGGGTGCTGCAAACTCGTCACCGGGTTATGGGCGATGTCACCCATATGGATGAACTGCTCGTTGCCCGAGGTGAACAGGATTGCGGCATGGGAAGGCGAATGTCCCGGCGCCACAATATAGTGCACGCCGGTTGTGATCTCGCCGCCCTGCTTCACGAACCGGGATCGGTTGGCGACCTGGGGCAAATTATCTCGAGCTGCCCCGATCGTGCCCTTCTTGAACTGGTCGGGCATCGGCGAACTGTTGACCTCACTCTCGTAGCGGCTGCCGGTCCAATAGTTCCACTCCGTATCGACAAAGGCGAACTGAGCCTTCGGAAACGCCAGCGCGCCCGATTTCGTCACGAAGCCGCCGATATGGTCTAGATGACCGTGCGACGTCACGACCAGATCTACGCTCTCTGGCGCGATTCCGGCCCGGCGCAGGTTCGCCTCGAGCCCGGGAAAGCTGCCGAAGGATGGGCCGAGTTTCTCACCAAAGCCGGAATCGACAAGGACACGCTCCCGTCCCGTGTCCACCACCAGGATGTTGTTGGTGATCTGGATCACCGGCTGCATGAAGTTTGCCTTCAACACCGGAGCAAGTTGAGCTTCAGACGCATTCATAGCGAGGATTGGCCGGATCGGTATCTGCCCATAGCCATCCGAGATCACCGTCGCCTGGAAGTCGCCGATCTTGAAGCGATAGAAGCCGTCGCCGTTTTTCGCTTCCGCGCCCGTCTGACCGGTGCCCTCCGACTGTGCCGAGACGGGGGTGAGAAACCGTGTTGCCGATCCAGCAACAGCCAGTCCGGCGCCGGCACGAAATACGCTGCGACGGGTTAGCATCGTCGGGGGCTTAATCATGTCGATCTCCGAGGTGCAGGCGCCTTGTCGGCGCGGAAGCATCAGTTTCTATAAAATTACAATGTCGATCACAATTGTCTTTGTCAAGCCTATCCTTTGTTGCTGCTCAAGGTCGGGGGTCCTCGCCATTTGGCTTGATCTCGGGTATGAGCGCGATACGGCGTTACTTTGGCCTAAGTTCGCGATCAGCGCCGCACTAACGGTCTCTTCTTACTTTGACATCCCTCGGCCCAAAAGGTAGAGTCGTGACCGCGATTATCGATTGTGATCGTAATCGTGATATATTAGTTCAATGCCTCTGGCGGCAATGAATCGAGGAGCAAGTTTTGGGCGTGTCGAGGGAACAGGCCGCGGAAAACCGCCGCGCGATCGTCGCCGCGGCGACCCGGCTATTCAGAGAACGGGGGATCGAGGCCGTCGGGCTGAGCGAACTGATGAAGCATGCCGGCTTTACGCAAGGTGGTTTTTATAACCACTTTGAGTCGAA
>Ga0137418_10002075_pt1 | contig 18403 bp, 13 predicted proteins | sample CZODoug3_1_2_16f_FD_122242 | JGI IMG/M metagenome (GOLD analysis project Ga0137418, IMG submission 122242) | Vadose zone soil fungal communities from Angelo Coast Range Reserve, California, USA - CZODoug3_1_2_16fungal (Hybrid Assembly) | ecosystem: Environmental > Terrestrial > Soil > Vadose... | reverse complement strand
TTGGGGAGCTTCGCCCTTTTGGGGCTGCTCCAACTAACCTCGCGTAGCAGGTCGGCGGAATGGTTCAACATCACGACGTTCAAAAAGAAACACAAAGATTGGTTCCAGGAAGACTTAGGCAAGTTGATGCAGATGCTGGCAGAGAAGAAAATACATCCTTTGGTGGCGGAGCGACTTCCCTTAAAAGATGCTGCGCGTGCTCATCAACTACTCGAGGGCGCCGCAGTGGTTGGAAAGATTGTGCTGCTGCCGCAAGCGTGAATGGTTCGTTTCGATAGATCAAGCGGTTTTGGTTTGCTCGCCGAGCGTCTTGAACGATACAATTCCGCCGAATCCAGCGAGGATCACTATGGCTACAGCAACTACGCCTCCGCCTTCTGAAGCGCCGATGTCCGAGCCAGCGCGAATCTTGAACACCTTCATCGCGCCCGCCAAGACGTTTTCAGATCTGCAACGCAACGCCAGTTGGTGGGGCCATTCGCCCTGGTGGTATTGGTGACCGTGCTGTATGCCGCGGTCATGGAGCGGCAGATTGGTTTCGACCAGATATCGAGAAACGAAATTGCGAGATCGTCTCGCGCCGACCAGTTCGACAAGCTGCCCGCGGACCAGAAGGCGAAGCAGATCGAGATTTCCGCGGTCATCACAAAATATGCTTCCTATGGCGTGCCGGTGTTTGCCATCATCGCGTACCTGATCATGGCCGGAGTCTTGTTGGGCGTGTTCAGGCTTGCGGATGCCGTGGTGTCCTTCAAAGTGGCGTTGGCGATTGTGATTTACGGCAGCTTGCCGTGGGCGATCCACGCCTTGCTCGGGATTCTGTCCATGCAGGTTGGAGTGGACAAGGAAGCATTCAGCATTCGGAATCCGGTGGGCACAAATCCGGCCTATTTCATGGATCCGAACGGCAACAAGTTCGTGCTTGGCCTAGCATCGGCCTTCGATGTTGTTTCGTTCTGGAGCATCGTGCTGATTGGGATTGGATTTGCGTGCAACAGCCGGGCCAAGTGTTCGACTGCGATCGCCATCGTGGCAGCGATGTTTTTTGCATACAAGCTGATCGGAGCGGGATTAGCGTTGCTGTGAAATCTCGGCAATGCTCTTCGAACTCCGGCGACGCAGGGAACTTCAGTAACATTTGCGGTCTCTGTGGTCTCCCGGCAGTGCCAGGTTTGGCGGCCTTTTTGGGCCCTCCAGGGGGCGCTGCACGGAGGTAACCCGAAGCGCTGCCTCCCCTCATTGACTTACGTGCCCGTCCGGGATAACTTTCGGTCAGACCACCGTATCTTTGATTTACTCTAAGGACCCCGCGTGCCGCGAAAGATTTTGCTTGCTGACGACAGCGTGACTGCCCAGAACATGGGCAAAAAGATCCTGGCGGACGCTGGATATGAAGTGATTACCGTCAGCAATGGCTCGGCGGCTTTGAAAAAAGTCAACGAACTAATGCCGGAGATCGTTGTGCTCGACGTGTATATGCCGGGGTACAGCGGTCTGGAAGTATGCAAGCTGCTGCGGGAAAACCGCCTGACGGCGGAGATTCCGATCTTGTTGACCGTGGGGAAGTTGGAGCCGTTCAAGTCCGAAGAAGCCCTAAAGGCGCGCGCGAATGCGTTTATCGTGAAGCCCTTCGAGGCAACAGAGCTGCTGGCCGTCATTCGCAAGATTGAAGATGCGAATTCCAAGGCGCCGGCCAAGGCCTCCAAAACAGGCAAGCTAAGTCCGATGACCAGAACGTTCGCAGGTTCCACGGCGGACGCCCCCGAGGCTCAAGAATCGGGCATCGAGGAAAAAGGTTGGAAGAACCGCCTGGCAATGCCTTCGAGCAAGAAGGCGGAGCCTGAACCGGAAGAAGCGCCGCAGGAAATGGGGACCGGGTTCCGCGACCTGACGCCTCCCGCTGAGGACGAATCCACGCTGCGGCGGGAGAGTGCGTTTACGGCCGATGTGCGGGAAGCTCCTGTTCCGGAAACGGATTCCGCCGAGCCAGCGCCCGCGCTGGATATTTCTCCCGAGGAGATCGCTGCGATCAAAGCAGCGGTGGCAGTGCTTAGCGGAGAAGGGGATCGCGCGCCGGTGCTCAACGTGGCGTCGGTAGAGGGGATGCCTCGCCAGTTGGCTCCCGAGCCTGAAGAAACGCCGGAAGAAACGCCCGAGAAATTGGTTTCGCCCCCGATTTCCGAGCCCGCACCGGTGGAAGCGCCCGTGGCAAGTGCGTCGCATTGGATTGCCGAGGCGGTGGAACTTACGCAAGCAGATGCTGCGGTCTCGCTGGAACGCGAGATGCGGGAAGCCCAGGGAGTCCCAACTACTTCAGAGACATTCAACACCTACAGCTTGGCCAATTTCGCCGAAAATGCAGCAGGTCAGCCGATAGAGGATGAGCCCATATTTTCTGAAGTTGCGGCGGCTGAAGTCGCGGCGAGCCGTGAAACAAGAATTGACGCAGAGGCGCGTCTAACTGGGGAAATGCCCGCGACGGCTCTAGCGGCCAGCGCATCCAGTAACAGCCACGCGAATGTGGCATCGTCGAGCCCAGTCTCTGCAATAGGAATGGCCGCTGTCGTTGGACCACCGGCTGGGTTTCACGACTTGCAACCGGTAGCGTCGGTTGCGGGAGTGGGGATGGCTCCGGATGGTGGAATCGACAATGTCTCCAGCGCATTCGTGCATGATTCTTCGGTTCCATCCGATCCTTCGGCGCCGGATGATGAGATTGATTCGCGCACAAAGTCGCAGATGGATGCAGCCTGGTCGAACTGGCGTGAGATTCGCAATACCATCGTTACGCCGAGCCTGACCGAGGAACTGGCCGCAGTGGTGACGCAAGACGCGGCGCAACCGGCGAATGGTGTTGGGCATGATCCCGATTCGATCGCCAGCATTGTCGACAGCGTCCTGGCTGAGATGCGCCCCAAGCTACTGGAAGAAATTGCGCGCAAGCTGGCCGCCAAGAAAGAGTAGAGCAACTCCGACTTGACCGCGTTAGGTTTGACCGAGTTTTCCTCTCGCCTGTAAGATCAAAAGTCACCCAAACCACAAATTACTGTTCGCAGCGCGGTGCAGATACGCTTGGGTGGCGCTATCCTTCAACAACTCCAATGGCCCACGAACTTCCCAAATCGTACGAACCGGCCGCGATTGAAGCGCGATGGGCGGAATACTGGACCACGGAAAAGCTCTTCGCCGCACCGACTCCAGCGGAAGGCGATTCGCGCCAGCAGTTCAGCATGTTGCTGCCGCCTCCGAATGTTACCGGGCGGTTACACATGGGTCACATGCTCAACCAGACGGAGATGGACATCGTCACGCGCTGGCACCGTATGCGCGGCTTTCTGGCGCTCTGGCTGCCCGGTACAGATCACGCGGGCATTGCCACCCAGATGATGGTGGAGCGTCAGTTGGCAACGGAAGGTCAATCGCGGATGCAGCTTGGCCGTGAGGCTTTTATCCATCGCGTTTGGGAGTGGAAGAAGCTGTACGGCGGCGCCATTAAAGATCAGATGAAGCGGCTCGGCGCGTCAGTGGACTGGGACCGCGAATACTTCACCATGGATGACAATCTTTCGCGCGCCGTACGCGAGGCGTTTGTCCGCCTGTATGAAGAAGGGTTGATTTACCGGGGCAAGTACATCGTCAATTGGTGTCCGCGGTGCATGACGGCCATTTCGGATTTGGAAGTAGTGCATGAGGAAGTGCAGGGGAAGCTTTACCACATTCGCTATCCAGTGGTGGGTTCGGAAGAGTATGTGGTGGTAGCGACGACGCGGCCCGAGACCATGCTGGGGGATACGGCCGTCGCGGTGAACGCCAAGGACGAGCGTTATACCCATCTGCATAACAAGAGGTTGCAACTGCCGCTAACCGACCGGCAGATACCCATCATTCTGGATGACATTGCAAATCCGGAATTCGGCACCGGCGCAGTGAAGATCACGCCGGCGCATGATGCCAACGATTATCAGGTGGGGTTGCGGCATCTGCTGCCGCAGATCGACATCATGGACGACACGGCTCATCTCAACGAGAATGCCGGATCGTATGCGGGCTTGGACCGGTTTGAAGCGAGGGAGCGAGTGTTGCAAGACCTGCGGGATCGCGGGCTGCTGGAGAGCGAAAAAGATTACGTTATCGCGCTGGGCAAGTGCGATCGCTGCAAGACAGTGGTGGAACCGCGGCTCTCCACGCAATGGTTCATCAAAATTGCTCCACTGGCGGAACGGGCGATCGAGGCGGTAGAGAAAGGCGAGATTCGCTTCACGCCGGAAAACTACGCCAAGACCTATTTCGAGTGGATGCGGAATATCCACGACTGGTGCATTTCGCGCCAGTTGTGGTGGGGACATCGCATTCCAGCGTGGCGCTGCGCCGACTGCAAAACGATCATGGTGGTGCGTGACGTGCCCGAGCACTGCTCGCACTGCAAGAGCACGAGCTTGCAACAGGATCCCGATGTGCTGGACACGTGGTTTTCTTCGGGACTGCTGCCATTCAGCGTTTTCGGCTGGCCGGAGAAATCGCGTGACCAGGAGATTTTCTACCCGGCGACCCTGCTCATTACGGGGTCGGACATTCTGTTTTTCTGGGTGGCGCGCATGATCATGCTGGGCTGCCACTTCATGGCGGAACACCCCGCGGGCAGTGTCCCCTTTCGGCAGGTATACATTCATGCTCTGGTGCGCGACGCCGAGCGCAAGAAGATGTCGAAGACCAAGGGCAATGTGCTGGATCCCATCGAGGTCATCGGCGAGTACGGCACCGACGCCACGCGCTTCACCCTGGCGGCGATGGCGGCTCCGGGAACGGATATCGCATTCAATTCGGACCGCACGCAGGGCTATCGGGCGTTCGCCAATAAGATCTGGAACGCGGCGCGGTTCATGTTCATGAACGTGGACAAGGCGCAACAGGCGGGAATCTGGTCGCTGGATGATTTCAGGAAATCCCAGAAGGACGGCAAACCGGGCGCCACGATCAGCGGGTGCCAGATGCTGGCGCTCGAAGACCGCTGGATTTTTTCGCGATTCAACGGCGTGACCGCGCAAGTGCATCAGGCCTTGGCCGAGTTTCGTTTTCATGAGGCCGCGAACTGCATCTACGATTTTTTCTGGGGCGAGTTCTGCGATTGGTACATTGAGCTGGTGAAGCCCCGTGTGGCCCTGGGTGATACGAGCGCAGGCACGGTGCGCACAGCTTCTCAGAATCTGGTGGCGTTGTTCGAGGCCTCCCTGCGGCTCTTGCATCCCTTCATGCCTTTTATCACGGAGGAAATCTGGCAGGCGGTTTACGACGGGAAGCCCCCGCTGAAGTCGATTGCCTTGGCTGCGTTTCCGGAGGTGGATCCAGCGCCAGCCGATGCTGCGGCGGAAACCAGCATGGCGATTCTGCAAGACTTGATCGTAAGCATCCGCAACCTGCGGGCAGATTTGAAGGTGGAGCCCAAAGAAAAAGTTCCCGTGCAGATTTACGCCAACGCCGAAATTCGAACGCTGGTTGACCAAAACCGCAGCGCCGTAGAGCGATTGGGCGGAGCCGAGAAGGTGACATTCGTGGAAGCTTCCCTGGCCAAGCTACCCGGCGCGCGCAGCACGGCGCGGTTCGAAGTGCGCGTGGTGTACGAGAAGAAGATCGACATCGAAGCCGAGCGCAAGCGGCTCACCAAGGAACTGGCGGGGGCGGAGAAGGAAAAAGCGAATATTGACGGCCAGTTGGGGAACGTCGAGTTTCTCTCCAAGGCCCCGGCCCACGTCGTCGAGAAGATGCGCTTACGCGCCCAGGAGCTGATTGTGCTCATCGAAAAAATTCGCAGCTCTTTGAACAGCCTGGACTGACAGAGTGTGGCCGGCACGATCGTAGTTCGCGAAAGCTAGAATCAACCCATGGACTGGAACAGCCGCCGACTTACCGCCATCATCGAAAATGCCCTGCTCGAGGATCGCGCCACGCGCGATGCTACCAGCTATTCCTGCATCGACCCGCAGCAGCGCGCATCGGCCACGGTCCTGGCCAGACAGGATTGCGTACTCGCCGGAATTGGCTGCGTCGCGCGCATTCTCGATGTCTACGCTATTTTGGATGGCGCGGTGGTTTCGCACTATGGAATTTCCAGTCACCCGTCCGTATTTGATGGCGTGCGCCTGCACACAGGCGATCCGGTGGCCGTGATTCAACACAACGCCCGGGTGCTGCTCTCCTCCGAACGTGTCATTTTAAACTTCCTACAGCGCTTGAGCGGCGTGGCCACCCTGACGCGGAAGTTTGTGGATGCGGTCGCGGGCACGAACACGAAGATTCTGGACACCAGAAAAACCGCTCCGGGTTGGCGCATGCTCGACAAGTACGCCGTTCGCTGCGGCGGCGGAACCAACCACCGGCTCGATCTTTCCGACGGCGTGCTGATCAAGAACAATCACATCGCGCTCGCGGGCGGCGTCGTCGAGGCTCTGGAGCGCACGCATCGCAACCGCCGCGGCACGCAGCCCATTGAGGTGGAGGTGCGCAGTCTCGACGAACTCGACCTGGCACTGCGGCATGGTGCCGAAGCGATTCTTCTCGACAACATGAGCGTGGAGGCCGTGCGCGCCGCGGTGGAGCGGGTACACAAACTGGAAAAGCCTTTGCCGCTGGAATGCTCTGGGGGCGTCCGCCTCGACAACGTCCGCGCCTATGCCGAGACCGGCGTGGACTTCATTTCCGTGGGCGCCCTAACGCACTCCGCGCCCGCCGTGGATATGAGCTTGCGCATGGTCCCTGTTTAACCTCTTCGTACACGCTCTTCGCAACCAGGCTTGGCGGCGCGGCAGCGAGTCGCGCATAATCATGGCATCGCTCCCCCGACCACAACCCGGGCCTCCAGGGACGCACCCACTCTGGAAGCCACCGACGCCCGCCTGAATCGCATCGTCCGCCTGCTGACGAACAACGCCACCGTGGTTGTGAGCGGAACGAAAATCGCCGCCGAGCTGGGCTCCACCCGCTCGGAAGTATGGCGGCTCATCCGGCAGCTGCGCACAAATGGAGTGGCCATCGCGGGCCACCCTTCCATCGGCTATCAGCTCGAAGCCATGCCCGACTTGCTCCTGCCGGAGATTCTCGCGCCGCTGCTGACGGGGACAATGTTTGCGGCGCAAGTGCATCACTACTTCCGCGCTGGTTCCACCAACGCGCTGGCTCTGGACTCGGGAGCCGCAGGGGCTCCCGAAGGCGGCGTGTTTCTTGCGGAGGAACAGACCGCGGGTCGCGGCCGCGGCGGCCACACCTGGCACTCGGCTCGAGCCGACGGCATCTATGGCTCGGTCCTGCTGCGGCCGCAACTGCCCCCCACCGAGGTTCTGCTTCTCTCCCTGGCGGCGGCCTTGGCGGTCCGATCCGCGGTTCTTGAAGTTACGGGACTCGAAGCCGATTTGAAGTGGCCGAACGATCTGCTGCTGGGCAGCAGGAAATTCTGCGGCATCCTTACCGAAATGCATTCTGAAGCGACTCGGGTGCGCCACGTGGTGATCGGCGTGGGCCTCAACGTCAACCAGAAATCGTTTCCCGAGGATATTCGCGAGCAGGCAACCTCCCTGTTTCTCGAAACCCGCACCCCGTGTTCCCGCGTCGCACTGGTCGGGGCTTTGCTAAAATCGCTGGATCGGGAGTATCGGGCGTTGCTAGCGGAGCCGGAGGCGCGCGAGTCGATCCTGCACAGGTTTCAGGAGCACTCTGGCTGGACCAACGGCTGTGCGGTGCGAATTGAAGACGAGGAGAGTTTCACGGGCATCACCGAAGGCCTGGACGCTCAGGGATTCTTACAAGTGCGCACACCGCAGGGACTGCGAACCGTCGTTTCCGGAGCGGTACGCCGCAGCAAGTCGCAGTAACTAGAGGGCCTCACTTCATGCTGTTAGTGCTGGACGCAGGCAATACCAATACGGTCCTCGGAGTTTTCGAGCGCTCCACCGCTGACGGCGACGCCGCGCCCCAGTACGAGCGCCTCCTCGCCAATTGGCGCGTCACCACCAGCAAGACGCAGACCGTCGACGAATATGGCGTCCTTTTTCGCAACCTCTTTTCGATGGCACATCTCGAAGTCGGCGAGGTGCATGGCATCGTGATCTCCTCCGTGGTGCCCCCGCTGGATTCGGTCCTCCGCGGCGTGTGCGAGCGCTACTTCAGCTTGAAACCACTGTTCATCGAGCCCGGCGTTAAGACCGGAATGCCCGTGCTCTACGACAACCCCGCAGAAGTGGGCGCGGATCGCATCGTCAACGCCGTCGCTGCTGTCGAAAAGTACGGGGCACCCTGCATCGTCGTCGATTTCGGCACCGCCACTACCTTCGATTGCGTATCCGCGAAAGCCCAGTACGTAGGCGGGGTCATCTGCCCCGGAATCGGAATTTCAGCCGATGCGCTGTTCGAGAGGACGGCCCGGCTTCCGCGTGTCGACATTCGTAAGCCCGCGCGCGTCATCGGCTCCAACACCGTCGCCAGCCTGCAGTCTGGCCTTTACTACGGCTACCTTGGCCTGGTCGATGGCATCCTCGAGAACTTGCTCAAAGAAATGGGTGAGAAGACGAAGGTCATCGCCACCGGAGGTCTCGCTCCGCTCATCGGCCCCGCGTCCCGGCATATCGCCACAGTCGACGACCTGCTCACCCTCGAAGGCCTGCGCATCATCTGGGAGCGGAACGCAGCGCCTCGCGTGGTCGCTGGAAAACCCCCCGCTCCGCGAAAGCCTGCGCCGGTGCACTAACTCTCCACGGCCGCCGGAGACCTGGGATCCTTGGAAAACTATTTCAATTACTTCACGGAAATCGAGGAGCATTTCCAGCGCCACCGCAGCTCCACGCTGCTGCTCTCGACGCTCGACTGGGCGCTGATCGAGACCTGGAAGGACGCGGGCATCCCGCTCGAAGCCATCCTGCGCGGCATTGATTCCACGTTCGAGCACTATGCCAAACGGCCGGCGCGGACACGTAAAATCAACGGCCTCGCCTTTTGCTCCCAGGAGGTGCTCTCGGCCGCCGAGGATATGAAGGAAGCCGACGTAGGCACGGAACGAGCGGTGCCCGCAGCCCAAGGAATGGACACGGCCGAGATCGCGGCGTACCTGCTCAAGAATGCAAAACGTCTCGAAGCGGCCGAGCTGCCCGAGAGCCCCACCGCATCCCCCCGCGCCGTCGCTGACGAAACAGCTCGAGTTCTGCGGGAGTTGGCGCGGGGTTTATCAGCGGGTCCAGCCTCAAGCCTCGAGGACCTGGAGCGCCGGCTCACCGTGCTCGAAGAGAAGCTGTTCGCCGTGCTCCACGCCGCCGCCCCGGACGAACGGCTCCTCGAGGTCCGCACCGCCGCCGATCGGGAACTCTCTCCCTACCGCAGAAAAATTCCGGCTGCGCAGATCGAACAACTCCACAAGCAGTTCGTCAACAAGCGGCTGCTCGAAGCCCGCGGCCTGCCCCGCCTCAGCCTCTTCTACATGTAAAAGAAAAAACCCGCCAGAGAACCAGTTTGGTCTCTGGCGGGGACTACCTTGCTGAAGCCTCTTCCCCCCGAAATCAGCTCCTGCTTGGTAAGCTCGCAAAATTGTTGTGTGCCAGAGCGCCCCCTTCGTTCCATCCGTCACTCTGGGCTGGCGCGTAACTCGCTGCCACACGCCAATAGTAAAAGCAACCGACGTGCCAACCTGGGTCGAGTCTCGGAGTTGAGCGAGTCGCTGCGGAAATGCTTGATAAACCAAGAGCTTAGAGGGGATGCGGAGCACACGCAGGATCGCAGCTCGCGTCCCCCGCGCCTATCCAACCGATGAGCCTCTATCCGGACGGATAGGTCGCAGCCGTTCGCAGCAGGCCCACAGGATATGCTAGAAACACCGCACCGAAGCCACCTCGGCTCGAATCACCCTGCGCAATGCAATTGACCATCGAAAAACTCGTATACGGCGGCGAAGGCTTGGCGCGCCTGCCCGCCGACGCCTCCGGCAAAGGCAAAGCCGCCTTCATCCCCTTCGTGCTCGCCGGAGAGGAAATCGCTGCTACTCTCACCGAGCAGAAGCCAGGCTTCGCGCGCGGAAGACTCGATGCCGTGGTCAGCCCATCCGCCGAGCGCGTATCCCCGCCCTGCCCGCACTTCGGCTCCTGCGGAGGCTGCCACTACCAGCACGCGACCTACCCTGAGCAATTGCGCATCAAGACGGAAATCCTGCGAGAAAACCTGCGCCGTCTGGCCAAGCTGGAATTGGCCGTCGAGATCCAGGTCCACGCCTCGCCCCCCTGGAATTACCGCAACCGCACGCGGATGGCTTTGCGGCACGAGCGTGGGTTTGAATTGGGCTATCGCAGGATGGGCTCGGAGCAAATTCTAGCCGTAGAAAAGTGCCCAATCAGTTCACCGCTGCTCCAGAAAGCGCTGGCCGCGCTCTGGGCGCTGGGCCGCGACAGACAAGTTCCGGCCTCGCTGCGAGAGATCGAGCTCTTTGCCAACGCAGACGACACCAAACTCATGCTTAGCCTTCATCGAACCACGGAATCCGCAGAACCCGAAGCCGACCTCGAGTCGCTCGTCTCCCAACTTCGGCGCGTTATTCCGGAACTGGAAACCGTCGCTCTTTTCTCGGAGCGGCAGCACCGGCGCAAGAACCAAGAACCCCAAGATGAGAAACCGCAGATCCTGGCCGGAAGCGGCTTCCTCACCTACGCTGTCTCCGGCCATAGCTACCAGGTCAGCGCCGGGGCTTTCTTCCAAAGCAACCGTCACCTCATCCCCACCGTGGTCGAAATCGTCACCCAAGGCCGCAGCGGAGACACAGCCCTCGATCTCTACGCCGGCGGCGGCCTGTTTTCCCTTGCGCTGGCAGCGCAATTTCAGGGCGTCGTTGCCGTGGAATCGTCCCCGGCGTCGTTCCGCGACTTGCGCCGCAACCTACCGCCTAGGGCCAAGGCAGTCCGCTCAACGGCCGAGGCGTACTTGCAGAATGCCAGCCAGAAGCCCCGTCCGGACCTCGTCGTCGTCGACCCTCCCCGCGCAGGTCTCGGCGCTCAAACGGCCCGCAGGCTGGCGGAGCGTCGCGCACCCCGGGTGACCTACGTATCCTGCGATCCCGCGACGCTGGCTCGCGATCTGGCCGTGCTCATCGCAGCGGGATACCGCGTCCAACAAACTCACCTGGTGGATCTGTTCCCCCAGACCTATCACCTCGAGACGGTATTGCAGTTGGCGCTCTCCGAGCACCTCGGATAAAAGTGCTACTGCCCAGCACTGGCGTACGCGATCGCGGTTGCCCTCTTCAACTCGACCATGGTCGATCCGCTCTGTCGTAAGCGGGTATTCTTGCGGGTCTGAAAAAGAGACTTCCTGCTCCACTCAGTTTCCCTTCTCGTCTAGACTAGGCAGTGACCTTGCCATCTTCCCGCATTGATGTCGCTGTAGTCGGCGCAGGCGCGTTCGGGCGGAATCACGCGCGCGTCTATCACGAACTGGAACAACAAGGCGAGCCTGTCCACCTGGCGGCGATTGTCGATGCCGACCCAGCCCGGGCCGACGCCGTGGCTCGCGAATTCAACGCCCGCGCTTTCGGATCGCTGGCCCAGCTTCTCACCTGGAACGAAATTCAAGCAGCGTCCATTGCCGTGCCCACGCGCGACCATCTCAGCGTCGCGCGCCCCCTGATCGAAGCCGGCATCGATGTCCTGGTGGAAAAGCCAATCGCCTCCACGCTCGCCGAGGCGGAGGAACTCGTACGGCTCGCTACTCAGCATCAGCGCATCGCTCAAGTCGGCCACCTCGAGCGTTTCAATGCAGCCGTCCGCGCCACCTATCCGCTGCTCAATCACCCGCTGTTTTTTGAAGTCCACCGCATGAGCGTTTTCACTCCCCGCGCACTCGACGTCGACGTTGTCCTCGACCTGATGATCCACGACATCGACATCGTTCTGTCGTTTGTAAATTCGCCCGTCGAGCACATTCACGCCGTGGGCCTACCGGTGTTAACCGACAAAGTGGATATCGCCAACGTTCGCCTCGAGTTCGCCTCCGGTTGCGTTGCCAACCTCACCGCCAGCCGGGTCTCCACGGAGCGCGTACGCAAAGTCCGCTTCTTCCAGCCACACCAGTACCTCTCCATCGACTACGGACGCCAGGACCTTCTGGTCTTCACCGTCAATCCTTCCGGCACAAACCCGGTCCCGGGCCAGCCCGATTCCATGATTCAGGTGACCAAGCCCGTCGTCGCAGCGGCTGGGGCAGCGGCTGGGGCAGCGCTTGGGGCAGTGGAGGAGCCGCTCCGCGCCGAACTCCGATCCTTTCTGGCCGCCGTGCGCACTCGCTCAAGGCCGGTTGTCTCATTTGAAGATGCCCGCAATGCCCTGGCCGTGGCCTTGGACATACTTTCGGCCATCCAGAAGCACAGCCGGCGCATCCAATTGCCAAGCTTGCGCTAAGCACGACCCGCACTTTGCAGCGTCCGATCGAGGGATTTGGGGTACCGGTTGCGTGACCAAACAGGTCCCTCCCGGAGTGCTCGGCCTTCCGGGCTTTCCCGTAAAGCCAGCAATAATGCGACAATAAAAGGAGAATCCACTCTGCGCTCGAGCCAGGTCCTATCCGGCTGCGCTGCCGCAGCCAGAATTTTTTGCTGATGTCGACGACCCAAATCCCGCCGCCCGACCCTTCGTCGGCGCCAGCGCCTGCTTCGCGTGCTCCCGGACCCACCGGCGCCGAGCTTTATGATCCCAACCACTGGGAAGACGCCTACCGCCATTCCGAAGTCTTCGACGCTCCTAACTTATTGATAAAGCTGGAGGACGAGCTCTCCAAAGCGCGTCAACGGGAGGCCTTTTGGATTTCCGTCATCGTCCACATCGTCATTGGTGCGATCTTCTGGAATTCCGGCTACTTTCTCCAGTTTTTTCCGACTCATCCGACCATGGATGCAAAAGAGAACTGGATGAAGCAGCGCGACGCGACATTTATCGAGCTTCCTCCGGACGCTGAGAGGCTGACCAAGCGTCCCCAGACCGATAAGATTTCGGACAAAGATCGCGTCGCTACGCACAGCACTCCGCTCGATCCCAATGAGCTGAAGAGAATTATCGAGGCCAGCCGACGTGGTGCGGCAGCCCAAACTGCGCAGCCGGCCGCGCAGAACGCTCCGGGGATGCAAGCTCCCATCGCCCCTCGCCCGGACCCGACTCCTCAGCCCCAGATTGCCGAGGTGAAACCTGCTCCGGAAGGGCCCAAGGTTCTGTTCGGTGGAAGCGTCTCCGCCAGCACCGCTGTGGAGCAGGCCGCCCGCGCCGCCGCCTCCAATCGGGGCGGCTACGGAGACGGCGGCACCAGCTTCACGCAAGGCCGCCAAGGTGGCGCGGCCAGCAGTCTGGATGTTCTCAGTGACACCATGGGTGTGGACTTCGGTCCCTACCTCGCGCGCGTAAAGCACGACGTGCAAATGAACTGGTACGACCTGGTTCCGGAATCGGCGCGTTCGCCGATCTTCAAGCAGGGCAAAGTCGCCATCCAATTCGCCATCCTCAAAGACGGCCGCGTCAGCGCGATGCAGCTGGCAGGCAGTTCGAACGACGTAGCTCTGGACCGCGCAGCCTGGGGTGGCATCAACGGCTCGAATCCATTTCCGCCGCTGCCCTCGGACTTCAAAGGCGATTACCTGCTCCTGCGCTTCACGTTTTTCTACAATCCACCGAATGGCGTGATGTTGCCGTAGGATTCCTCAGCATCTTTCATGGAGACCACCCTCAGCGCGAAGCTTTCCGGAATCGCACTCCCGGACTCCGACGGGAAACAGGTGCGGCTGGGCTCACTGTGGGCCAGCGTCCCGTGCGTGGTTGCGTTTCTGCGGCACTACGGTTGAGTGTTTTGCCGTGAGCATGTCGCGCAGTTGCGCGAGCGCGAAAAGGGATTTCAGCTCAAAGGGGCCCGCATTGCTGCCGTAAGCCTCGGCGACATGGACTACGCGCGCATTTTTCGTGAGGACACCGGAATCACGTTCCCGTTGCTGGTTGACACCGATCGTGTTGCCTACCGCGCCATCGATCTGGGCGTCGGTTCGGTTTTTTCCATTTTCCGTTCGGAGAATCGCGAAGCGAGGTCGCGCGCCGTCGCCGCGGGGCATCGCCAGCACAAGCTCGGCAAGAATCCCTTCCAACTGGGGGGCAGTTTCATCTTTGGGCCTGGCAATGTGGACATCTACGCCCACGCCAACGCAACCTTTGGCGACAACCCGCCGATGGCGGATCTGTTGGCAGCGTGCTGATCGAGGGTCGAGGGACGTCCGCCCCCGCTACCAAACCCGGCAGCGATCCCTCTTTACCATCGAGGCATCCGCTTTGCAGTGGAACGCCTCCTGAAATTCCGGCATGTTCGAGACCACGCCGTTGGCCCGGTATCTCTCCGGAGAATGCGGATCCGTCGTAGCCCGCAAGCGCTTGACCTCATCGCGTTCGTTCGTGCACCAGCTCTGCCCGTAACCGATGAAGAAGCGCTGCTCGGGCGTCAACCCCGCAATGGGTTCCAGCTTCTCATCCCTGGTCGCATCCTTCCACGCCATGTGGGCGAGCAGCAGCCCGCCGAGGTCAGCGGTATCTTCGCCAAGCGTTAGCTTGCCGTTGATCTTGATGTTGTCCACAATCGTGTACCCGGAGTATTGTTCCGAAATACAGGCTGCACGCTTCTCGAATTCCTTCCCGTCCGCGGCAGTCCACCAATCCTTCAAGTTCCCGGTCGCGTCAAACTGCCGCCCTTGGTCGTCAAAGCCGTGCGTCAGCTCGTGCCCAATCGTCCCGCCGGTGTCGCCGTAGTTCGGAGCATCATCCTCCGCCGCGTCAAACAGCGGCGGCTGCAGTACCCCCGCCGGAAAATTAATGTTGTTCATCTGCGGATCGTAATAAGCGTTCACCGTCGGAGGAGTCATATCCCACTCGCCGCGATCAACCGGCTTGCCGATCTTGCCCAGATCGCGCTCGTATTCGAAGCGTGTCCCACGGTTGCCGTTCCCTGCGTAATCGCCCGCAAGGATCTGCAGTTTTCCGTAATCGCGCCACTTGTCGGGATAGCCAATCTTATTGGCTACACCTTGCAACTTCTCCAAAGCCTTTTTCTTGGTGACATCGCTCATCCAGGGCAATTGCTGGATGTCGCGCTCCATGGCAACCTGAATTTCCTTCACCATCTTCAAGGCGCGCTGCTTTGCGTCTGCGCTAAAGTACTTCTCCACGTAAACTTGCCCCAGCGCTTCTCCCAAATCACCATCCACGCCATTGACGCACTTTTTCCAGCGCGGCTCCATCTCCTCCAGCCCCTGCAGGGTCTTGCCGTAAAAGTTGAAATGCTCCTTCAACAGCGGAGACGACAGATACTGTGCCTGCGAGCGGGCCAGGTGCCACCGGAGATAGCCCTTCCAGTCGGCCAAACTCTCTTTTTTCAGTTCGGCGTCCAGCGCTTTCACAAACCCCGGTGATGCGACGTTGAGCGACTCCACTCCAGGTGTTCCAGTCTTGGCAAAAAACCTGGGCCAGTCAAACGTGGGGGCGGACGCGCTCAACTCCCTGACGCGCATGGTGTGATCCAAATTGCGCGGATCGCGGCGTGAAACACGCGTCTGCGATCCCGCGGCCAGCGCCGTCTCGATGCGCATCACCGTTTCCGCCTCACGCCTGGCGGCCTCGGGCGCATCGCCCAGCAACTCCAGCGTCTTCTGCACATGCGCTGCATACGCCTTGCGTAGATCAACCGACTTGGCGTCGGCATTGAAATAGAAATCGCGGTCGGGAAGTCCCAACCCACCCTGGTCCACCCAGGCGATCTGCTGCGTCGAGTCTCTGAAATTCTGCGAGGAGTGGTAGCGAAAGAAATAAATCGACGCGTCCGGCGCTGCCGCGACCCAGGCAGCCAACTCGCGCTTGTCCTTCAAAGCCATGATCTCTGCCAGCGTAGGGGCCAAGGGCTTCGTGCCCAGAGCCTCCACCGCACCCTCATCCATGCATGCCGCGTAGTAATCGCCAATCTTTTGCTCGTTCGCGCTCCGGCCCGCACCGCCTTTGGCGGCGCTCTCAAGCAACCCGCGAAGTTGCACCAGCGTGTCGTCCTGCAGCTTCGAGTACGCGCCCCAATTGGATTGGTCCGGCGGAATCGGGTTCTTTTTCATCCAGCCGCCGCACGAATAGGTGTAGAAATCCGTGCACGGATCCACGTTCGTATCCATCGACGTCGTGTCCAGCACCGGCTGTTTGCGCGCGCTCTCTGGGCTCTGCGCGCCAGTCGCTACCGTCAACAGCAGAGCCCACAGGAAAACCAGGAAACTACGCATGTCACTCTCTCCAAACCGACCTGAAGTCCGCAACTGCTTATCTTAACCTGAGGCGAGCCCGGCAATGCGTACGTCCGCGACCTGCACAAGACGTTTGCCGAGTGTTGTTGTTAGCGACCGGGCGCCCGAGTTCCATACGCCATCCGAATCAACGTTCGCTCCCCGAACGGCACATACAAAAGCGCCGCCGTTGCAGCCACTGCCCCGCCCATGCCGATGCGATGGAGAATCAGGAAAGGCGCGAGAGCCCACAGCAAGTCCAGCAACAAGACCCCAGGAAAAATCCGCAGAAACTTCTCCCCCAGCCGCGAGTGATCAAAAGCAACGCCAGACAGGGAATAAAGCCGCAGGGGAATCCCCACCGCCGCAGTGAGCAGCACCACCGTAGTGATGGTTTCTGCGCGCAGCGGCGCAAGATTCATGCCCGCCGTGATCCCAACTTCATCCAGACGAACGAGCGCCAAGACATAGAACACCAGATACATGATCTGTATCAGTCCGAACATGAAACGGACCCAGGCGCGATTCACAACCGGCAAGTCGCCCAAAGGCTTCCGAGCCAAAGCCGCTTCACCGCCGTTGACCCCAGCAGCGCTCGCTCCGCGGGCACTCTCAAAGCGCACCGGTGCAATAAACCGGTACCCGCGCTTGGCCAGAGTCTCCACAAACCTGGGGTTGGCGGCAGAGTCGTCCAGCGCGTCGCGCAGCTTGTTGATCGCCGTATTCAAACTGTGATCGAAGTCAACAAACGTCTCCGCGTTCCACAACCGAGAGCGCAGCTCCTCGCGCGTCACCACTTCTCCGGGCCGCTCCAGCAAAACCGCGAGCACCTGAAATGGCTGCTCCTGTAACCGAATTTTCGCCCCATTCTTCCGCAGTTCTCCCACGGCCAGATTGACTTCGAAGATCCCAAACCGGACAATCCGTCCGGCAGAAGCAGGGGGCGTAGTCGACATAGGATGGCGCGACATGCGAATCGAGCGTCAGTGTAGCATCGCGCACCGCTCGAGAGAACGCGGGTTAGAATTGGCCAGTGGATCCGGAAGCCCAAAGTAAGCCCGAAACGCCTTCCCCCCCAGGCGCTGCGCCTCGAAACCCGCAGCCTGATCCTGATCGCCCTGGTAATTCTCGTCCCCTACCGGATTCGCCACTTCCATCTGCTCCACCGGAGCACGCCGTAGTGGCCACTCGGGACCCGCGGCTCGTGGTTCTGCTCGGCCCCACGGCCAGCGGCAAGACCTCTCTCGCCCTGTCACTCGCCGAGCACCTGGCTGGCGAAATCGTAAGCTGCGATTCGGTCGCGCTCTATCGCGAATTCGATATCGGCACCGCCAAGCCCTCGGCAGAGGAACGCGCCCGCGCCCCGCATCACCTGATCGACATCGCCGACCCCACCACAGCTGTCACCGCCGGCGACTACGCTCGCCGAGCCCGCGAGGCCTTAAGGGAAATTCGCGCCCGCCAGAAATTGCCCATCGTCGTCGGAGGCACAGGCCTGTACCTGCGCGCGCTCGTCGACGGTCTCTTCGCCGGACCCCAACGTTCAGAGGCACTCCGCGAACGCCTCCGCGAACGCGCCGCTGCGCGCGGACCGGCGCACCTCCATAAGATCCTCATCCGCCTCGATCCCACCGCCGCCGGAAAAATCCACGCCAACGACACACCCAAAATCATTCGCGCCATCGAAGTCTGCCTCTCGGCCAAAACTCCCATGACGCAACTGTGGAGCGAAGCCCGCGCACCGTTAACCGGCTTTCGCATCCTGCGGCTCGGCCTGAATCCGGAACGCGACGCTCTCTACGCCCGCATCAACCAGCGCTGCCGGCGGATGTTCGAGCACGGCCTGGTCGAGGAAACCAAAGCCCTGCTCGACAAGTATGGCCCCTCTCCGTGGCCACTCTCGGCTTTAGGCTACCGACAGGCGGCGCAGTTTCTTCGCGGGGAACTCACCCGCACGCAAGCTTTAGAAACAGCCCAGCAAGCCCATCGCAACTACGCCAAACGCCAGATGACGTGGTTCCGACGCGAACCCGACGTGCACTGGCTTGCCGGTTTCGGCGATGATCCACGCATCGCTCGTGAAGCTCTCGATTACGTCGCCGCGAA
>Ga0137418_10002074_pt1 | contig 18405 bp, 19 predicted proteins | sample CZODoug3_1_2_16f_FD_122242 | JGI IMG/M metagenome (GOLD analysis project Ga0137418, IMG submission 122242) | Vadose zone soil fungal communities from Angelo Coast Range Reserve, California, USA - CZODoug3_1_2_16fungal (Hybrid Assembly) | ecosystem: Environmental > Terrestrial > Soil > Vadose... | reverse complement strand
GAAACGTCACTGAGACGGCCGCGCGCGAAATGGTCACCGCCCCGTCCTCGAGCGGCTGCCGCATCACTTCCAGCACATTGCGCTGGAATTCCGGTAGCTCATCCAGAAAGAGCACGCCATTGTGTCCCAGCGACACTTCTCCCGGCCGCGGCACCGCGCCTCCGCCGATCAAACCGGCGTCGCTGATGGTGTGGTGCGGCGAGCGGTACGGCCGCGTTCCTACCAATCCCCGACTGTCTTCCAGCACCCCAGCGACGCTATGAATGCGCGTCGTCTCGATGGCTTCCTCAAGTGACATTGGCGGCAGGATCGTCGGGATGCGTTTCGCCAGCATGGTCTTCCCCGCGCCTGGAGGCCCGATAAACAAAATGTTGTGCCCGCCGGCGCAAGCCACTTCCAGGGCGCGCTTGGCCGCTTGCTGCCCATGCACATCGCGTAAATCCACCGAGTACTGCGCCGCTTCGGAGAGCATCTGCCGCGCATCGACTTTTACCGGAGTGAATGACTCCGGCGAATTAATCAGGTCCACGGCCTGCGGCAGCGACTTCACCGCAAACACGTCCACGCCTTCCACCACTGCCGCCTCTTTCGCATTCGCTTCCGGAACCGCCAGCGCCTTCAATCCAAATTCCCGTGCGGCCAGCGCCGCCGACAACGCCCCGCGCACCGAGCGCACGCTTCCATCCAGCGACAGTTCGCCGAGAAACATCATCTTGTCCAATTGCTTGCCGAAGAAATGCCCCTGGCAACCCACCAACCCCAGCGCCATCGGCAAATCGAATCCCGACCCTTCTTTCCGCACATCCGCCGGCGCCAGATTGATCGTCACACCTTGCCCATGAGGGAATTCAAATCCGCAATTTCTAAGCGCACTCTTGATCCGCTCGCGGCTTTCCTTCACCGCGTTGTCCGGCAGTCCCACCACATTAAAATCCTGCATGCGCGCCGATCCCACGTCCACCTCAACCTCCACGAGGTAGGCGTCAATCCCATACACCGAAGCACTTTGCGTCTTGAAGAGCATGGTAGCCAAGCGTGCCCCCGGGCGAAGTGGGGACCGACGAGGAAAGTTACATTCACCGCGCAGCATAATTCAATTCGCCAAGATACGCCAGCGATACTCTTATGCTACTCCCGACTGTGCTCTTTCTCTTATAGCGGCAACCGGATTATTTCCACCGCGACTCCGTCGGCTCCGAGGTATAGACGTTTATGGAGCGAGAAAGAACGTTATCTGGAAGGCCCCGTGAGTCGCCAGCCCGCAGCCCGCGAAAACCAACAAACTCCGCCACACTCTAATCTGATTCCTCTTGACGAGGCCCTATTCGTCTGGTATAGTAGCTTCTAGGTACAATTGCAGCTAATTCCTGTCCTCGCCAGTGCCCATCTACCCTTGCAATATGCAGCGAAAAGTGCACAATTTTGGTGCAATATAAGTCCTTTAGATGCAACACTTCTGCGCCCCCTCGTATGTGCTGCAAACAAAGGACTTGCTTAAATACTTAAGTCCTTTAGATGCAACACTTACAAAAAACACGGGGGTAGGGGGTCTACTCGGATTCCTTCGGCCCGACTCCATACAACGCCAGAACATCTTGTAACGTCACAACGCCCTGAAGGTGATGCACGTTCTCGCGGCTTACCACCGGCAAGAGGTCTAACTGACTTGCCCCCATACGATCCAGCGCCAGGTGCAGCGACTGGTCGCCATGGACGTGCGGAAATTCTTCCTGGCCGACAATCTCCGCCAGCCGCTTTTGTGCCAAGCCATCGCTATTCGCGCGCTGGAGCGTTTGCAGACTCACGACGCCAATTACTCCTCGTTCATCGCACACCGGCCACGCGTGAAAGGCGCTGGCCTTGGATTTTTCAACCGCCTTTTGAATGGTCGTCTCCGCGCCCAATGTTTCTGTGACGTCGCTCATCGCATGAACGACCTGGCGTTGCCCCAATTGCTGACGCGCCTCCGCCGTCGGCAGGTGAATGCCGTCCTGGTGCGCCAGCACTTCGTAGATGGGCTGCTTCTGGAATCGCGCGGAAATGAAAAAACTCACCAGGTTGGAAATCATCAGCGGCACGATGACGGCATAGTCTCGCGTAATTTCAAAAATCATCACGACTGACGTCATCGGCGCCCGGATGATTCCGGCAAACGCAGTGCCCATTCCAACCAGCGCGTAAGCTCCGGGCGAACCAACGTATCCGGGCAGAAAGTGCTGCGCCACCGTGCCAACAATTCCGCCCAGCATCGCGCCCATGAACAAGCTGGGCCCGAATATGCCGCCGGCGTTCCCGGAAGCGTAGCTGATTGCCACTGCGAAGAGTTTCAGCACCAGCAGGAGGATCATTAACTTAAGCGCGAAGCGTCCGTTCAAGACTTCGCCGACATGCTTGTAGCCGACGCCGAGAATCTGCGGCACGAACCAGCCCATCAGCCCAATCGTTAAACCACCGGCCACCGGCTGGAACCACACGGTCTTCTTCGGAAAACGCAGAAAGCGCGCCCGCATCCAGACTAGGAGTTTTACGAACGCCACCGAGACGAAGCCGCCTGCAACTCCCAGCACTGCGTAAATCCCGAATTCCCCGGGATGCACCAACTGATACTGCGGCACCTGGAACAACGGATTATTTCCCAGCAACAATCGCAACATCGCCCAGGACGTCGCTGAGGCCAGCACCACCGATCCCAGCACCGGCGCATGCAAATCGCCGACAACCTCTTCGAGGGTAAACAACACCGCGGCAAGCGGTGTATTGAACGCAGCGGCGATCGCCGCTGCTGCCCCGACGGGGATCAGGGCCTTCACTTTGTCGGGCCGCAGGCCCAGCCTCCGCCCCAGCACCGATGCAATTCCGCTCCCGACCTGGACCGCGGGTCCCTCGCGTCCGAGCGGAAGTCCGCTGGCCAGCGTTGCTGAGGTGCACAAAAACTTTCCGATTACGGTACGAAGGCTGATTCTCCCGCCGCGCGCGTACAAAGCCGCTTTTGTTTGCGGAACTCCGCTCCCGCGAGCATCGGGAAAGAAACGGTAGAGCAGATAGCCCATGCCCAGCGAACCGGCGACCGGCACAAGCAGCCGGCGCCATGCCGCCCCTCCGGCGGGATAGAGCCTGGCGCCAAATCGCTCCGTCACGAGAATAAACGCGACAACAACCAATCCGACGAGCGCGCCGATGAGCAGAGTCAGCACGAGAAATACTTGTTCCTCGCGATTTCGGAGAAACGCGGCCCATTGCTGCGAAGAAGAATCCCGCCAGTTTTTCTGGGGAGGCGCTACGGCTTCGCTCATTTTTGTTTCGGGGATTTCACTCACTGCGGCTTTCCTTGCTTCGCTTGGAGGACTTTCCGGATGCTTTCGTGCCTGGGGACGGGCGGCCGTTTTCCAGCAGGGCGCTGATGGCGTTTACCAGCGCGGCGCCGCTCGCGCGCAACTCGCCGATACGGTCGCGCGCTACTTGTTCGAGCAGTTTTTCACCGCGCGGCAGAAGAGCCACCAGTACGCGCCGGCGGTCGTCCCGGCTGCGGCTCCGGCGCACGTAGCCATGTATCTCCAGCCGGTCGATCAGCTCCACGGCGCTGTGATGCTTCAGTGCCAGCCGGTCGGCAACCGTCCGAATCGTGGCCTCCACGCCTTCGGGAAGCCCCCGAAGTGCCAGCAAGAGCAGGTACTGCTGCGGCTCGAGGCCTGCGGCGCGCGCCACCGCGTCGCCTTCGCCGACGAATTTGCGAATGCGGTGGCGCAGTTCCGCCAAAGCGCGATACTCGGCCGTTGTGATTTCTCCCGGCATCTACTCAGTATATCGTAATGCGATATATGTTGCCACCGGACACTTGCGTATGTTCATCCCGGGTTTTCGTATCCGCGAGCACTTGTAGGGGCGCAGCATGCTGCGCCCTGTTTGGCGACCAATTGAGATAACCACCGCTCCAGGTTCGTGCGGAAGCGTCGATGTGAGAAATGGCTCGTTGGAAAATCCGGATTACAGCGGCTTGCGGAAGGATTTCTGCGTTTTGTAATGCTCGTAGCCGTTGCGTTCGTAAAATTTGTGGGCGCGCTCGCGAATTACGTTGGAACGGACAGACATACTCCTGCAGCCGTGTTTGCGCGCCCATTCTTCGGCGGCGGCCAGCAATCGCGCTCCCGCTCCCAGGCTGCGCTGCCCTTCCGCGACAACGAGTCCGTTCACTTCCGCGCGGATTTCGCTTTCAAGAAGCACGTCTCTGCTTACGTGCACCCAGCCGATCACTCCGTCATTTTTTGAGTGTGCGACGAAGACTGCGTTTTGCGACGCGGGCTTGATTCCCTGCAATCGTTTGCGAATCTGTGCAACAGTCGCCGGATAGCCAAGCTGACCGGTCAGCGCCGCAAGTTGCGGCGCATCGGAAGTCCTGGCCCGCCGGATTTTCAGTTCTTTGGTCTGTCCAACACTCGCAGTCTGATTCACGCTGTTTTCCTTTGAAGGCGCTTTTGCACGCCATCACTTTTCAATTCGCGGAGCGCGTCCGCGGCAATCCAGCGAGCGGAGCGGGAGCCCTGCTCGCGGATTCCTTCCGCGGCGCGGATCGCTTCCCGGTTGAGCCGCATATTTCTTTTGCCAATATTTCGCAAAGCCCAGTTGACCGCCTTTCTCACAAAATTTCGTTCATCGTGCGCCTCGCGCTCAATCACTCGCAAAAACCGCGTAAAACGCAGATCGGGAGCGGCTTTATCTTTGTAGGCGAGATACGCAACCAGGGAAAAACTGGCGCGCTTCACGAATTCTTCCGGCCGCCGGCTCCACTCCGCTGTTTTTTTCCACGCCGGCTTGGCCTGTGCGTAAAGATAACAGCACGCCGCATCCACAACATCCCACGAGTCGAAATCGCGTGCCCAGCGGTCCATCTCCGCCGTTGTGACTCTTTCAGACTCGCCAATCAGCGTCGCGAGGATGCGCGCTTCATGAATGCCCGTCGCCCAGAGCTCCTGCGCTAGTGCGTGATCCTTCCCGATGTTCTTGGCGAATTTGTGCAGCACTGGTGCAGAAATACCATGCGCCTTCGGCACATGCACGCCAAAGTACGCCATTTTCGCGCGCACACGCGGATCGGCAACTTCCTTGAGCTCGCGTAAGACGGCCGCCTTCGTCCACCGCGGCAATTTCTCTTGGCCGCTCTTCCTAGAATGTTTTGTCGGAGTCGAGGAGAATTGTGACCGGGCCTTCATTGACCAACTCCACGGACATCATCGTCTGAAAAACACCGGTAGCGACGTTCACGCCCAGCTTGCGAAGCGCTTCGCAGAATTCTTCGTAGAGAGCCTTGCCGAGTTCCGGAGGTCCCGCCGAAATAAAGCTTGGCCGCCGCTGCCCGCGCGCGTCGCCATAGAGCGTGAATTGCGAGACGACCAGCGCGCCGCCTTGCACCTCCAGCAGCGAGCGGTTCATCTTACCCTGTTCGTCTTCGAAAATACGCAGGTTGGCGCACTTCTCCGCCATCGATGCCGCAACCGCCGAAGTATCCTCGCGGCCGACGCCAAGCAGGATCATCAGCCCAATGCCGATTTCACCGGTCACGCGTTCACCAACCGTCACTTTCGCGCGGCTGACTCTTTGGAGAACCGCTCGCATGACCCCGGCTTATTTGCCGCCCTCCGCGGTCTTCTTCGCGGGCTTTCGCGGCAACATCTCGGGCAATTGCGCCACGTTATACGCAAACACCGCCAGCACCTGCGCGCCCTCCGTCAAGTCATCCCAGCGCACGCGATCGATGGTGTCCGCCTGTGAATGATGTGTCTTGTCATAGTCCGCGTTGTCCTGCACGCACCAAAATCCCGGCACGCCGGCTTCATCAAACGGCACATGATCACTTCCGCCTTCCGCGCGCAGCGAAGGCTCGGACAGTCCAACTTCCTTCGCGCGGCCCAGTGGATAGAGCGCATGGTCGATGATTTCCCGAGCGCCGTAGTTTCCCATCAACCCAACGGTCAACACTTTGCCCGTGCCGCTGTCATGCACCAGTACGCCGGAAATTTTTCCGAGTTCAGCGGCGTGAGCCTTTACGTAAGCCTTCGAGCCATTCAGCCCCTGCTCTTCACCTGTGAACAACACAAACCGGATCGTGCGCTTCGGCTTGACCCCCAGCTTTTGCAGCGCGCGCGCCGCAGCCAGCACTGCCATGGAGCCGGTGCCGTTGTCGGTCGCGCCCGTTCCCAGATCCCAGGAGTCGAGATGCCCGCCGATAATCACCATCTCGTCCGGCTTTTCGCTTCCCGTAATTTCAGCGACCGTGTTGTAAACTTCCACCGGTTTCCCGCTGAAGCTGCTCGCGATGTTCACTTCCGCTTCCACTCCTCCCGCGTCCAGCAATCTCCAGAACAAGGTGTAGTCCTCGCGCGTGATGAACGCGGACGGAATCTTGCTGGGCGCATAATCGCGTCCGGCAGTGCTCATGTTCAAGTTTCCGTACGATTTTTCGGAGCCTCGCAGCACGGCGCTGACTCCTTCTTCTTCGAAGAATTTCGTTTGCGCCTGCCGGAATTTCACATATGCCGTGAAATCAATCGGTTTGTTGCCATCCGTTTTCGGCATTGCTATGGGAATTGTCCCTTCCGCCCACGGCGTCTGCAGAGGGTTTCCCGGCGAAACCATTTCTGTCGGACGGCCGACCACAACGATGGCACCTTTCAACTTGCCTTCGTACTTCTGCAAGTCCTCGGTTTTCTCAGCGTCAATGCCGATCACAGTGCCGCGAAGCTCGCCCTTCGTGGCCCCGGACCAGCCCGCCGTTTCGAGCGTCAGTACGTGGTGAGTGGGAGAAATAATCTGTCCCGTTGCCGGGCCGCGCGCCCAGCTATTCGCGATGGTCCATGGCTCCAGGTGTGCATTCGCAAGGCCGAGTTCCTTGAAGCGCTCCACCGTCCAGTGGCTGGCCTGGTCGAGTTGCGGTGAACCCGTCAGCCGCGGGCCAATGCGATCCGCCAAATACACCAGATTTGCTTTCAGAGCCGCTTGATCCGCTTTCACCTGCTCCAGAATCTTCGTGTCCATTTCTGTGAGCGGATCCGCTTTAGGCGTTTCCCCTTTGGCCGCATCCGTCGAGGGTGTGTAAGGCAGCGGACGCCGCGGCAGCATCCCCGGCAGTTGTGCCGTGTTGTAAGCCCACGCCGCCAGCACTTGCGCGCCCTGATTCAAATCGTCCTTCCACACTTTGTCGAAAGTATCGGATTGGCTGTGATGTGTCTTGCTGTATTCCGCGCCATCCTGGAGCGCCCAGAAACCCGGCACTCCGACCTCATCGAAAGACAGATGGTCCGTCCCTGACATATGCATCATCGTCGGCTCAAGCAGCCTGAGTTCCGTCAACGGCGCCAGCACCTGGTCCACGACCTCCCGGTCCTGGTAGTTGTCGTGCAACGCCAGCGTCAGCACTTTTCCTGTTCCGGTGTCGTGTACCAGCACGCCAGAAATTTTCTCCAACTCGGCTTTGTGCGCTTCCACGTATTTCACCGAGCCGCACAATCCTTCTTCTTCCCCGCTGAACAAAATAAAACGGATGGTCCGCTTCGGTTTCAAGTTGAGCTTTGCCAAGGCGCGCGCCGCTTCCAACACCGCCATCGAGCCTGTCCCGTTGTCGGTCGAACCCGTCCCCAGGTCCCAGGAATCCAGGTGCGCCCCGAGAATCACCACTTCATCCGGCTTCTCGGTCCCCTTGATTTCCGCGACGGTGTTGTAAACTTCCACCGGCTTATCGCTGAACGAATTCGTCATTTCGATTTCGACCTGCACTGGTCCATGCTTTTGCATGCGGTAGAGCATGCGGTAGCCCTCGCCGGTGATGAACGCCGTGGGGATCGCGCCGATGTCAAATTTCTCGCCGCCGATTCCGGTCATGTTCAGCAGCGCATGCGGCTTGTTCGAATCGCGCAGCACAACCGCCACACCTTCTTGCTTGAAAAATTCCGATCGCTTCTGCGCCACTGCCATCATCGCGGCAAAAGGCGACGGCGGGACCGGCTCGCCCTTGAGTGGAGGTGGCGTTTGCATCGCGCGATTCCCTTCACCGAAGAACCCACTTGGCCGAGGCGGTGAAAGACTTTCGGGCTCCTGCGCGATTACGATCGCGCCTTTCAGCTTGCCGCGATATTTCTCGAAATCTTCATCCTTCTTGATTTCGACATACAACAGCGGCCCGCGCACCACACCGTTCGTGCCTGGCGCCCATCCCGCCGACGCAATCGTCAAAGGGTGCTCGGTGGGGCCCACGATGCGCGCGTGGGCCGTGCCTCGCGTCCAGGAATGCGCGATCGTCCACGGCTCCAGGTGCACGTTGGTGAGGCCATATTCGCGAAACTTTGCCGCCGTCCATTCGTTGGCCTGCTTCAATTGCGCGGAACCCGTTAAACGAGGCCCAATTGTGTCGCCAAGATACTCGCTGTTCTGCATCGCCTCACTGTGTTCGCGAACTTCAGTCAATATCTGCGCGTCCGCCGCTGCAACGGCGCTTGTTTCATCGTCCGCAGGCCACGCGGGCACCGCACGGATTGTGCTGAATGCAATCACCGCCGCCAACCCACAAAGAACCACTCGCCGTAAGTTCATTCGATCTCCCTCGCCAAGTTCAACCAAATTTTCAGATTGAATTTATCTGCCCTCGCGCAGCCAATTCCACCGCGGAACCGTCATGGCTGTGCGCCCCGATTTTCTTTTCTGCGTACTCTGTGTCTCTGCGTTTAATTTTTCTTTCTTTTTTTCGCACGCCGCGGCAGCGGCAGGGCCGCGAATCCTCGCGGCGACGGCTGGCACTTAGGGCAAAAGTAGCTGCTTCGCCCCGCCACAATCGCGCGCCGAATCGGCGTTTTGCAGCGATAGCAGTTTTTCCCCTCGCGTCCGTAAGCCCGATGGTGCCGCTGATATTCTCCAGGCTGGCCATCGGCGTCAAGAAAATCGGAAATTGAGGAGCCGCGCAGCGCAATTGCTTTTTGCAAAATATCTTGCATCGTGCGGCGCAGAGTCTCCGCCTCTTTCCTGCTGAGCTTGGCTCCGAGCCGCGCCGGATGAATTTTCGAGCGCCAAAGGCTTTCATCCGCGTAGATATTCCCGACACCACGCAGCACGCTCTGGTCCAACAGCAAAGCCTTGATTCGCGCGCGCCGTCCGCAAATTCTGCTCGCGAATTCTTCCTTACCCACTTCCAGCGGATCGGCGCCGAAACCGGTCAGCTCTTCGGCAAGCAACGCTTTAGTCAGATAAGCAATTCGGCCAAAGCGCCGCGGGTCGGTGTAGCGCAGTTCCCGCCCATCATCTAGAACCAAGCAAACGTGTGTGTGCTTTTCGAGAGGCTGCGCGCCTGGAGCGGGCGCGAGCTGGCCAGTCATTCCCAGATGCACGAGCAGTGACGCCGGCACCACGTCGCCATTCGTGGCAGCGCGGGCTGCTCCAGTCACCGCCGACAGCCGCAGCAACATGAACTTGCCGTAACGCTCGACTGCTTCGATCTGGCGCCCCGGCAGATGCTGCTCCAACGCGGACGGATCGTCGATGAAATCCGTCTTGCCCAACGTAACGGAGAGAATCCGCCGACCGAGAATCGTTTGGCGCAATCCGCGCGCTACTGTTTCGACTTCTGGAAGTTCCGGCATAGGAAGAGAGACCCCGTCTCACTCAAGGCAGAAGGGCAAAGACGCGCACCGGTCCGCCCGAGCCGCCCTCCAGCTTAATCGGAGCCACGACCAGGAACGCGCCCGTTTCGGGCAATTCGCTCATGTCAGCAAGATTTTCAAGGTGGTACAAACCCGCTCCCAACGACAGGTGGTGCACCGCGTAGTCGCTGGATGCGCCATAGTCGATGCTCAGCGTATCGCACCCAAGCCCGCTGACTTTGCGCCCAATCAGCAACTTGGCCCCCTCTGCGGAAAATCCAGGAAAATGCATTTTGCCCTGTGCATCCTGGTTACGATATTTCTGCACATCCGGCCAGCGCGACGCCCACCCCGTCCTCAATAGCACAATCGCGCCTTCGGGAATTCGGCCGTTCTGCTTCTCCCATTCTTCAATGCGCGCTGCAGTCAACTGATAGTCCGCATCCTTGCCACTCTGCGCACGCACATCCATCACCACCGCCGGCCCAAATAATTGTTTAACGGGAATTTGATCTACGGTCGTTTTCCCCGGAGGGAAATGCGCTGGCGCATCCAGGTGTGTCCCGTAGTGTTCCAGCATCCAGAAGCTGCGCGTGAAGTATCCGTTCTTCTCCACCGTCGCGTTTATTTTTGCTTCGAAGAATTTCTCATCACCCGGCCACGGCACCAGCTTGTCGTTGATCGCATAGCTCAGGTCGAGCACTCGGGTCTTCCCGGAAGGAATGCCTTCCATAGTCGAATGGTTGTGCATGTTCTGTAAAAGGAACGTGGATACAGCGGCAAAACAGACAATCAAGAAACTCGAGCGGCCAACGACAGCCATCTCTCACCTCAGTTCAGATTACCCCAGACGGCCATCACTCCCGGCTTCAGGGCAGCGGGATTCCCGGCGTCGCCACGATTCCAGCCATCCGCAGGATTTCCTGATATTCCAGGTCGGTGAGCAGCGAAATAATTAACCGCACATTTTTCAGCAATTTCATTTTCTTCAGCCCAGGATTGGCGCGCATCTCCGCCAGCGACACCTGGCGCGGCAACTTTTCAAACGCCCGCAGGTCCGCGACCAGGTTTTTGCCCTTATGGTCGTGCGGGTCCGGGTAGGGATCGCGCGTCACTTCCGCGATCGAATACAGGGTGCGTTCCGGGGCTGCGTGATAGCACAAGATACGGTCGCCCTTGCGCACCTGCTTCAGGGCGCGGATCGCGTCTGGCTTGGACCCGGCACCATGCCACATTTCCTTGCCCTTAACGAAGAGAGTGTCCCAGTGATAGTGGTGTGGGTCGGCGCTAAAGATCCAGTAGTGTCGTTGGGCAGTGGTGGTCGCCATCGAGGCTTCGAGTCGGCAGCAATATACACGCTGGCATCCAAAAAGCGAAACAAAATATGAGCGTTAGGGCAAAATGGGCAGTAGCTGGAGAGTGAAGATGGCGTGGCGACGTCCCGAAAAATAAACTGTAACGCCATTATTTTCAATGGCTTAGAGCAGCTCAGCCCGCGTCCACGAAAATGTCTTCTCCGCGAACTTCAACAGCGTAGCAATCCACGCCGACGGTGGGATTCTGGCCAACCTTGCCCGTCGTCACGTCGTACTGCCAGCCGTGCCACGGGCAGGTCACTATTTTTCCGTCCATCACACCTTGGCCCAACGGTCCGCCTCGGTGCAGGCAAGTGTTGTTGATGGCGTAGAACTTGCCTCCGACGTTGGCAACGGCAATGGCCTTGCCCTCAATCTGAAACTCCCGGATCGTTCCCGGAGTGATTTCATTCGTCTTTGCTGCTCGCGCGAACGCCATCAGTTTTCTCTCTCCTCTTTCCGTCTCTGTGTTCTCTGTGTTGAAGTCACATCAAACCACGTTTCAATGTGGCCCGGCTCTCCCCGGTAGCACTCGTCGCTTTTCCGTTACATCCTTTGCTTCCTTAACCTCATTCGCTTCCTATCGCGGCTCCGGCGTTTGCGCCACCATGACACCTTTTTTGAATTCTTCCACCATCTGCGGCTTTAAACGCACTTCCGTGGGCCGCTTCGCAAGCGTCATCTGGTCGATCTTGTCCTGCAGCTTCAGTAGCGCAAAGAACAGCCCTTCCGGCCGCGGCGGGCATCCTACAACGTACACATCTACCGGTACGATGCGATCCACACCCTGCAAGACCGAATACGCGTTAAACGGCCCGCCAACACTCGAGCACGCCCCCATCGAGATGCACCATTTCGGGTCCGGCATCTGTTCCCACACGCGCTTCAGCACTGGCGCCATCTTCAGCGTCACCGTGCCCGCCACGATCATCAGGTCGGCCTGGCGCGGCGACGGCCGGAACACTTCCGCTCCAAACCTCGCCATGTCGAAGCGCGAAGTCGTCGAAGCGATCATCTCGATGGCGCAGCACGCCAGTCCAAACGTCAGCGGCCAAATGGCGCTCTTGCGCGCCCAGTTGAACACGTAGTCCACCGAAGTAATCATGAAGTTCTTTTCGAAGCGTTGGTCCAGTACGCCCATTGGCCGGTCCTTCCTTGGTGACGCCGAGTATATTCACCGTTCTCGCTGGAGTCAAAAACTCTCTGTGGCGCCCCGTCCAGACAGGCGAACCAGTTTTACTTCGCTTTTGCCGCGATCTTCGCGAAGGCTTTTGCCATAGTCTTCCAATAGGTTGCCGGACGAAGGCGCTGGACAAAGTCTATTTGGCGGGCATCGGAGCCAATCAGGATACGTGGCTCGCTGCGTTCGACACCGCGAAGTATGCGCTCCGCGGCTTCCTCTGGAGAAGTCCTCAGCATTTTCTCAAACAGAACCACTTTCTCCTCGAGGCCGTTTGTTTTCACGCCAGCTCCAACGCGCGCGTGCCGGGCAATCGCCGTACGAATACCTCCCGGGTGCACACAGGAAACATGCACCGTCGTCCTTGCAAGCTCATGCCGCAAGGATTCTGTGAATCCTCGCACCGCAAATTTACTTGCAGAATACGCAGACTGCCCTGGAGGAGCAATCAGTCCAAAAACGCTAGAAATATCAACGATATGCGCGCGCTTTTCGCGCCTCAGCAGCGGCAGGAAATACTTGACGCCATACACCGTGCCCCAGAAATTGATGTTCATCAGCCAGCGAAAATCATCCAGCGAGATCTCTTCGAACGTTCCCTCCATTGCGACTCCCGCGTTGTTGATCAACAGAGTGACGCGCTCGTGTCGCTTGCTTACGTCCTCGGCGAAGGAGCGCACGCCCTCTTCATCAGCGACGTCCAGCACGTGCGTCGTCGCCAGCGCGCTCTTCTTCTCGAGCGATTGCGCCGTCTCTGCCAACCCCTTTTCATCAATGTCAGCCAGTGCCAGCGCCGAGCCTGCCGTTGCCAGTTGCTGTGCCAGCGCGCGCCCTATTCCAGATCCCGCGCCTGTCACCACCGCCACGCCCGTGCTCAGAAATGACATTGGACAACCTCGATGCGCAATTCAGCGCCTGGGCTTGCCGGAATGCCACAGCCCCGGCCACTCATATCACAGTTCGAGCGATGTCACCAGAATGGGGAGAAATACTTGCGGTTAAGGAACCAAAACTCCAGGGGGTTCGATCTTGATCTGATTGCGGCCGGCTCGCTTCGCGGCGTAGAGTGCCTTGTCCGCTTCGCGCACCATTAAGGAAAATTCCGGCGGCTCTTTGCCCTGGAATCCACGGACTCCGAAACTCGCCGTCACCGAGACGCTTTTTCCGCCAAAATCAAATTTCTTCGAGCCAAATCGCTCGCGCAGACGCTCCACGGTCTTCCGGATGTGCGCCTCGTCCACATGCGTCAGCACCAGCAGAAATTCATCGCCGCCCATTCGCCCGCTAATATCCGACGCGCGCGTAAACTCTTTCAGGATCGCTCCGAACTCCTTCAACACCCGATCGCCCGCGTCGTGGCCATAACTGTCGTTGATATTCTTGAAAGAATCCAGATCCGCGTGCACCACCCACAGCGAATAATTGTGGCGTGCCGCCCCGCGCAATTGCCGCCCAGCCCACTCCTCGATCGCCCGCCGGTTCGGCAAAGCTGTGAGCGGGTCGGTGTGCGCCATTTCTTCCAGTAATTTGTTCTTGCCGTCGATTTCGCGGTGCAGGTCGATGGTGCGGCGGCCCACTCCAATGCGCGCCAGCAGCTCCCCCGGATCGAACGGCTTAGTCAAGTAATCGTCCGCGCCCGCAGCCAGCCCCTTCACCACGTTGTCTTTCTCCGAAATGCTCGTCAGCACGATGATGTAGGTATAGGGGTGAACCAGGTCCGCGCGAATCTGCTCGCACAACTCCAGCCCAGAGAAATCCGGCATCATCCAGTCGGTGATGACGATCGACGGGGCGTGCTGGACGTAGAGTTCCAGCGCTTCGCTACCGTTCTTCGCAAACACCGGAGAGTACGCCTCGTCCTCCAGCGCATGTTCCACCAGCTTGCGGTAAACGGGCGAATCATCTACCACCAGCACGCACAATTTGGGCACAGCTTCAGTCATGCACTCTCGCAACGCAACCCAACCGGTCTGGAATCCTTAGACACCCCGATGGAAGGGATAACGTGGCCCTAATGTTAGCAGCGCCCGCGCGGGCAAAACCTGTACCTGTGCTATTTGGTTCAAAACAGTTACCTGTCCTTTTGCAGAGCGGGACAGCTAATCGGGCTTACCCGCATTGGGCTGGGACTCAGGCGTAAGGCCGCATCCCGGGGGTTTGCTGTAGAAGGTGTTTCCTTTGTAATCGAGCTCTCGCAGGCCGGCACGCGAGGTCTAGAACCCGCGGATGACCTCCTGCTTGAGGAAATCGAACAGCCGTGTGCCCGCGTGAATGGCGGACTTATCCGGTCGCACGTCGCTGATAGCCCGGACAAGCTCGACCTGCCCGGCAGGGTTGACTTCGAGGAAGCCTTTCGCGAAGTGCCGCTGCGATTCTTCGCCAAGCCAAGCGATCCCTTCGTGGCACACCCGTTCGGGCTCGAAGGTCTCGAGATAGCGCACCGGCTGCTCACTGCCGAAGTAAGCGACTGCCAGCGCCCGCTGCTCAGCCGGCAAGCTCCGCGCGAGTTTCCGAATGCCCGGCGCGCTAGCCACGACCAAATCAATCCATTCGGCGACCTCATCGTAGATGCTGGCCGGCGCACCCTCCGCCGGTTTCTCTGACGAGCGCTTTAAGTCTTCGCCGAGGATGATCTCCACCAGCCGGCGGACGACGGCGAATTCTTCTTGCGTAAACCCTTGAGGAACTAACGTTCCCAAACGCTGCCGGGGGTATTCGGTTTCGGTGCCAGGGGGAACCGGCAAAAAGGGCTCTTCGTGGGCGAGCGCATGGGACAGATGATCGAAGGAGGGTTCGAACAGCCCAGGTGGAAGTGCGGCACCGGCACCGTGCGGGTCCTGCTGCGCTGGTCCAGGCGCACCCGGTGCACGGCCCAGGTTCCAGCAACGAGACGTCTGGGTAGCCAGCGAGTTTTCACTGCCCGGTAAGCGCGTTATAAGGAGTTGAGAGCAGTGATATGCTCACACCTTACATTGCCTGTACGGACAGAAAAAGGAAATGGAGGTTTGAGCGTAATGCTCCATGTTAGCTGTCAACCGTCGATCGCATCCCCCTGGATTGCGATGCCACCACTGCGGCTTGGGAGACTTCCGAGCGGACTGGGGACTGCCGATCTGTTTGTCACGATCACCGACGACGACCGTCCAGTTCTTCGTGTCGATCTATATGCGGGAGAGTTATCGGCTCCATTTAAGGACGCAATCACGTGGGGGCAGCGGGTGTTTGTCGGCTACGGCAATGCGGTGTACGTTATTGCTCCACAGGAGCGGTCCAGCTCGACGATTATTCTGGGAAGCTATTTCGGCGCCTTCTACGCTGCAAAAGATTTTCTTCTGGTCGCATCCGGCGAGGGATTGCTGCGCCTCTCTCCACGCGGTGAAGTGATATGGCGGGCATCGGAGCTTGGCATAGATGGTGTGCTGGTCAGCATGATTGAGGACTCCTTGGTGAAAGGTGAAGGGGAGTGGGATCCCCAAGGCGGTTGGCGGCCATTCGTCTTGCGGCTCGACTCAGGCGAATTGGTCCTGTAATCAACCGTAACTGCGCACGTCTAACTCCCGATCAGTTGCATTACCAGAAGAGTGCCTTTAGCAGCTCGCGAGCGACGTTTTGGGAAGAGACGACACTCTCCAGGAACACCAAACCGACTCATTGCCAGTCCCAGCTTACTTCGTTCCGTGGACTAGCAAAGCGCCTTCCGCCTTGAACGCCCGAAGATGCGCCGCGTCTCGGAACCAGCGGCCTGTATAGACTTCCGGGGATGGCGAAGGATCAACGACTCGTGCGTGTGCCACGTTCGTGAAGCCAGCCGCGCGGAATTGCTCCGCCCACTCCTCGGCGAATAAAAGATGCGTCTTCACCGCCAGCAGATCACCCCACTGGTGGCAATGCGGATTGTCGCGATAGTAGTTGATCAGCACCCACGCCGAACCGCCCTCGCGGAGAACACGAAAAATATCTTTGATGCCCGCGGCGGGATCGGGCCAGTAATACGAAGACTCCACCGAAATCGCGTGCGAGAAAAAGTGCGGCTGCCAGGGAATTTGCGCCACTTCTCCGGCAACGAACAGCAAGTTGTCGAAATCCATGCTGCTTCGCCGCGCGTGGCGGATCATCTCGTCCGAAATGTCCATCCCAACCACGCGGCCTTCGGGCACCAACTTCGCCAGCCGCTGCGACAGCCAGCCCGCCCCACAGCCCACGTCCAGGACGTTGTCCGTCGGCGCGAGCCGCATCTTCTCCAGTACCGGCAGCGTGATGGGAAGGTGATCTTGCTCCATCCCCTCGCCGCGTCCCGCTTCCGCCCAGCGGTTAAATTCCTCGCGCAGCGCACTGGATTGCGTTGTGTCAGCCATGCCTCGTCATTTCAGACGCAAGGAAGTAATGATGGGCGGACGATTTTCCTGCCGTCTCCACACCCAGCGCCGGAAAAATACGAAGGCGCCCAGAATCACGCATACTGCTCCGGTGATGGCGCTGAGATACTGCAAGACTAGGATGAGGTCACCCCATTCGGGAGAAGTGTCGGGAACGAACAGTGCGCAGAGAAGAAGTCCGCCGCCAAGAAGGAGCCTGCGCCCCAGACGCGGATTGTCCGGGAAGTTTTCGGCCAGAACCGCAAGGGCCCTCAGAATATGGAGTATGAGATGTGCACCCATGACAGAAAGCGCTGAACGCGCCCCAGTCTACACTCCAGGGCTGCCCTCAGACAATCATACCGTCCGGCCGCACATGCTGCAAAAATGCGCTCCCGAGAGCGAAAACGCGCCGCATTGACTGCAGAATCGCCCGTCGTTCACGGGAACCATCCTGACGGGAATGTACCTTTCCGCAGAGCAAGCCCAGATCAAGGCAATAAACCAGCCGATGACCGTCCATCCGGCGAGCAGGTTCACGAGAAAAATTCCCATAAAGTCGGCCTTGTGCCGCGCAAGGATCGTCGGAAGGAAATAAAAGATCGCAGAGAGAAACAGGAAAGTCATGTTTTCACCCCTTCCAATCGAGCGTGGCCGCAGACGAGGCTTTCCACTAGCTTCCAATGATAGATACGCTAGGACTCGCCGAATTGTTCAATTCTCGCTACTTACCGTTGTTGGAGTTAGCCGTGAACCTCCGCCTGCTCCTCTGCAGCTTCATGTAAATCGCCAACCCAATAACCGCTACTACGGCCACGAGGCTGGCAACCCAAGGCCAGAACACGTAGAGCAAGGACCGAACATCCCAACTGACTTGCGGTTCCTGCGAAAACATAAATTGGTTCCCTTCTAAGCGCCCTGCACCTTGGCGAGCAACTCGACGAATTTCTGTTTCCGCTCCGACTGATCCTTGCCGCTCTCGGCGTCCGCCATTTGCGTGATGTTCATGGAGCAGAATTTCGGCCCGCACATCGAGCAGAACTTCGCTTCCTTGTAGAAATCATCCGGCAAATTTTCGTCGTGCATGGCTTTTGCGGTCGGAGGATCGAGCGAAAGTTCGAACTGTTTGTTCCAGTCGAACAGAAACCGCGCATAGCTGAGAGCGTCGTCGCGGTCCTGCGCTCCCGGGCGGTGCCGTGCGACGTCCGCCGCGTGCGCAGCAATCTTGTAGGCGATCACGCCTTGCTTCACGTCTTCTGCGTTCGGTAATCCCAGATGCTCCTTCGGCGTCACGTAGCACAGCATAGATGCCCCATGCCATCCGATCATCGCCGCGCCGATCGCGCTGGTGATGTGGTCGTAACCCGGAGCGATATCGATCACCAGCGGCCCGAGCGTGTAGAAGGGCGCTTCGTGGCACCATTCCATCTCCTTGTCCACCTGCTCCTTGATCTTGTCCAGCGGCACGTGGCCGGGGCCCTCGATCATCACCTGCACATCGTGCTCCCACGCTTTTTTCGTGAGCTCCCCGAGCACTTTCAATTCAGCGAATTGCGCCTCATCGCTGGCGTCCGCGATGCAACCCGGCCGCAAGCCGTCACCGAATGAAAAGCTCACGTCGTGCTTCTTGAAAATCTTGCAGATTTCCTCGATGTTCTCGTACAGAAAATTCTGTTTCTTGTGATGCTCCATCCAGTGCGCCATCAGCGAACCGCCGCGGCTGACAATCCCGGTAATCCGCTTCCGCACCAGCGGCACATGCTCGCGCAGCACGCCCGCGTGAATCGTCATGTAATCGACGCCCTGCTCGGCTTGTTCTTCGATTACTTCGCGCATCAATTCAAACGTCAAATCCTCCGGCCGCCGCACCCGCGAAATCGCTTCATACACTGGCA